>AP72_2010_repI_A01DRAFT_1000117_pt1 | contig 13201 bp, 17 predicted proteins | sample AmaPasreplicIA01_FD_9191 | JGI IMG/M metagenome (IMG submission 9191) | reverse complement strand
GACGGAGCTGTTCGTGGCTGATGCGTGGAATTTTGCCCTCGACTCGATAGCCGTATCTCGCAGCGACAGGTGTCCATGCTGTGCTCTTCGACAATTCGATTCTTTGAGCTCACAGCGCCGGCCAGCCGTAACTCTATGCGGTCGTAATGCCGTACAGGTCCGCCCGGTATTCGATCGCCGTCCCGATTTCGAGGCGCTCGCTTCGCGACTACATGCACTCGGCTCTGTTCAAGTGAAAGACCAACTGCTTCGGCTGGACGCTCCGCCCTACGCGCTCACTCTGTTTGAAGATGGGCGGGCGATTGTGAAGGGCACAGACGATCCTGCATTAGCTCGCAGCCTGGTGGCGCGCTGGATTGGAAGCTGAATGTCTTCCAGCAAACAACTCATCGATAGGTTTGGTCGTAGACATGAAAAACTGCGAGTCAGCGTTACGGACACTTGCGACATACGCTGCTACTACTGCATGCCGCAGGACGGAAGGTTGTTCACTCCACGTACCCAACTGCTGTCCATCGATGAGATCGAGAGAGTTGTGCGAATCGGGGTAAGTCTGGGTTTGCGCCACATACGGCTCACCGGTGGCGAACCGCTGGTTCGCAAGGACTTGAACGCGCTGATAGCACGTTTAATGCGCATCGAAGGCGCCGAGAGTATTGCTTTAACGACGAACGGCGTTTTACTCGCAGATCGGGCCCAAGAACTGTACGACGCTGGGTTGCGCCGCATCAATGTGCATCTCGATACTCTGGATCGCGAAATCTATAAGATCATCACCCGGCGCGACGCTTTCGATGCGGTCATCCGCGGACTCCGGATGGCAAGCGAATTAGGTTACTGGCCGATCAAGATCAATGCCGTCGCTGTAAACGGTCGCTCAGAATCTGACATCGTGGCCCTGGCGAAATTTGCGCGGAACTCGGGCATGCAGGTGCGGTTTATCGAATTCATGCCTCTGGATTCTCAGGGACTATGGAAGGCCGATAATGTGCTCTCGGGCGACGAAATGCAAAAGATCCTGGAACGGCGAATCGGACCGCTGCTTCCAATCACATCAGGGGGGCAGAGCGGCCCTGCGACCGAATTCCGGTTTGCAGATGGAATTGGCAGCATTGGATTTATTCCATCTGTCACGAAGCCGTTTTGCGGCCACTGCAATCGACTTCGCTTGACCGCCGACGGAAAGTTGCGATACTGCCTTTTTGCTGTCGAAGAGACTGATCTCCGGCCCTTGCTGCTCAGCGATAACGACGCTGGCATCAAAGCAGCAATGTTCGAGTGCGTGCGGGCAAAATGGCAAGGTCACACCATCGGAGCCCCCCAGTTTGTACCTCCGCCCCGGCCGATGAGCGCGATTGGCGGCTAGCAGGGCTTACGCAAACATTGTTGCTTCCCGCACAGCGTCCGCCAAGGCATCGATCTCGGCAACGGTGTTGTAGAAGGCAAATGAAGCGCGAACCGTCCCGGATAGTCCAAATCGATCCATGACCGGTTGTGCACAGTGTTGACCGGTTCGAACGGCAATTCCGCGCAAATCCAACATCGTTCCGATATCAGCCGGATCGATGTTCCCGATCACAAAGGAAAGCACAGCGGCTTTGTCCGCAGGAGTTCCGATGATGCGCACCCCGGAAATGGAAGAAAGTGCCGACATAGCGTGAACTAACAAGCACTGCTCATGCGCGGCGATCTCTTCAATACCGATTTGTTCGACGTAATCAAGCGCTGCGCCCAGACCAATGGCGCCGGCAATGTCGGGTGTGCCGGCCTCGAACTTGGACGGCGTATCGAGATAAGTGCTCTTCTCAGACGTGACGCTGCGGATCATGCCGCCACCGGCTTGGTAGGGAGGCATGCTTTCCAGAATTTCGCCTTTGCCGTACAGGACTCCAATGCCGGTTGGGCCGAACACCTTATGTCCGGAGAAGGCATAGAAATCTGCATCGAGTGCCTGCACGTCGATTCGCACGTGCGGCGCTGCCTGTGCGCCATCGACGAGCACAACTGCGCCGACTTGGTGCGCCATCCTAATAATTCGGCGAAGTGGGGTGACCGTCCCAAGGGTGTTCGAAACGTGTGTAACTGCTACGATTCTGGTGCGTGGTCCGAGAAGCTTTCCGTATTCATCCAGCAGCAACTCGCCCCGGTCATTGATTGGAATCCACTTGAGAACCGCTCCTGTTTCCTCGCACAAAACCTGCCACGGCACAATATTCGAGTGATGCTCGAGCGTCGAGATGATGATTTCATCGCCTTTGCGAACGTTCTTGCGGCCCCATGTCGCGGCTACCAGGTTAATGGCTTCGGTAGTCCCGCGTACGAAAACAATCTCCTCACGCCTTCTCGCATGAATGAACTGCCGCACCTTGGTTCGCGCATTCTCATATGCAGCCATAGCTCGCTCGCTTAGTTCATGAATGCCTCGATGAATGTTGGCGCAATCGCATTCGTAAAAATGGCGAAGCCTTTCGATAACACAGCGCGGTTTCTGCGTAGTGGCCGCGTTGTCCAGGTACACGAGCGGGTGGCCATGCACTTCCTGGTCCAGCGCGCAGAAGCCGCTCCGGACTTTCCACACGTCAAACCTTTCGACTGGTAAATTCGAGGTAGCGCTTGCTGCAGCAGTGTTAGTCTTTTCGGAACCCATAAGAACTTGCTTGCCATCATCCGAACTAACGACCCAACATCGTCCGCTCAGATGCGGTGCGAGAAACGTGCCGGGCTGTGTACCTCAAGAACTCGACAAAAGCCCGGCACACTCCCCTCGTCAGAAAGCCCACGAAATCTGCGCGCCGACCTGGTGACGAGCCTTCAGGTTCGTTCCCGGTGCCACATTGCCGGCAATCTGCGCTACACCGACATCAAGGTTGAAATGGTATTTGGCAGGTATGAACCTCGCCGCATATGTCAGCGTCGTCGGTATGTTTAGGTGCGGAAAGTTGACGGGATGATGCGGCTGCTGCGCTGCTTCGGAGGCAAAGACGATCGAGTGTCCGCCCGGGAGTTTGAACGGAATGGCGACAGAGCCGAATGCTCGTGCGCTCCAGTCAGGAGCGTTTCCGCCCATTCCCCAGAGTTGTGCGTTGGTGCCACGAACGCCGCCGGTCAAGATGATGGGAAGCTTTTTAAGCTGCGAGATCTGTTTCGAACCGACCATGTAAAAGTCGCCATTGGCCTTCCCGGAGTCGGTTGCACTGATACCACCTCCGACAAATTTCAGGTTGCCAACATTGCGCACGTTCTGGCGGGCCATGAAGCCGGCCGAGATGGCGGGAACCCATTTTCGGCCACCGAAGTTTTCGGGAATCAACATTGCCTTGCCATGAAAAATTTCGAAGCCGTTCTGCCAGAGTGGGCTGAGGCCCTTGTCATTGCCCTGGGTGTGAAACTCGTGCGTATAGCCCATTTCGAAACGCTTGAGGAACCCGACTGTGATGGAGGCCTCGTGGAAGTCGCCGATCACCGAACCGGCGTTCAAATAATGGTAACCAACAACCGGATGGACCTTCTCAGTCTCAGAGGCGGCCGTGTAGGCGAGGGGCGTGACGAAAACGCCAGTCTCACCTTCCCAACCGAGCGCCTGTGCGTGTGACGGTGTCGCAGTCCCGAGTACTGCGACCGCCAGTGCTACTCCCGCGATAAAGAGATATTGAATTGCTACCTTCATATATTTCTCCGTGTAACAAAAATCATCACGTCGAGCTGGGGTGCCAGTTGTGCCCGACACAAGCTCTTGGTGCAAGAGCAGTGCACGAGTTGCACCAAAGCTCTCCTGATAGGAGCAGCTGGTATCACCCGCGCAGGCGCCGTACAGTCGCAATGTTGGCCCGACAGTTAACTGCAATTGCAGCCTTAAGATCGGGGTTTCGCAGTGGCAAAGAAGCAACGTGGAAACTAGAGATTGATGGGAACGGGACTCGCCCCCTCTTAGCAAATATTGAATTGCTATGCCCGTTGGGGGGCAATGACCTACGATGGGCATACGGTCACCGGAGAATGCGAACGACTACTGCTGCGGACCGTCGTCAGAGTGCGACACCTCCAACCTCCTGAATGTTCGACCGCTGCGCCTGATTGGATCTCCGGTGTTGGACTCAGAATTGCAAAGAGCACTTAAATGTGCCTAGCGATACCCGGAAGACTGGTTGACATCTCTATCGACCAGCCGAACACGGCGGTTGTCGAAGTGGGTGGCGTGCGCCGCAGGGTAGACCTGCGGTTCTTGCGAGATAGTCTTCCCCGTACAGGCGACTGGATGCTGATCCATGCTGGTTTTGCGATGAGCAAAATCAGCGAAGACGAGGCGCGCGATCAGATGCGGATACTTCGGCTTCTGGCATAGCCGGTACAGCGTGGAAGAGCAGTCACGAAATTCGTCGCCACGCGGAGCAGGAATAAGGCTGCCGGCAAGTACCCGCGCTGCCGACTCGCCACCATGGCAGCGAAGACCTGAAGAAACCAATGCACGAGCTATCCATTGCAACGAGCCTTGTCGACCTGGCATGCGAAGACGCGAAGTGTGTTCAGGGACGTGTCATCGCGCTGCAAATCAGAGTCGGACGTCTCTCCGGCGTTTCTAAGGATGCGCTCTTGTCGTGCTATGAGGTTGCCACCCGCGACACGCCGCTCGAAGGATCTCGCCTCATTATTGAAGATGTGCCCGTCGTCGTTTATTGTCCTCAATGCCGCAAAGAGTGCGCGATTGGCTCGCGATTTTGTTGCTCCGTGTGCAATGCTCCTGCACCAGAGATCTTGTGCGGTAAAGAATTGGAATTGGTTGCTCTGGAGATCGAGTCATGATGCAGGAACCACGTCTGGTGGAAGTCCGAAAGAATATTCTGAAGCAGAACGATATGATCGCGCGGGAGCTGCGGGACGAGTTTCGCAGATCCAAAGTCTTCGTCGTGAGCCTCGTCTCCAGTCCGGGTTCCGGAAAGACCAGTCTCTTAGAGAAGATCCTGACCTTACTACGGCCAAAGTGCCGCGTTGCCGCCCTCGTTGGAGATCTGGCGACCGAGAACGATGCGCAACGACTAGCCCGCAGCGGAGCGCCCGTCAAACAGATCACTACCGGCACGCTGTGTCATCTGGAAGCCGGCATGGTACGGAATGCACTGCAGAGTTGGGATATTACCGAGTTGGACTTTCTCTTCATTGAGAACGTTGGCAATCTGGTGTGTCCCTCGTCCTATGACTTGGGCGAAAACTTGCGCCTGGTACTTTCATCGGTGACAGAAGGAGAAGACAAGCCACTCAAATATCCCACTATTTTCAACAGCGCCGATGTTGCCGTGCTAACCAAGATGGATTTGGCGGACGCTGTAGACTTCGATGAATCGACCGCGCTAGCAAACATCCATGCGGTCCGTCCGGGGATGCAAGTTCTCCGAGTGTCTGCGAAGACGGGTGTGGGAATGAAGGAGTTCATCGACTTTCTTGGCCTGCGCAGGCAGGCCCTTGAAAAATGAACGTTCCTTTGACCTCCGTACGGGACGAAGGTCGGGACCTCGCCTTCATGGATTTGGGCGCGCAGCCAGAAGGTCAACGGCACGCCGAGTTGTGAGGCAGTTGACGATTCGGGTTTGTTGCTGCCGCTCAAAGATTTCGCGAGTACTTGAAGCTTAACTGGAGTCTGCAACTGCTTCGCGGCTTGGGATGAAGAGGGGCGGCCATTTATCGAAATGGCCGCCTGGGGGAGTACATCGGTGGGCTTTGTGAGGAAACTTCCGACCAACTGCATCACAATCGATATAACCGACGTAGCTCATAAACCTGAGCCTGTAGATCAGAAGGTATACGCGCAGCTCGCTGCTCTTCTGCGCTATAGGCGACTTTGTCCGTTTCTAGCTCGGACGGCGGTAAACCCGCAGCTTGAATCACCTTATCGGGATCGAATCCCCAAACTGCCTCAAACGACATATTGAAATCCTTTTCATCGCAGCAGATACATATGATCGAGATTGCCTAGCTCTGATATTGAACCTTCGTGATCCCCAGGCGGCGAATCTTGTTCTGCAGAGTCGTACGTTTCAGTCCGAGTCGTTCAGCGGCTCCGCCTGCTCCCGCAATTCCCCCCGCCGCTGCCCGTAACGCGTCAATGATCACACTGGATTCGGCTTGTCTGAAGCTAGACGGCAAGCTGACAGCCACAACCGTGTCCGAAGAAGTTGAGAGGGCCGCCATCGGCACTTCAAGTTCCTCACCACGCGTGACAATAACAGCCCGTTCTATGAAATTCGCCAATTCCCGGACATTGCCTTTCCACGGGCAGTTCGAAAGCGTGTCCATCGATTTCACTGATATCGATCGAATCTGCTTATGCATCCGTGCCGCGAATTTCGAGACGAAGAAATTCACCAGCAGCGGAATGTCCTCGCGTCGTTCCCGGAGGGGTGGGATCTCGATCGGGAAAACGTTGAAGCGGTAGAAAAGGTCCTCGCGGAACTTCTCGTCCTGAATCATGGATCGGAGATCACGATGTGTCGCGGCAATCATGCGTACATTCACCTTGATCGTTGCGGCACTTCCCAAGCGCTCAAACTCCTGCTCTTGAACTGCACGCAACAATTTCGGCTGCAGCTCCAGGCTGATGTCGCCGATCTCATCTAAGAAGAGCGTGCCTCGGTCCGCGAGCTCGAATCGGCCTTTTCTTTGCATCAGAGCACCGGTGAAAGCTCCCCGCTCGTGACCGAATAATTCACTTTCCAACAGGCCTGAAGGAATAGCCGCGCAGTTCATGCGCACATAGGGACGATCCCGGCGCGAGCTCAAATTGTGAATGGCGCGTGCGACCAATTCTTTCCCTGTGCCCGTCTCACCATGAAGCAGGACCGTGGAATCGGTCGGAGCAACAATGGCCACATGCTCCAGTACTTTTCGAAGAGCTGGGCTCTTGCCGACGATATCTTCGAAGCAATCTTCAGCGCTGATTTCCGGTTCGAAATAGAACTGATCGTCTTCGAGCCTGCTCACGTTCGGAAAACTGGTTGTTCTGAAGTTTCCAAGATCTGCGAAAGCAACGGCCGCGCTCATAATCTGCTCCTGATGGTTACAGTTCGTTTTCTAGCTGCCGGATGTCAGGCGGTTCGCTTTTGTGGTGACAGAAATTCGAGGACCCGTCCGCGCTGCTGCGGATGCACCCACTTCACAGTCCTTCGAAACCGTACTGGAACGTAGAACTCAATGACGTTTGCCATCTTGGGACTCCTTCTTCAAGCTTCTTGGCTTGAACTGGGAGCCATTGTGCAACCGGTAGGATTTTTGCGAAACCCTATATCGAGGACGTTGCAAACTCTTTGGGAGGCAGAGCAGATCCTACTTTTGAGCTAGAGGAACCTAGTCATTTGGACTGTTCTTACGCAGGTCGGCATTGTTGCGAGGTTTACCTTCGAGGCGCTTCCAGCCATAAAGGCGAGCATCGATGGACCATAAGCCGGGACCTAACATTGCGAGGGCGACACCGGTGGTCGCCAGCATCAGCCAAAGCGGCCTGTTGCCGGGTAGCGTGAGCATCTTCCAGACTTCAGTCAGGCCTACGGAGGTTCCTGCAATGGGTGTCCACAAGCCGGCGATTAGTAGGATTCCGGCTCCCATCAAGAGGATGGCGGGAATTGTCACATTGATCGGTGGTGGATCGCTTAATAGCGTCATACTCGCGCCGCCGGCCAGCGCGGAGCCGGCAACCACGCGTATCAGGAGCAACCCTGTGCCGGGCCAACCGCCAGCGAATGTTGAATAGAGGCGTCGCAAAAGAACGCACTTTCCGCACTACATAACTATTCTCGGCTGTTCCGAAAGCGCGTCGGAAGCCCAAAAAGAGTTAGATAATCACTCTTTCGGGTTTTGGGATTCGGGGCGAGGAGGTTACTTCGGGGAAGCTAAAGTTCGATGATCCCTCGCTTCAGCCCGATCATTGCCGCTTGCGTCCGGTCGCTGGCACCCAGTTTAGAAAGGATGTTCTTGACTCGCCCCTTTACGGTTTCTTCGGTGATCGAGAGTTGATCGGCGATCTGCTTATTGGCATTTCCGGCTGCGATCAAACGAAGCACGTTGATTTCTGCGGGCGTGAGGGCATCGTCAGTCGCGTGCTCGGCGATTTCGAATGAGGCCTCTGGAGAAAGAGCCTTTTTGCCCGCGTGGACCGCACGAATTGTTTCGGTGAGTTCCTTGTGAATCGTATTTTTCAGCAGGTAGCCTTGCGCTCCCGCTTTGAGTGCGCGAACAATCTGTACGTCGCCCTTGTAGGTCGTCAGCACAATGATCTTCGCATCGGGGAATTCTCCCCGAATCGCGATGATCGCATCGAGGCCGTTCATCTCCGGCATTTGCAGATCCATCAACGTAATGTCTGGCCGATGCGCACGATATTGCTGGATCGCCTCGCGCCCATTCGAGCCTTCCGCTACCAGAGTCAATTCAGGTTCACTACCGATGAGTGCGGCTATGCCCTCTCTTACAAGAACATGATCGTCAACTGCAAGAACCCGGATTTGATCTCGCTTCTCACTCACGTTCTATGGTTTCCTTCTCATCTGTTTCTGTTCCAGAGCGCTTCCCAAAGTACCAGAACGGCCGTGTCGACTTCACATACGCTCTCGCTCCCGGAATATTGAGCTCGATTTCCGTACCACCATCTACTTCGGTCCAGATGGTCAGCTTCCCGCCCACAAGTTTGGCTCGTTCCCTCATGCCCGGCAAGCCGTAATGCCCTTCACGACCATCCCCGCTGAGCACGTCTGACGGAATTCCTTTTCCATCATCGCGAATGCGAAGCCGGAAATACTTTTGGTCATAACGGATTTCCACTTCGATGTTTTGTGCCGCAGCATGGCGGAAGGCATTGCGCAACGCCTCCGCTGCCAGCCGGTACACTTCATCTCGCAGAATCGGATGCAGATTGCGAGATACCCCTTCCACAACCACGTTGAGCGGCAGCGATGTTTATTCTCTATCCGCTGGAAGCCGCGACAGTTCACCGCCAACGCTAAGTTGAACAATGCCAATTTGCGGCGACACTCCTATGGTGCCTTGTCGGACTTTTTTCGACGCGTCTCGTATTCTTCTGGCGGGTAGCTGCGGAAGATCCTCTGAACAACTTCGTGGATCTTCTTGTCATGTTTCTTAGGGCTGGCATTCGCGTCGACGTCTCCGCTAGCCATTCCGCGCCACACCATCGCATCGGTATGTGAGTCTACGAGATTAACCACAAGCATACCCATAAGAACATCCTTGGAACCGCTCCTCCAACGAAGGTTCCGCAAACCGTCCCTGAAGCCCCCTGCCTCGAATGTCGTGATCGAATACAGCGTCGTAAGAGACCCGTAGATCTGGATCCCCTCCGGGGCCGATCTTCGTCAGCCCTTTGGCCGACAGTTGTCCGTCAATGGAGCTGACGATGCTCTGGTTGAGGGGTTCGTCCACACCATGGCCGTTCTCCCCTGCATATGTTTTGAAATGCGCGAAGTCTGCTTTGCTGTAATCGTTGCTGATTTCCTGCGCCGCGCCCGTGCCCAGCAGGAGGAGAGCGGTTACTGCGATGGGTGCGATTTGCATTGCGGTTCTACTCTCCTTGTGCGGACAAGCGTTCCTCTCCGGCTTCTCCAAAGCATTTCACCCTCCAAACAGAATCGTTGCTCCTTCGTTTGCCTGGTGGAGTTGTTGAATTTGCGCTGGGCGGTAAGATCGCCTATTTTCGTTTGCCTTTTTGTCGATTGTTAGGGGCTGATCTTGGCGGTTGAGCTCATCAGCGCGGGTGGCTGCTTCTAATTTTTGATGCGTTCAGAACCGGACCGCGCCCGAATTCGGGCACGCATGCCCATGGCTTGCCCATGTCTCTGTCCGATAGAAGAAAATTGCCGAGAGCAAGGAGCAGGAATTCGGTGAGGATGGGAAACCTGCGGAATTCTGTGGAAGCGATGTTCGGTAGACCTAGCCTAGAGAGTTCGCGCGCAAAACACTGAAAACATGGCGTCCCCGGCGGGATTTGAACCCGCGTTTGCGCCGTGAAAGAACCCGGGCAACAGGTAACTGATTGAAAATCCGCGACGCGGGTGGCTCCCTAAAGCGGGTTAAGTAGCGGTTGGCAACGATTCGTGGACCATGAGTGGACCATGATTTTCTGGCTCAATCAAAGTCGACGATATTTGGATACGCCGATATTAGTGGGCTGAACCTCTTCGGATTTCTAAGTCGAGATAGCGTGGGGTCGTGGATCGCCGCCTTTTAAGGGCTGGCTTCGCCGAGAGCTATCTGTTGATTCTACAAAGCTTAGCTCCGAAAACCTACCAATTTTTGACCTCTTTATTCGACCTCTTTATTGGAGCCAAAATGGAGCCAAAGTTGTGAAAATCCGAGCCTGCCGAGGTTTGCCTCGATTTCGACAAGGCTGGTTTCATGCTCTTTATCTGCTGAATGTGCCAATGAAAAGATCAACTGATTAAGAGTTGTCGCACCTCAGGAGGTCAATTAGCGACTATCACCATCTGAAATCAACTACTTGCCCACAACCTAGCCCGCACGGAAGCACTCTTGTTGAAGTAGCGAAAAAGCCCGTATTGGGCGCACATGGGCTCGAAGCGTACGGCACATTCCGCGGCACAAAGTCTCTCCTCGTTTGACCTACTGATTCCGGGTCAGAATGATGGAATCAAAGAAAAGTTTGCCATTCGTTAACCAAAGCACTCGTCATGGAGGAGGCATGCCTCGAATCGGTGGTCCTCCATCTTCTTTGATTTGAAGCCCTGAGGCGCACCCGGCGCCAATATTTGATAGGAATTGAGGCTAGTGGCTAAGGCGTGCTTTATCCCACCATGGCCAAAACGCGAACTGCACTCTTTGCGGCATTGCCGTTCGTTGCAGGGGCAACAATGATGAGCGACCCGGTGTCAGGTAGTGCCGCCAGCCTCACCGAACCCTCGATGATGTAGTTTCCGTGCAGAGCGATCTCATGGGAGAGCGTGCGGCCGAGGCGGACTTCAGTTTCGATAACGAAACCACGTGTATAGCGCGCATCCATGAGAAATTGGGCCGCATCATCTGAGACCGGGAACGAATCGGCGATCGATCTGTGACTGTTTCCCATACGTCGCACCGCAACGATTGCTCCCAGCTGCACATGTCCATGCTGCGCTTCCCAGTTGGCGATGTCGGTGATAGAAATCTGCGACGACGAGGCATTCAAGTCCATGATCACCAGCGGTCCGATCAACCGTTCGGCTGGAATCTGCGGCGGAGTCCAGGCGCCTGAAACCAGAGCGGCCGGGGAAATGATACGTGTCGCCGACCTCGCCTCTAAGCCCGTCTTCACCGGTCCACTGGCGGTCAGATCTACCACTTGGGAATACCGGTTTTTTGGGCTGGGTGCAGGCCGCCGAAGTGCAAACAGGAAGAGGCCAGGCACAAGCGCATAAGCAATGACGAAACTCCGAAATCGCATATCAAACCCCGGTCCGAGCACCAGCAGATAGGCCAGCAAGATCGAGCAAGAAACGGAGATCTCCGTTTGAGCATAGATTCACTCGTTCGTCTGCTCGCCCTGCTGCTAGGCTTGAAGCAAGCCGATTGCCAGGAGCGAGGGTTTTTAACTGGCTGTGTAGCAACAGCAGGACTGGATTGGGAGTCGGCCGGTCGCCTACATTCCGGCACATGCCCTCAGATGGACACAGGGCCGTGCTTAATAAGTCACTCTGGAATCTGGATGTGCAGTCTTGGTTTGAGTAGAAGTTTTGCAACGCGCTCCCAGATGCAGTGGCAGTAATCCCCGGCTGCCCAGCGTCTCTATTGCGCTTTTAGCAACGTATACCTATTAATCAACCATTGTTCAGCCCTCTTATTGCTGTACATTTCCTGATTCACGTTGCTAACGTTTTGGAGGTTCTTTTGCAGGTTAGAATATTTTTCGGGGAGACGTCGGTTCGAGGCGTTTCCAGCCATAAAGGCGAGCNTCGATCGACCATAGACCGGGCCCTAGCATTGCGAGGGCGGCACCAACGCTCCCCAACACCAACCAACCCGACTTGTCGCCGTGTAGCATGAGCATCTTCCAGATTTCAGTAAAGGCTACGGCGACTCCGGCTATGGGCGTCCACAGACCTGCGATGAGCAGGGTGCCCGCTCCCAGCAAGAGTATGGCGGGGACGGTCACATTCAACGGTGGTGGATCGCTCAAGAGCGTCGAACTTGCGCGCACCACTAGCGCGGACCCGACAACCAGTCGCATCAGAAGCAAGCCTGTGCCGGGCCAACCGCCCGCAAATGTTGAATATAGGCGTCGCAAAGACGCACCTTTCTAAACACAACTAGTATTCAAGGTTTTGCAGGCTTCGTGAAAGCCCCAAAAGAGTCAAATCGTGACTCTCTTGGAATGGCGAACTGGCATCGGCTGTGAAAGCTACAGATCGATGATCCCTCTCTTCAACCCGATCATGGCCGCCTGGGTCCGGTCGTTGGCCCCCAATTTGGAGAGAATGTTCTTGACTCGCCCTTTGACGGTCTCCTCGGTGATCGAGAGTTGATCGGCGATCTGCTTATTGGCATTTCCGGCTGCGATCAAGCGTAGCACGTTGATTTCTGCAGGAGTCAGGGCATCATCGGTCGCATGCTCGGCGATTTCGAACGAGGCTTCAGGAGAGAGAGCCTTTTTGCCGCCATGAACCGCTCGGACGGTTTCTATAAGTTCCTTGTGAATGGTATTTTTTAGCAGGTAACCTTGAGCTCCTGCTTTGAGAGCGCGAAGAATCTGTACATCGCCCTTGTAGGTCGTCAGCACAATGATTTTGGCGTCCGGAAATTCTCCCCGAATGGCGGTGATCGCGTCCAATCCGTTCATCTCGGGCATCTGCAGGTCCATAAGCGTGATGTCGGGCCGATGCGCACGGAACAGCTGGATAGCTTCGCGACCATTCGATGCCTCGGCTACGAGAGCCATGTCCGATTCAGTATCGAGCAGTACAGATATGCCCTGCCTCACGAGGGCATGATCGTCAACTGCAAGAATCCGGATTTGAGCTGACCCATCACCCACGTTCGATCGTCTCCTTCTCATCTTCGTCTGACGCTGAGGTCTTTCCAAAGTGCCAGAACGGCCGTGCCGACTTCACGTATGCTTTCGCTCCTGGAATATTGAGCTCGATCTCGGTGCCACCATCTACTTCGGTCCAGATCGTCAGCTTGCTGCCTACAAGTTTGGCTCGCTCCCTCATAC
>AP72_2010_repI_A01DRAFT_1000116_pt1 | contig 13235 bp, 5 predicted proteins | sample AmaPasreplicIA01_FD_9191 | JGI IMG/M metagenome (IMG submission 9191) | reverse complement strand
GCAAAAGCAGTCCGGGTCGTATCATCGCTATTCTTAGCTACAATGCCTGCAATTTTCTTATTGAAGGCACTAATATCAGTTCCCTTTTTGAGTAATACGAAATTGTGTGGACCGGTATTATTCCAGGATTTTACCCACGGATATGCATCCTTCATGTATTCAAACGACATAACAAAGTCAAACTCTTGTGACGAATGGGAAGGTTTCTCGAAAATTCCCGAGATGAAAAAATCGCGTTCATGCTGAAACCGAACGGCTTTACCGATGAGATTTTGAGTTGTGCCAAATAACTTCTTTGCTAACTCATCAGATAATACAATTGAGCTCTTATCAGCCGACACTTCATTCTTTTTCCCATCGATTAGCTTAAACGAAAAAATGTTGAAGTAGTCTTTGCCGGCATATTGACCCTTTGCTTTAATGTTGTTTTCGCCGTTGGTCAGTGTGAACTTTTGGAACCATTCAGGGGGAGCAAGGGCCGCGGCATATTGTATTTGGGGCATTTGCGCAGCTAATACCTCGCCAAGCATTCCAGAAGATTCGTCAGATATTGTCGTTTGACCAACAGCCTTTCTATGTTCCATTAACTGGTAGATCTGGTCGTTCTTTTCAAAGAATTTGTCGACACTCATTTCGTCATGCACCCACAGATAAATCAGCAGTGTGCATACTAATCCTGCGGACAAACCCAACACATTCAAAAAAGTGAATTGGCGGTCTTTTAAAAGATTTCGCCAGGCGATTTTCAGATGATTTTTAAACATATTACTTCAATTGAAAAATGAAAAATGTAAAATGAAAAATAGATCGTGCTGCAATTTGACGACTGCTCATTTTTTCATTTTTACTTTTTAATTTTTACTTTCTCACGACTCACCACTCACGATTTCACTCATTCCTCAAACTCTTCACCGGGTTCGCCGTTGCCGCCCTGATAGATTGAAAACTGATCGTAATTATTGCTATCAGGATAGCCAATAGCGCCGAAACAACAAACACCATCCAGCCTATATTAACTCTGTACGCATAATCGCTCAACCATTGATTCATTAAGTACCATGATACGGGTGTTGCAATAACGATGGCGATCAGAACNAGTCGNACGAAATCNTTTGCCAGCAATGCGATAATACTACCCACACCCGCACCGAGCACTTTGCGCACGCCAATTTCACGCGTGCGAACCTGCGCGGTATAAGTTGCGAGTCCTAATAACCCCAGGCAGGAAATGAAAATCGCAATGATGGCGAAAATGTCAAGCAATGTGCCCGTTCGTTGTTCCGATTTATACAAATTGTCAAAAATGTCATCGAGAAACGTGTAGCTGAACGGATTGCCTGCATTGAAATGATCCCATACTGCCTGCGTACCCGCAATAGCCCTTGCTGCATCTTTTTCCGTTGTCTTAACAAACAGCAGATTGCTGTGATCAGGTTCATAATAAAAGACGGCTGGCTGTATTTTTTGTCTCATCGAGGCAAAATGAAAATCTTTTATCACTCCGATAATAGTTCCTTCACGGCCATATAGGTCGAATCTTTTTCCAACAGGGTTTTTAATCCCGGCTTCCCGCACGGCAGTTTCGTTCAGAATAAAGTGAAGGGAATCGGTTGCCATTCCTGAAAAATTATCACCTGCGACTAATTTAAATTTAAAGAAGGAAATGAAATTCTTATCAATACTTACGGGGAAGACCATAAAAGTTTGATTGGGCAATTTCCCATCCCAATTGTTATTTCCCGATTCATTGCCGAGGCTAACGATATTTCCGTTGGCACGTGTAACATCTGAAACTCCTGGTTGATGCAGCAATTCGTTTCGAACTGCGTCGTAACGATCCCTGGCATTAGGCATCACAAAAGAAAACACGTGCGATCTATCGTATCCCAATTCTTTTGACCGGATGTACTTGAGTTGATTGCTTATTATCAAAGTTGCTATGATGAGCACAACTGAGATGGCAAACTGGCTTACCACTAAGATTTTTCTAAATGAGGTGGCCCCAATGCCGGATGAAATTTTTCCTTTCAGAGCTTTGATCGGTTCGAATGATGAAAGCAGTAGCGCAGGGTAAATACTTGAAATGATGAGTGTGCCAGCAATAACATACGCAATCACCAGCCCAATATGATAGTTAGCCAGGTTTATACTTAATTCTTTGCCGGAAATGCGATTGTAGACGGGCATCAAAACATAGATCAAGGCAATTGCCACAACGGAAGCAACCATGAAGAGTAGCGCCGTTTCTAAAATGAACTGGATGAACAACTGAAATTTTGCTGCACCGACGATCTTTCGGAGACTCACTTCTTTTGACCGCAACATTGATCGTGCTGTGGAGAAGTTAACATAGTTGATACACGCGATGCATAGAATTAAAAGCGCGATAATAGTAAATATGCGAACGGTCTCAATTCCTCCATTGGAACCATCTGCCTTATACAAATGCATTTTTGATAATTCTTGTGGTAGGTATTGAATATCGGAGTCGCCCGGTTCGTGTTGCAAATGGATATTTCGAATCTTAGTGGCAAGGTCGTGAACATTGGTTCCAGGCCGCAGTAGGAGATAGGTAACATAATTAAATTGCTCCCAATCGTTATCGATACTTTCTCCCGGTCTGCCCTCATGAAGAAGTTTGTTGAAAAGGCTCATTGGAAAAAATATGTCGCCATTGATGCTTGAATTTTTTGGAAAATCCCGGATCACACCGCTTACGGTAAAATTGCTTTTATTGTCAGTGACAATTGTTTTTCCTAGTGGTTCATCACTACCAAAATATCTCCTGGCAGTTTTTTCGGTGATTACAATTGAATTGTCGTTGGAAAATGGTTTCGCGTTATTTCCTTTGACCAGGTTAAAATCGAATAAAGTAAAAAATGATGGATCGGTGAAAAAAGAATTGTTTTCGGAAAAGAGCTTATCATCATATTTGTAAGCAGTATAAAAGTAATTCCCGGCTATTCTCACCATATCCCTTACCTGGGGCAATTTGTTTTTTGATTCTGTCGCTATCGGAGCGTTAGTAACTGTCCATATTTGAACACTGCTACCTGTGCCTACCTGGTTTTCGAGACGATAAATATTTCTTGCATTTTTGTGAAACGTATCAAAACTTAGCTCGTCCTCTACCCATAATAGGATGAGAATACCAACGGCCAGCCCGATCGACAACCCTGCAATATTTATCAGGGAATAAAATTTATTCTTTAACAAATTGCGCCAGGCGATTTTGAAATAGTTTTTGATCATACGATTCAATTCAAAATGGAAAATGTAAAATGAAAAATAGAAGACACTGAAAATTGCAGACTGTTCATTTTTTCATTTTTCATTTTTACTTTTTACTTTCTTACGACTCACCACTCACGACTCACGGCATCACTCCGCTCGCAGTAACTTAACCGGATTTGTTCTTACAGCTTGCCAGACCTTGATTCCAGAAGTTACCGCAGCAATAATAAGTAACACTACTGCCGACCCAACTATGGAACCTGGACCCACACCAGAATTTATTTTAAAAATCATATCAAGCAATAGTTTGGTGAGTGCCCATCCGCCGTAGCAACCGAATATGGTCGCAACGACAAAGACCCAGAAATACCCCTTATTGATTAGCACGAGTATATGATGTGGGCTCGCGCCGACTACTTTTCTCAATGCGATCTCTTTCATCTTCTTCAATGCAGTTAGTGAAACCAACGCAAACAACCCGGTGGCTGTTAATAAAATGCTTACAAGAGCAAACCATGAAAATATTGTAGCGATGTTTTTACTTGTGTCGTAAGCTTCTGCCTTCACTCTATCCTGATAAAACCCCTCAAAGGGCTTCATCGGATACAATCTTTTCCAGGCATCTTTTGCTTTCAAAAAAACAGTTGTTAGATCGCGAGGTTTTGCCTGTATAATGAGAAAACGAAACTTGCTTTCTTTCCCTAATTTCATTGCCACCGGCTCAAGAGGTTCAAACAAAGTACTAGACTGAAAGTCCTTTAAGACTCCTGTCACAGAATAAGCCGTGCTGTCGATATATATTTGCTTACCCAATGCTTCCGTTTCTTTCCAGCCGTAGGCTGCTGCCATCTTTTGCGATATAAGTAATGCGTTTTTATAGTCTGATTCCATATTGGCATCAAAGCCTCGTCCGGCAATTACTTTAAGTTGCATAGTCTTAAGATAATCCCGGCCTACTTCCATGTATTCAACATCTTTCTTCACTTCTTCTGCTTCTGCTACCAATTTCCGGAAACCAAAACCAATGTGACTGTGGGTACCAGCTAATGCTGTCACTTCGGGAATGGCAGCGATCTCATTTTTTAAGGCGGGAAAGGAGGTTGAATCTATAAATGGTATTCCGACTATGTTGTCTGTGCTATATCCAAAATCATAATCACGCTGGAACGCTGAATTTCGTGCAAAGGCAATTCCGGCAATAACAGTTATAATGGCAATCGATAATTGCAGACCCAACATCACCCGGCTGAACATATTGGAGCCGCCAAATTTCACCGTCCCACGAAAAATTGTTGCAGCATTGAATCGGCTTATATAAAAAGCGGGATAGGCGCCAGCCAATAACGTGGTACCAATTAATGTGCAAAGTAGAAAGACAAACAACCTTGAATCGTCGTGCAAATAATTCGCCTGCACATTCACACCCTGGAACATTTGGTTGAATGCGGGTAACCACCACGCATTGAGTAAAACGGACAACAATATGGAGAACGTGACGATTATAGCACATTCCATCAGCAGCTGACGAATTAACTGTGACTGCGTACTACCCATTACCTTGCGCATGCCGATTTCTTTTAAGCGTTTATTGACCCTGGAGACAGTGGTATTGGAAAAATTAAGACAGGAAGAAAGAAAAATTAAAAAGGCTAAGACTAAAGGTCCATAGGCTGCTGCATCGTCGGGACGCGTATGCAAACTATTTGAGCCAATTACATCTCTCCAGGCAGCATTTTGCCGCAGGGTAATTAGCCGGAATCCTGAAACTTTCCACCCATCGTTTGCCTTGTTTTGCAAGGGCAGATATTTATTCATCTCCTTTTCCAGGCGGGTCGCGTTTGTTGGGTCAGGAATTCTGAAAAAGGCAGCATCCAGGAATGATGACCAGTTATCAGGCGCAATTCTTTTGCCGTCATCTTCTAACTGGTTATCAAAATTTGTAAGAAAATCAAACTGGAGAGAAGAGTTAACAGGGACATCTTTTAAAACTCCTTTCACTGTGAGCGGCATGGAATAGTTTTCGTCTGCATAAAAAGTAAGGACCTTCCCAATAGGATTCTGATCGCCAAAATATTTTTTGGCTATTTTTTCTGTAATTAAGACCGCATTTCGATCATTGATATCATTCTTTCCTGACGCCAATGGAAAATTGAATAACACAAAAAAAGCTGGATCGGTAAAATTCACGTACTCAGAAAATGCATCATTTTTATCATACTTTACATTTATTCTCCTGCTGCCAAGTCTTGCCACCTCCTTTATTCCAGAAAAATCATTTTGAATTTGTTGAACAGCAGCCATCGGAAATATTCCTTTCAAGCCATCCGCATCCTTCTTATAAGTGAGACCGCGGTAAACATGATCCCGGTCGTTATGAAAGTTATCAAAGCTGAAGGAGAACCGGTAATCCTGGTAGCCCCAAACCAATGCCGCTATACCGATTCCCATTCCGATTACATTAATCAAGGTGTAACCTTTATTTCGCCATAAATTGCGAAAGACAATCTTCAAAAAGTTTTTATACATGATTTTGAAATTTATTCAGTTCGTAAACTTTGCGCTGGGTTCGCCCTCGCTGCCCGCATAGCTTGGAAACTCACTGTGAGCAGGGCAATTAAAATGGCTAATAACCCGGCGATAATGAATACCCACACGCTGATCTCTATCCTGTACGCATAACTGCTCAACCATTTGTTCATCACCCACCAGGTCAATGGTGATGCAATAACGAGAGCTATCACAACCAGTGTTATGAAATCTTTTGATAGTAATGTGGCGATATTGGAAACTGAAGCTCCCAGTACTTTGCGCACACCGATTTCTTTAATTCTGCTGGCAGCCATATATGCTGCAAGGCCAAACAAACCAAGACAGGAAATGAAAATAGAAAGCCCGGCGAAAAGGGATGCGAGCGTCACTGTCAATTTTTCATCACTGAATTTCCGTGCATACTCTTGATCAATAAAATGGAATTCAAATGGATAGGCGGGATCATATTTCTTAAATATTTTTTCCGTTAGTGACAGATCCGATGCTAGTGTATTCGCGCTACTTAGTTTAATGTGAATAGCATTCGCTCCATATTTGGGGCCTTTGACCATAAAAGGTTTGATCGGCTCATAAGGCGATTCGAGTATAAAATCTTTTATTACTCCCACAACATGCCAATACTCCGGATCGTCGTAAATCAATTGACCAAGTGGATCCTTAAAACCCATGACTTTCACCGCGGATTCACTGATCAGGCAAGCTGTAGAATCGGAAGGATAATTCTTGATGTCAATGTCTCTTCCTTCAATCAAATGCATTCCAGCTGTCTTTACAAGATCAGCGTCTTCTGTAAAACGATTGATTTGGATTTTGGCGTTTGGATCTTTTCCCTGCCAATTCATGCTAATACCCGAGCTCCAGTTTTGCGTTAATGGCGCTTGGGTTTTACTCACAGAAGTTGCTGCCCTGGAACTGATCAAATCATTTTTTATTTGTTCATAATTTTTCCCAATGTTTCCATCCATAAAAACATAGCCCAAATTCCTTTTATCGTAACCCGTCTCGCGGCTTTGTGCGTGTTTTACCTGTTGTTCAACGACAATTGTGCAAATAATCAATGCAATGGCAAAGGTGAATTGCAATACCACAAGTACTTTGCGCGGTGTAATGACCGCGTTTACTTTTTTAAATGATCCTTTCAATACCGATACAGGTCTGAAAGATGATAAGAAAAACGCGGGGTAGCTCCCTGCCAGGATTCCTGTAAGAAGGACAAATCCTATTCCGGCAAACCATGAATAGATATTGGTGTAGTCAATAAATAGTCTTTTTTGCACGAGCTGGTTAAAGGCGGGCAGAAAGAACTGCACGATAATGATGGCGAGGAGTGCCGAAATGAATGCCATAAGAATGGATTCAGCAAAGAATTGGGCTACCAGTGATCCTTTTAGCGCACCGGCGACTTTGCGAACGCCCACTTCTCTTGCCCTTCTTTCACTACTTGCCGTAGCCAGGTTCATGAAATTGATACAGGCTATCAGTAGAATAAATACGGCGATAATACTAAATATCCTTACTCTTTCTACGCGGCCGCCCACTGCCTTGCCGTTCGAAAAATTGGAATATAGCCACAGTTTACTGACCGGGTAAAGAAATTCTGTAGTTCTTGCTCGTCCTCCGGAATGTCGCACAATGACATTTTTTATCTTGTCATTTGCCGTTTGTAGTGAGGTATTCGGTTTGAGCATAGCAAAAGTCCTTATTGAAATATCCGTCCAGTCGCTGTCAATATAATGGTTGACGTTTTTGAATTCATATGGAAGGAGGTATTCAAAATTGAACTGTGTATTATTTGGCAGATCTTTTAGAATACCTGTAACTTTAAAATTCTGATCGTTTTCAATCTTAATAATCTTGCCCACAGCATCCTCTTTCCCAAACATTCTCCTGGCGAGCTTTTCTGTAAGAACGATTGAATTGGGATTCTTAAGAACTTCACTGGCGTCGCCGTAGACTAGTGGGAAGCTAAACATATTCAGGAAAGAAGTATCCACAGTAGCTCCGATGGCCTTCAGATTTTTCTCACCGGCTGTTAAAAGAAGATTGTCGCCGTCAGTTACTCGTGATGCCTCTTCTACTTCTGGAACATCATCTTTCAGCACAGATGTCATGATCTCTGGCGTATTTACCAGCGAACGAATCGTGTTATTTATGGAATCATTACTGTAGACCTCATACAATCGGTTTCTATTTTCATGGAAGCGGTCGTAGCTTACCTCATTTTGTATCCACAATAAAATAAGTATAGCGCTGGCCATGCCAATAGCCAGACCGCTAATATTTATGATTGAAAAACCTTTATTACGACGCAGGGTGCGCCACGCGATTTTGAAATAGTTTTTAATCATATAGGTTAATTCAAAATGTAAAATGAAAAATGAAAAATCTTGTGGAGGTTCTTCCTTTTTTCATTTTACATTTTTCATTTTCAAGTTTTATTTCAGCGCGAGGGAAATCTTGCCGCTTCCGGCATCAACCTTTACCGGAACTCCTCCGCCATTTAGTTTCCCATTAACTTCATTCTCGTTGATGTTCCCACTGAAGTTTTCAAAATTTGTGTTCTTTGCAATTCTTCCCGAAAGATCCAGATCAATTCCTTTACCCTTTGGAAGTGTGAGGTCGATGTTTCCACCCGAATTGTTGATCTTAACGTATTGTCCGAGTTGTTTTATTGAAACATCAATGCTGCCACCGCTGGTTGAAGTTTCAAGACTGCATGCCAAATCACTGAAATGAATGCTTCCGCCTGAGGTATGTGAGATCAGCTCTCCTGCAATGTCACTCCCATGAATGCTGCCTCCACTAGTAGTTGCCCTGATGTCTCCTTTCAGGTCGCTGAGGTCTAGCGAGCCGCCTGACGTGCTGAGCCTTAATTTACCATCGCAGTTTTTTGCTTCGATACTTCCACCACTTGTTGAAAGATCAATATCATCCTTTGAATTAGTGACCGTGATACTGCCTCCGCTTGTTCTGCCATCTATATTTCCACTGACGTTGTCAACCTTTAAACTGCCTCCGCTGGTGGAGAAATTTTGTTTACCCGATAGATTGTCGATGCTAATACTTCCTCCGCTTGTCGACAAGTCAGTAGAAACATTCTTGCCCACGAATACTTTGAAGGAAATATTCAATGCTTTTTTCCAGTCAGTTATTTTTACTTTTTGTTTTGCGATTGCTGTCAGTTTATTGTTGGCGACAGACACGTTTAGGTCATACATGTCATTGAGCCGCTTCTGAATTTCCTCTTTTGTAAGATTTTTGTTGTTGTTGCCCGTGATATACACTTCAACGCGTGAATTAGACGCGCCGCCCGAAACAGAAATGCTACCACCTGAAGTTTCCACATTCACGTCTTTAACGGATTGGCCAGTCAACGATTTTGTCATGTAAGGCTCTTTCTCATTGACCTGCGCCCTTAGTGACAGTGTAAGCACTGAAAGCAGAAGAAACGATAGATACTTTTTCATTGGTTTGTTATTTTTATGTTTAAAATTTAAAATTCAAAATGAAAAATGTAAAATGTTAGACTCCGCGAATCGAATACTATTCATTTTTTACATTTTTACTTTTTACTTTTTATTTTTTTCTTACTCGGTTCGCAAGCTCTTCACCGGGTTCGCCATCGCAGTTCTTATCGCCTGGAAACTGATCGTTACCAGCGCGATCATCACGGCGAGCAGGCCAGCTGCAAAAAATATCCACCAGCTTATATTAATCCGATACGCAAAATCCCGAAGCCAGTTATGCATCACGTACCAGGCTATGGGGGATGCGATCAGAAAGGCGATGATCACAAGCCTGATAAAATCTTTTGATAACAACACCACTATATTAGATATTGATGCGCCCAGGACTTTTCGTACGCCAATCTCCTTTGTCCGTTGTGAGGTGGCAAACAACGATAATCCCAGTAAACCCAGGCAGGCAATAAAAATTGCAAACCCTGCGAAAATGGCAAACACTTTTCCAAAAAGCCGATCATTACTGTATTGTTCATTGAAATGATCGTCAAGGAAAAAATAATCGTACAAATTGCCCGGAAAAAAAGCGTCGAACGTTTTTTTGATGGCGGCAGTTGTTGCAGGCAGATCCTTTGTATCGACCTTCACTGAAATAAAACTTCCAGTACCATATGCTGGAAAAAGCATCGTGGGTTCGGTGCCAAAGCGAAGCGATTTCTGATGATAGTCATTAATGACTCCAATGATATCCCATTTTTTGTGATAGCGGATGATTGTTTTTCCAATCGCTTCCTGAGGCGATGAGTATCCCAAAAGTTTTGTTGCGCTTTCATTCAGAATGATATTGTGAAGCTTATCAAAATCGGGATTAAAATCAGTGTAGATGTAGTCTCTTCCCGCCAGTAGTTTTATTTTGTAGAGACCGACATAGCCGATGCCGATGCCGCTATGTCTCATAGTATAGTGAACAGTGGAATCCTGGTCAACTCTGCGCACATCGAAACTTCTTCCGGTCTCTCCGCCCGGAATATTCCAGGACGTTGTAGCGCCTTCAACATGAGGCAATTGTTTTAGCCGCTCTGTAAAACTGTTTTCTCTGCCAATAAATGTGGAATCCCAATTCGTTAATTCCGGTGGCCTCACAATGAGCATCTGGGAAATATTCATTCCCAGATTTTGACTATTTACAAATTTTATTTGCCTGTATACTACAAAGGAACCAATGATCAGCGCCACAGTGATAGCAAATTGTCCAACGACGAGCGCTTTTCTCAAATTGATCCCTTTATTTGAGGTTGTGAATTTTCCTTTTAAAACGAGGATTGGCCTAAAGGATGAAAGAACGAACGACGGATAAAATCCCGACACCAGGATGCCAACAATTATCAGCGCTATTAGCGATGCGGTTATGCTGTAGCCACTTAGTCCTTTTTGGAACAGGAACGATAATGAAAGTTGGTGGTGAATCAGGCGATTAAAAGCGCTCTGCAAGGCTAACACTATCAGTAATGCCAGGACCAATGCAATAACATTAATGAATAGTGACTCTGAAAGAAATTGCCTGACCAACTGTTGTCTTGTAGCTCCTGCTACTTTTCTTATCCCCACTTCCTTCGCACGCTCCATTGATTTAGCGGTGGCGAGATTGATATAGTTTACCCATGCAATGACGATGATGAGCACGGCGATGATCAGCAAGCCCCAGACCACGGTCGCACTTTTTGTATCTCCTATTTCATATTCGAAGTCAGAGTATAAATGTGCCTTTGACAAAGGTTGGAGATAGAATTTCTCATCGCTTCCTGAGATCTTGTTTCCCTGGAAGTGCTTTTGACTAAATGCAGGGAGCTTTGCCTGCAATGCCGTGTAATTCGCTCCGTGTTTTAGTTGTATATAATGCCAGAAATCAGAATCGGTAAAATCATAATCCGCTTCTTTCCAATTGTTGTTGCCACCACTGTACAACGAGACATACGATATCAAAAAATCAAACTTCAAATGTGAGTTTTCAGGAATATCCTTGCAAATCGCCGTGATCTTATAAGGAAGCGAATCACGTTCAATTACGATCGCCTTATTGATTAAAGGCTGAAAATTATTGTCAGCTATATTGAAAATGGCACGCGCGAGTTTCTCGGTGAGAACGACAGTGTTCGGTTCTTTTAAAGCTGTCTTCGTATCGCCAATCACCATCGGATACGAGAACATCGTAAAGAAGGAGTTTTCTACAGCAAGCGCCCGTTGTTGTCCAAGTTTTTTATCGTTATAAGTTACGATGGGAGTGCCTATGGGTACAACACGGACATGATTCACCACCTCCGGATAATCATCCTGCATTGCCTTGCCGATTGCCGAATAAGTAATGGTTCCGTGCTGGACCAGTTTGCCATTTTGGTAGCGGTCATTATAAACACGGTAAATGTCCGCGGCATTTTTATTGAATTGGTCGTAACTCAATTCAAAGCTCACGTACTGTAAGATGAGGAGACAAGCGGCCATGCCAATGGCAAGACCGGCGATATTGATGAAAGAAAACGTCTTATTCTTCCACAAATTTCTCCACGCGGTTTTAAAATAGTTCTTAATCATGGCTATGTTATTAATTCGAAAATCAAAATTGTGAATTGTGAATGGTGAATTTTCAGAGTGTTCGTTATTCACCATTGACCATTGACCATTCATTATTCCGTTCTCAAACTCTTCACGGGATTCGCCACTGCCGCTTTAACTGCCTGGAACCCCACTGTCAATAATGCAATTGTGATTGCTATAAGTCCTGTCACTAAAAATATCCATCCATTGATATGTATCCTGTAAACAAAATCACGTAACCATTTATTCATGAAAAACCAGGCGACTGGGGTAGCAATTACAAAAGCAATCAATACAAGTAGAATAAACTCTCTTGCGAGCAAACGCGTTATGCTACTGATACTGGCCCCCAGAACTTTTCTGATTCCTATTTCTTTTGTTTTAACTTGTGCGGTATAGGTAGCCAGGCCCAACAGCCCTAGACAAGAGATCAAAATTGCTACGACCGCAAAAACATTGAATAATCTCCCTGTACGCTGATCATCAGTGTACATTTTATTAAACTCGTCATCGAGAAAAGAATATTCGAAAGGGAATTCCGAGGCGTATCCTTTCCATACCTTTTCTCCCGCCGCAATTGCTTTCTGCGCATCACGTCCTGTTGTTTTAACATAGACGGTCCAACCGGAGGGATTGTAATAAAATATAGCGGGCTCTATCGCTGTTTTTAAAGAAGCATAATTAAAATCTTTTACCACGCCGATAATTGTTCCCTTTTTTTCGTGGAGCGCAAAGCTTTTACCAACCGGATCCTTAATCCCTGCTTGTCTCACGGCTGTTTCATTTAAAATATAATGTGCAGAGTCGGCAGGGGAGCCACTGAAATTACCTCCTTGCAGGAGTTTCATTTTTAGCAAAAGGATCAGGTCTTTGTCGATCCCATTCTGATGGATCAAAAATGTCCTATTTGGTTCTTTTCCTTCCCAATATGTATCACTCGTGCTGCCATTGTCTCCTGCAACGGTACCATTTATGGAAGCAACTCCCAGCACCCCAGGCTGTTTTAAGAGTTCATTGCGGAAGGCTTCAAAGTGATTGTGCATATCGTTCTTCAATCCGAAACCGAAAACATATTCTTTATCAAAACCAAGGTCCTTATCCTTCATGTACTTGAGTTGTCGGCTGATGACAATTGTCGCAATGATCAGACCCACCGAAAAAACAAATTGAGTAACAACTAATATTTTCCTGAACGATGCTTTTTTTATACCGAGAGAAAGTTTCCCGCGCAATGATTCAATTGGCTTAAACGAAGACAGTTGCAGTGCAGGGTAAATAGCAGACATGGCAAGAGTTCCTGTGATTGCGAAAATGACTGCCAGCCACACGTTGCCATCTGCGAAACTGAATGTGAGGTGCCTGCCGGATATTTCATTGTACAAGGGAAGTAACAGGTAA
>AP72_2010_repI_A01DRAFT_1000115_pt1 | contig 13300 bp, 10 predicted proteins | sample AmaPasreplicIA01_FD_9191 | JGI IMG/M metagenome (IMG submission 9191) | reverse complement strand
CTGTAGTAAACCAGCATCCGCCAGCCTCGTCCCGAAGGTGTGCCGCAGATCGTGCCAGGGGAGATTGTGGATATTGACTAGATTGCGCAATTCAAGCCCGAGCTTTTCTTCTAGTTTTTTTCTTGATATCGATTGCGCACAATAGCCCGAAGCCTTCGGACTTTAGCGCCTCACGAGTCCTCTCGAGTGCCTGCGCGCGGCATGTCGAGCACCCGCCTGAAACCATATTCGATCTCAGCTTTTGCATTAGACGCTGTATGTTTGTCCATGTCAGTTCCCTTTGACTGGATGACTATATAGTTATATAGTTGCACCTGTCAAATGGAGGCGCCTATAGTGAGAAGCAAACTAAAGCGGCTGTCAGACGACGCACTCGAGATGATCGCTGGACGGTTCCGCGTTCTTTCTGAACCAACCAGGCTGAAGATATTGCACACGCTGGGCGAGGGAGAGATGAGCGTGAACGAGCTGGTGGAGGCGGTGGCCGGCAGCCAGGCCAATGTTTCCAAGCACCTCGGCCTGATGTTCGATGCCGGACTTGTCGCGCGCCGACGGGAGGGCGTCACCATCTACTATTGTATTGCCGATGAAACGATCTTTGATTTATGCGAGACGGCCTGCGCAAGCCTTAGCAAACGGCTAGCCGCTCAACATCGTATCGTTAAGCGCGTCGTTGGCACATAAGTAATCCGATGATTCCTGGGGCTACCGGTGCAAATGCCGCGAAAGTCTTTAGAAACTGGACTATTCCACCTCGAACGACATCGCAATCGTGATTGGGAGGGGTTCGGTGGTATATTGGCTCGTTGAATACCGTGTCGCAATTCGTTAGACCACGTAGGTGGGCAGCAACTTTCCTAAGTGCGGTTTTAGTGCTTGGTCTAACCGGCAACGTGCTCGCAGCGTTATTTTGCCCGCACATGTCCGGTCGGCATGGCTGTATAAAAGCCGCTCCTGCGCATCCTGATCAATCAGCGCCTGGGGAAAGTATTCACAGCCATCAGGATGAGATGTCCGGGATGGACATGTCAGATGACGCGATGAGTATGTCAGAGGCACAAATGCCGGAGGCTGACGCTTCATCGAACGCGTCGTATAAAGATTCACTCCGCGATATAAGTCCGTCAGCGGACGACGAAGAAACCGGCGAGGCCATCACCCAACCCACCGAGCCCTGTTCGCATTGCATGATGCATTCGCAAACGAATTCGAACAATTCGCTGCGCGTTGCAGTTGACAACGGTTCTTTCTGCCAGATCGTCGCGGCTGACGTGCAGCCACTGGTTTTGACATCGCCCCAGACTGCAACATCCATTGACGTTCACGATCATGGGCCACCGGGCTTAACAGCTCCCGTGTACGTCCTCGTTAGTTCCTTCCGCATTTAGATCCCTGCTTCAAAATCACAGGCGAAATCTGTGCAGGCAAAGGTCTGCGCGGTTGTGGCTTGGGGTTATCCCGAGCCTTTGGAGTATTTATTTACCAACAGGGGGAAGCATGCAGTTCAAGAGGTGTGCTGGATTTACGGCGATCGTCGCACTCATTTTTACACTCGGCTCAATCGTCGTCGCACAAGACATGAAGAACATGCCTGGAATGAATATGGGCAGTGCGCACACGCACAAGAAAAAAAAGACCACCAGAAAGAAGCAGACGGCTAAGAAACACAACCTGGGCAATATGTCGGGGATGAATATGCCCGGCATGAAGATGTCAGCAACGCGTAACACCAGAAATCGCGCGAAGCGGAGGACATCAACAGCGGCCACGAAGCCGGCAATGCAAAACATGCCGAGCTTGAACATGCCTGGTATGACGATGTCGCAGGCGAAATCTGCACCCTCGACATCGACTCGGAAGTCCGAGATGAACATGCCGGGCATGCAGATGCCTTCCGCATCACCGAGCCCGCAATCTTCTCCGCAACAGCCGATGCAAATGAATATGCCGATGCCTTCGGCATCGCCTGGTGCCTCACCTCAGCAAATGAACATGCCGGGGATGAATATGCCAAAACCGGGCGCGAGTCCTTCGCAAACACCAACGGGCCAAATGACTGACATGGAGATGGGCAAGACCGGCATGAACATGGGGCCATTGATGGTTATGCGTGATGATGCGATGGCGGTGCGGGTTGGTGGCAGCCAAACCAATGTGATGGATGTTGGCCAGATGGGCTCGGGAACTTCGTGGCGGCCCGATACTTCGCCGACTTACATGATGGATAAGATGGCTGGAGACTGGCTGTTGATGTTTCATTACAACGCAGTTGTCGGCTTAAACGCCCAGGGTGGTCCACGAGGCGCAACAAAATTTGAGTCGGCAAATTGGTTTATGCCAATGGGTTTTCACAAGCTGGGCAAGGGCACTCTCCAATTGCGAGGAATGTTCAGCTTTGAACCCTTTACTTTTGCGAAAGGTGGATCGCCGCTTCTGTTTCAAACTGGTGAGACTTACAAAGGCCAATCACTGATCGACAGGCAGCACCCGCACGATTTGTGGATGGAGTTGTCAGCGCAGTACACGATGGCGCTGGGCGATCGCGGAACATGGTTCACTTATTTTGGCTATCCGGGTGAGCCGGCGCTGGGACCGGTCGCATTCATGCATCGAGCTTCAGCGTCTGAGAATCCTTCAGCCACGCTGTCGCATCACCTGCAGGACTCGACCCACATTAGCTTTGGCGTGTTCACCAGTGGGTTCACTTATCGTTGGTTTAAGTTAGAAGGATCGATTTTCAATGGCCGTGAGCCGGACGAGAACCGCTACAACTTTGAAGCTCATCCGTGGAATTCTCGCTCGGTCAGGTTGTCTTTCGCGCCCAACAAAGACTGGTCGGCGCAAATAAGCTATGGGTTCCTCAGACATCCGGAAGTGTTGGAGCCCGGTGATGTGCGCCGAACTACCGCGTCGCTCAGTTATAACCGGCCCTTTAATCGCGGCAACTGGGCTACGAGTCTCATTTGGGGCCGCAACCACCTCAACAGTCCTGACAAGGTGGGCAACCTAAACGGTTACACATTGGAATCGACCGTCAATTTTCTGGACAAGAACTATCTCTACACGCGCCTCGAACTGGTTGATAAGGACGACCTGCTGCGCCCCGCTGATCGGGCCCGTCTGGGTATCACAGAGGAGCATCCGAGCTTTCGCATCGGCGCATACACGTTCGGTGGCGTGCGTGACGTTTGGACCACTGACAAGTTTTTGCTCGGCATTGGAAGTGATGTGACTTTCTATTCAAAGCCTTCCGTGTTGGATCAATTCTACGGAAATAATCCACTGTCATGGCGATTGTTTGTACGCATCCGTCCGGCAAAGATGAAGATGGGCCAGATGCACAGCACGCCCGGCCAGATGGGCGATATGAGCGGGCAGGAGAAGAAGCCGTGAAACTGCGGTGATGGCCCCGCACGGAGAATCATTCGGATCAATAAATAAAAATGAAGGAAGGTGGTTTTATGCGAAGCACAACAAGGCTAGTTGTGTTGTCGATGCTGGCGCTTTTGGCGGTCGCTTGCACAATGCGCAACCCTACACTGAATGCATTGGGAAATTCCGCTTGCCAAGCGTGTGAATTTTCGCAGCACAGCTCACCTGTTGTTGAAAAAATCATCATTTGGCGCGATGGCACGCCTATTGCCAAGTGTCCGACGAACGCTTCTGCCCAGAATTGGGCGAAGCAAACGAAGGGATTGACTCGGATTGGTACTTTCCAATAGAGTTGCCCACGAATGAAGACGCGGCTCACATCCCTGTTCCTGTTGGTTATGCTTTTTGGTAGCGCGCTCGCCGGTGTGCCCGTGCGCTTCGGCGAGAGCGACTGCGGCATGATGGACATGGACTGCTGCCAGAAGGCGATGCTCGTGGAAGTGACGCCTGAAGTGGCCGATGCCAAATTATGTTGCGCGCTCAGTTGCGCACAGAACGGCACCACGTCACCGCCCAGCAGCACCCGCGTTACACCTCCTGGGCCGGCTCGAACGATTTCACCACGGCCTCTTCCACAGATATTGCCGGTATTGTCGAGACAATTTAACCCTTATGATCGCTCACACGATCCAACAGGTTCTCCACCCACTTACCTTCGCAATCTCACGCTTCTGATCTGATTCCATTGAGGCCGTAGTGTGTCTGCTACCAGCTTGTTTCCAAAAGCTGGTCAGCGGTTCTGTTCGTGTGTTCGATCACGCGCGCAATCGGTAACGTGTGAATTGGTTGGGAGAAGAGATGAAAACTGTCTTACGAATAACGCTATTCATGATCGCTATCTTACTCGTCGGCGCCGCATGCAAGTCGAAAGCTGAAAGTGATGTGAAACCAGCAGGCGAAGTCGTCAAGGCGATCACGGTTGAAAATCTTACGGCGACGTTGCTGACGAGCACAGGCCGAATTAAGCAGGGTGATCAGGAAGTGACACTCGCATTTAGCGACGCGACGGGGAAAGCCGTCGATGTCGGGGCGGTCTCGCTCAACTTTCACATGCCGTCGATGGGCGGCATGGCCGCGATGAATGACACCGTGAGCTTTACGACTACGGATATGCCGGGTGTTTATCGTGGAAAAGTGAACGTTCAGATGGCCGGCGAGTGGCAAGCCCAGCTTGCTTATGAAGGTCCGGCCGGGAAAGGCAAAACGACGTTTGCGGTGACTGCGCGGTAGCAAGAAACAGCGAGCCGAACCCCCCAATTAATTGTGTTATCCGGGTTCGGTGGTGATGAAGAATTTTCCTGCAGCCTGCAGTAATCGTTTGATAACAACGCGGTCAGTGTGTAACCAGCCGAAAGGACGGAGAGCGATGGAGAATCGTCAATTGAACATTAAGGCCCGTTCTCACCATGTGGCAGTCTGTGGAGCGATTGTATTGATGCTGACTGCCGGGCAGGTGAACAGAGCGCAACAAACCGGGACCAGTAAAGCTCGTCCCGAGGAACAGCCAATTCAACTCCAGCCTGTACGATCGCTGCCGCAAGACAGTGGACGAGTGGTCATTAATACTGATCTGGTAACTCTGAAAGTGAGTGTCACAAATGCTAATGGCCTGGCCGTATCGGGCCTGGACCAGAGCACCTTCACTATTTTTGACGATAAGGTGCAGCAACAGATCCGTTATTTCAGCGATGATGACGCGCCCGCTTCCATTGCCATAGTCTTCGACACTTCGGGTTCTATGCGCGGCCAAAAGCTTGAGCAGGCCAAAGAGGCCCTCACTCATTTCATTCAGACCAGCCACGAGCGCGACGAGTACTTCCTGATCGGTTTTGATTCTCGAACCCGCTTGCTGCTCGACAGCACGAGAGACGCTGATGCCGTGTTGAGGAAACTTACCTATGTTCAGCCCCATGGTAATACGGCCCTGTACGACGCCGTTTATCTTGGCCTCGAGAAGGCCATGCGCGGCATTTATCAGAAACACGCGGTGCTTCTGATCAGCGACGGAGAAGACAATGATTCTCGCTATAGCTTTGGTGAACTGCGCCGGCGGCTGCGCGAGTCCGACGTCATCATCTATGCCATCGGTACGGTCGAAAACTCGGTTCCTCATAAAGGACGTGTTGATGGGCCGGAAACGTTGAGAGAGTTAGCCTCGGCCTCCGGCGGCAAAGCATTTTTCCCGAATAGCTCAACCTCAATGATTGAAGCTTTCGAGCGCATTGCCTTAGAACTGCGTCACCTGTATGCGATCGGTTACCGGCCTGAGAATTTCACAGCCGACGGCAAGTGGCATCAAGTAAAGATAAGAGTGTCCGACGGCCAGATTCCAGAACGCCTGTTTGTCCGCAGCAAAGCAGGTTACTACGCTGCCGGAACAAAAGGCGTTGGAGGAGACCCCCGTTAAACGCTGAGATATGTATGATTCATCGACTCATTGAACTGAGCCTGAAAAATCGTGGCCTGGTGATCGCGCTCTATCTCGGTCTCGCGGGTTGGGGCTATTGGGCATTGCTGCGTACGCCGATCGACGCCATTCCTGATCTGTCGGAGAACCAGGTGATCGTGTTCACTGGCTGGACCGGACGGTCGCCTCAGGAAGTCGAAGATCAGGTCACCTATCCGCTCGTCACCAGCCTGCAAGGTCTACCGGGAGTGCGGGTCGTGCGCGCAAGTTCGGCGTTCGGATTTTCAATGATCAATGTGATCTTCGAAGACAACGTCGATCTGTATTGGGCCCGCACCAGAGTTTTGGAACGGCTGAATCTGGTTATCGCGCAACTGCCGCAGGGAGTAGTGCCCACGCTCGGACCTGATGCGACCGGTGTCGGCCAAATCTTCTGGTATACGCTGGAAAGCGATCAGATGAACTTGCGGGACTTGCGCACGCTACAGGATTGGTTTGTTCGCTATCAATTGAATTCCGTTCCTGGCGTGGCAGAAGTAGCAAGCGTCGGCGGCTACGTGCAGCAGTATCAGGTCGATGTCGATCCCAACAAGCTGCGTTCTTACGCATTGCCGCTTTCGATGGTGGTGGAAGCCGTCGAGCGCTCCAATAATAACGTCGGTGGTAACGTGGTCGAACAAGCCGGTCAATGGTCAGTCGTTCGCGGCGTTGGGCTGATTCAGTCGCCGGCCGATGTCGAGAACATCGTGCTGACAGCACAGAACGGCATTCCCATCTACGTCAAGAATGTAGCGACCGTGAAGCTGGGGAATGCATTCCGCGTCGGTGCGTTGGACAAGAACGGCAAAGAAGCGGTTGGCGGCGTTGTCATCGCGCGCTATGGCATCAACACGCTGGAAGTGATCGATGCCGTCAAGCAGAAGATCGCCGCGATTCAAAGTGGATTGCCGAAAGGCGTCCAGGTTGTGCCGTTCTACGATCGCACTCAACTGATTCAACGAGCCACGCACACCCTAAAGCGCGCGCTGATCGAAGAACTGATTCTCGTCACTCTCGCGCACATCATTTTCCTGGCGCACTTCCGCTCGATTCTAATCGTGACGCTGCCACTGCCGCTGGCGGTGCTGATGGCCTTCTTGTTCATGTACTACATGGGCATCAGCTCGAACCTGATGTCACTGTCGGGGATCGCAATTGCGATCGGTGTNTTGGTCGACGCTGGCATCGTTGTGACCGAGAACGCTTTTCGCTTTATCGAAAAGCGAAAAGTCGACCCCAGGAATCGGCAAATTGTTTGGGACACCGTACTTGAATCCACACGCCTGGTTGGTCGCCCGATCTTCTTCTCGATGGCCATTATCATTCTGGCCTTCATTCCGGTCTTCTCGCTGACCGGCGAAGAGGGAAAGCTGTTCCACCCGCTCGCGTTCACGAAAACATTTGCAATGGTTGGGGCGACGATCATCGCGGTCACCTTGGTACCGGTGCTGTGCACGCAGCTCCTGCGGGGCAAGTTCCATGCAGAGCAGGCCAACCCTGTCATGCGCGTATTGCATTTCTTCTACCGCCCGATTCTGCGATTTGCCCTTAATCATCGTGTCATCACAGTTGCGTTGGCGGTTCTACTTTTCGGCGGCGCCATCTTCGTTGCCAGCGGGATCGGCAAAGAATTCATGCCGCCATTAAACGAAGGCGATCTGATGTTCATGCCGGTTACCGATCCGGCGATCTCAATTAACGAAGCGCTGAAAATTACGAGCAAACAGGATGAAATCCTGAAGAGCTTTCCCGAAGTTGAATGGGCGGTCGGCAAAGCCGGTCGCGCGGAAACTTCAACCGATCCCTCTCCCACGAACATGACCGAGACGGTCGTGCACCTGAAACCGCACGAGCAATGGCGTGCTGGATTGACACGGGAGTCTTTGATAGCGGAACTCGATGAAAAGCTGCGGATGCCGGGAGTGACGAACATTTGGACGCAGCCGATCAAAAACCGCATCGACATGCTCTCTACGGGCATTCGTTCTCAGGTGGGCATAAAGATTTTTGGTAATGACGTCAAGACACTCGAGGAACTCTCGCGGCAGATTGCTGCCGTCGTTATAAACGTCATTGGCGCGAAAGATGTCTACGCGGAACAGATCAGCGGCGCGCCTTATATTGACATCAAAATCAACCGCACTGCCGCTGCGCGTTACGCGATAGACGAACGCGTAATTAATGACGCCATCGAGAAGGGCATCGGCGAGACCAATTTGTCAGTAACTATTGAAGGTCGTCGCCGCTTTCCGCTCCGCGTCCGTTACGCGCCGGAGTTTCGTGCCAGCGTGCAGGCGCTGGGACAAATCCCAATCACGTCGCCCACGGGCCAGCCAATACCGCTGTCCGAACTTACTAACATCACGGAAGTACAAGGGCCGACAATGATCTCAAGCGAGAACGGTCTGCTGCGCGGGACAGTGCTTCTGAACGTGCGTGGCCGCGATGTCGGCAGCTTCGTTGACGAAGCCAAAGCGGCAATCGCACGAGAGGTTCAAATGCCTGCCGGCTACTATGTTGAGTGGAGCGGTGAATACGAGAACCAACAACGCGCGCGTAGCCGGTTGCTACTGGTCGTCCCGATTGTCCTGATCGTTATCTTCGCGCTGCTTTACATCACCTATCACTCAGCGCTCGAAGCCACGCACGTACTCATGGCGGTTCCTTTTGCTTTGACGGGGGGCATCTACTTGCTCTGGGCGCTTGGCTACAACCTCTCAGTAGCAGTTTGGGTTGGCTTCATCGCTTTGTTCGGGACTGCGGTCCAGACGGCCGTGGTGATGGTGATTTATCTCGAGGAAGCGGTCGCGCGAAAACGAAAAGAAGTTGGCCAACTGACTCGGGCGACGCTTCTCGAAGCTGTGACTGAGGGCGCGCTGCTCCGGCTGCGGCCAAAAGTAATGACCGTATCTACTGTTGTTGCCTCGCTCCTGCCAATCATGTGGAGCACAAGCGCCGGTTCGGAAGTGATGAAACCCCTGGCGACGCCGGTGCTTGGCGGAATGGTTTCTAGTTTGATGCACGTGCTGGTGGTGACACCTGTCATCTTCTTCTGGATACACGAGCGAAGGTTAAGAAGGGAAAACCTATCGTGAAAAACCGAAGTTTCTACGCAGTCATCCTAAGTCTAATTGTCCTCAGCTCAGCAGCGAGTCAGACGGTCGCCAAACCAAGACGTCAGTCGGTGACGGTCAAAATCAATGAGCGCGGCTACGAGCCGACCAAGCTAAGAATACGGAAGGGTGTGCGCACGCGCGTCACCTTTGTGCGAACTACTGATGCGACCTGCGCCAAAGAAATCGTTCCAGGGGATTTCAATCTCAAACGCGAGCTGCCGCTGAATCAACCCGTGGCCGTGGACGTCACGCCGACGAAATCAGGAACGTTCACCTTTGTCTGCAGCATGAACATGATGAGCGGCCAGTTGATAGTGCAGTAACGAAATGGTCTCACGAATTATAAAAACAGGGGTGCTGGTAGTCTGCGTGATGGGGCTATTCGCTTCTCAATGGCGCATCGTCGCACAGACTCAGACTGTGACCACTACTCAATCTAGGTCCGAATTGTCGCGCTATGTCGACTTAATAAACGGCGTGACTGCCGACGAAGTTGTCAAATTCGCTCTCACTCACAACGGCGAGCTGGAGGCGGCGCGCAAGGAGATCGAAGCCGCCCGTGCGATGGTGAAGCAGGCGCGACTCAGAGCAAATCCGAAATTGGATATCGAAGGCGCGCGTCAAATTCCGCCAGGCAAAGACAATCGTCTCATGGCAACCGCGATGCTGCCGTTGGAACTTGGAGGCCGACGTCCGGCTCGAATCGCCGTGGCCGAACGCGAAGTCGAAGTTCGTGAGAAGGAGATAGCCAACCGCGAACGGCTGCTGGCAGGAGAAGTGCGAATGAAATTTGGTGAGGCTTTGTCGTTAGCGCTGAAGCTTTCTTTCACTGACCAGTTAGTCGAAGCGAATCAGCAAAGCTTCGATCTGATCGCGGCCAGGGTGCTGGAGGGCGCGACACCACCACTTGAAGAGAATATGACTTTGGTCGAGTTGAATCGCTTGAAGTCGATGCGCGAAAGCGCCGCAGGCAAAGTCGAGGTAGCACTACTAGAACTGCGGAATTTGATTGGGATGTCTCCGGAACAACCACTCCGGTTGAAGGGCGACTTTGACCATCTCATCGACCAACTGCCGCTGGTATCCGCAGAAACCGACCGCGCCTTGCGCGAGCGGCCTGACCTACAAGCATTTCGCGCGAATGAGAATCTCGCTCTCGCCAGGCTCGAACAAGCTCGTTCCGAAGGGCGATTGGATGCCAGCCTCACCGCCGGATACGAGCGCATGAATTCAAGCTTTCCGCTATTCGGCGTAAATGAACATGGACAATTACAGTCAGTTGGGGACGTCTTTCATTTTCTGAAGTTTGGCGTCTCACTCGATCTACCAGTGCGTAATAAAAACCAGGGTGCCATCGAAGCTGCCATCGCGGATTCAGAGGCGGCCAAGTCTCGAACGCAATTTTCCGAATTGACCATTCGCCGTGAGGTCGCCGCCGCATACGCTCAATATGATCGCGCAGTGCGAGCCGACGAGATCTTTCGCCTCGGCGCTCGCGACGCCGCGAAAGCGAACCTCGGTGTCGTTAGACAAACCTATGAGCTTGGTTCAAAAAGCTTGCTTGATTACATCGGCGAGCAGCGTCGTTTCATCGAATTGGAAAACGATTTCATTGACGCGCAACTTGCCGTTTACAACGCGCGCGTTGAAATCGCCCGTGCTACAGCTTCAGTGGAGTTAATAACGCGATGAATGAAGACAACGAGAAGCAAACACCGCCGCAGTCGGGGATTGGCCGGACTGAACAATCGCGAGCAAACGAACGCCGATCTGCAAGAACGGCTATTGTGGCCATCGTCACCGTCGTAGTGGTCGCAACGATTGCTTTCGCTGCTTGGCTCCTATGGCCGAAGCAATCGGGTAAGCCCGTCCCCACGCCGCGCACAGTTTCATTTGCAGGAACTCCAGAACCGGCGACAGTTACTGACCAGCGATTGACGCTGACGGCTGAGCAAGCGCGCTCTCTACAGTTGAAGATTGAGACCGTGGGTGAAGCGCCGTCCAACGAGGCAGGTGGACAAACGGCAACTGGCGTGGTGCAGGCGAATAGGTATCAAGAGACGCCAGTCATCTCGTTGGTGGGCGGAATCGTCCGCGCGGTGAATGCGCAGCTTGGGCAAAATGTGAAGCGCGGGCAGTCCGTAGCCATTGTGTTCAGCAATGATTTGGCGGACGCACAGTCGAAATATCTTGCAGCCGTGGCCACGCTGGATGAGCATCACCGGCATCACATGCGCACCATGAAACTCGTCGAGATTGGCGCGGCGAGCCGGCAGGATTTAGAGATGGCTACGTCGCAATACCGCGAAGCTGAATCGAATCTAGCTAACCTGCGCCAGAAACTGCTCTTGCTCGGCATGACTGCGCAAAGGATTGACTCGCTCAACTCAACTTCACAGATCACTTCGGAGATGTCAGTTAATTCGCCGTCCAGCGGCACGATTACGAATAGGTCGGTCAATCCTGGCGAAGTGATTGAGGCGAACAAGGAACTGCTGCGCGTAACTGACTTATCTTCGGTTTGGGTGGTAGGGCAGGTCTTTGAAAAAGATCTGGCAACGGTTCGTGTGGGCAGTGGTGCGAACATTACCTCGGATGCTTACCCTAGCCGCGTCTTTCGGGGTCGCGTTTCTTACGTCGATCCAAAGATCGATCCGGCCACGCGCACAGCGCAGGTACGAATCGAACTCAATAATCCCGGGCAGATGTTCAAAATCGGCATGTACGTGAATGTGGCGTTTGGTGCGCTGGGGACGGGAGAGAAGACCCTGCCAACAGTGCCCAAAGATGCGGTGCAAACAATTGGCAATCAGCAATACGTTTTTCTGGCGTCCGACAAGCCGAATGAGTTTGCTCTGAGGCCGGTTCGCGTTGGCAGCGAAACTAACGGAGTCTATCCCGTCATCGAGGGATTAGCAGTCGGCGATAGAGTTGTAACCGAGGGAAGCTTCTTACTTCGCGCGGAGTGGTCGAAGTCACATCCCGTTACTCAATAATCCGGCCGGAATGACTCGGGGGATCGCGGCAGGAACAAATAGAACATCGCTGTAACCCCGATCTGCCGCGAAGTGAAAGTAACGCAGACTTGAGATCATTCGGCGGCACAAGCGGCATCCTTGCCGATTCGGGTCCGCATCGCCCAATTCGACCACCGTTTGCTCGGCGGCGTTCCCGCCTCCCTGTCAAAAATGACAGTGTCTTCCCGAAATACCCACCTCTAGAATTAAAGAACCCGATGAAACACAAAACCGCCTGGAGCAGGTGGATGCCGCCGCGATGAAGAACAAGATATTGAATCGGTCGGGGAATATAGTCGTCGTCTTGACCCGGCCCCCCACGCTCCAGATTGGGAAAGAATGAGGAGAACCACGGTTCTCTCAACCCAAACAAATAAAGGAGCACACTAATGAGAAATCTTAAGCCTTTGGCAGGGTTAATCGCCGTCACCTGCCTTGTATTATTGACGGCAGTAGGAGCAGCTGCTCAGAACTCAGACAATTCCCGCCCGGTCCAGGTGCCGCAGGGTACTAAACAAAAGATCCAGGGCGTCGTTAGTTCTCGAAACGGGGACGAGTTCAAGGTACGAGCGGTTGACGGCGCGGAAACGACTGTGCTCTTGACTAGCGGAACAGACGTAACTTCGCACGGCCTGCGCAAGAAGGACTATCCAGTTACTTACATCATGCGTGGCCTGCGTTTGCAGGCGCAGGGCAAAGGAGATTCCGACGGCAGACTGGTTGCCGATTGGGTAAGNTTCGATGAGCAGGATTTAAGGTCGGCACAAGCACTCGAGCAAACCGATAAGCTCGCAAAAGAGAACGCGGAGAGGTTGGAGGCAGCGGAAGCAGCAGCCCGCGCGGCCGCCGAGGAAGCCAAGCGAATGCAAGGGCAGATTGCCGAGAACACCGCGCTAGCCAACGAAGCGAGAGCCAAAGCCGAAGCTGCGCAGGCTACGGCCGATCAAGCATTCAAGGATGCGGCCCTGGCCAACAATCGAATCAATGGCCTGGACGAATACGAGACCATCAAGATGATTCCAGTACTGTTCAAGGTTAATAGCTCCGTCCTGGATGCCAAGGCGAAACAGACGATCGATGAAGCTGCGGCGTGGGCGAAAGAGGAAAAAGCGAAGGGCAACGCCAACGGATGGCTGGTTGAGGTAGTTGGATTTGCAGACACGTCCGGAAAGACCGCGAAAAACAAGGCCTTGAGCGAACGACGCGCAAATGCGGTGATTCAGTATATGGTGCTGAGACATGGCTTGGATCTGCGCCGGCTGGTGCAGCCGTTCGGATATGGTGAGAAC
>AP72_2010_repI_A01DRAFT_1000114_pt1 | contig 13313 bp, 7 predicted proteins | sample AmaPasreplicIA01_FD_9191 | JGI IMG/M metagenome (IMG submission 9191) | reverse complement strand
CTTGTTGGTCATTCAAATATGTAATTGCCCTTGGGAGAGGGTCGGGGTGAGGGCCTACACGCTTCACCTACCTCAGACTCCCATGTGCCGCGACAGGTCGTGTTAGTTCTTCGGGTGTTCTTCCGGTTCGTGTTATTTCGTGGATCGCTTTCATGTGAGCCGAAAACACGATCCCCGAATTCACACGAAACCTCACGAAAACGAATCACGAAGCTCCACACCTGACTTTGCTGCCAATAGAGAGTCAACGACGACCTGTCGCAGCACATTTGGGTAAAGGGTAGGTGTTCGCGTAGGCCCTTACCCCAACTCTCTTCCAATGGCACTTATATAGTTGACTCACCCTGATTAGTACCCCGAGCGCTAGCGAGGGGATCGAAGGCTCGACGAACGCATGGGGTTTTCTCTGTTCACATAACCTTTGCTCCCCTCGCTGGCGCTCGGGGTACTAATCGGATCCGGCTTACGCTGGTGAGTCAACTACTGTAGTTACGCTCCCAGGGGAGAGGGAGAAGAATCACAAATGGCTCACCACTATGTGCTGCGCCACAGGCGCGATGTGAATGGTTCCGGCCGAACCTCCTTCAAGGCGTCAATGTAAAGCCGGTAGAGCGGGTGGCGCTATTCCTGCCGTCACTGACAATCACTTGCAGTTCGTAAGTCCCAGGTTGAAAATCATTGAGCGGGAAAGAGCTCGCATATTTAATGCGCCCTTCGGCATCGGGCGCGGGTAGTTGCGCGGATGACTTACCGATACCGTGTCCGTTCTGAAGGATCACAAAGGTGAGGTTCAGGTTGGCTGTCGATGCTTTGGGAGGCCAGGCTGTCAGGAAGAATGCCAACTGCCCGGCTTTTTTCGAAATGGGCTCACCGAGATCGGGATAGACGAGCAATTCGCCGAAGTGAAACGGCTGATCGTGTTTTTGTTCCTCTGGCGTCAGTCGTTCGGCGCGTTTAAGCACGGCCACGCTACTAAGGCGCGGTTTGGTTTCATCGACCGCGGCGACGTTGATCGAACTCGTCTGAATGCTGGTCTTGCGGGCTAACTCATCGTGAGCAATTAGTTCAACGGTATAATTACCTGCCGGCAGTTGCGTTTCGCGGTAAAAGACTAACTGTTCTTTGCGCGCCGATTCCAGGCTGTCGATCGTGCCGGTAAGCGGATAGTGCTTACTAACTTTTTGGACGATCTGCCCGCTGCCATCTTTGACCAAAGCAAGGATCGAAATGTCGGCGCTGTAGGTTTTTTTGTCAGCGGCGGTCGCAAAATTGAACACGGACATAGGCGCTTCAGCAATTAGCAACGTTAGGCCGGGCTGGTTTGCAGCCGGGTAGCTAAGTGCGGCAGCATGAAAAGGAAAAGGGTTTGAATCTGCGCGCGCATTTCTGGCGGCGGCGATGGCCGGAGCCTCGTAATCAAGTATCGGAAGTTGACCCGCCGACTCGATCGCGTAATACCCTTTGCGCGTCTGTACGTCCAGATTCGAATGGTTAAGCTTTACGTTGATGCGACGAAAACGACCATCGTAGTCCTCATTCTTTGGGATATAAGTGAGCATGTAATACCCGTGCATGTCGTCGCTGATGCGACGGAGCCCGTTGGTAAGGTCATTAGTATCATGAATTAGAAAGCCGCCGGTCTGGTCTGCCAATTGACCGAGACCACTGCGGGGATCAAACTGCAGCAGGTCCTCGTTTCTCTCCAGGGATTTTGTATAAGGTCCGTTGACCCCACGATCATTTCCGCGACCCTGCTGCGCCATGCGTTGAGAAGCGATCGAGTTTAGCTCCCGGGCGGCTTGCTCTTGTCCACCTTCTGTGCGCAGGCCGGCGGAATCAATCGTATATATCGCGACATTGGCTCGATTGGCGGCGCTGATCACCGCGGGAAATTTCATCTGCACGGACGGCGGCAGCGCGACCCCTTCCGAGAAAAAGATAATCGTCTTTCGGCCCGGCAGATTGCGCATCGGATTAATCACGGCCAGTAAGCCGTTTATGGTGGCAAAGCCCTGCTGGTCCCGCTCGAGAGCTTCGAATTGCTCGAGCATGCTTGACTGCATCTGATTGAGTTCCTGCTGGGCCGCTGCCTGTCCCGAGGCCTGTCCCGCAGCCGATGCCCCGGCACTGTCACGAGCGGCTCCAGCGCTCTGCGCAGCTGATGCTGAGGAGGTCGCTGTTTGGTCCAGGGCGATGTTCTGGTCGGCGAGGTCGCGCACCTTTTGGGCGCCGGATACATAAGTTGAAGGAGTGGCGGTGGTGGCGCGTTCAATGGCTGCCTTCACCAGGTCCGAATTATCAGTGAATGGTTGGACCGTGTTCAGCGACTGATCAATTCTAAAGACTCCCGTGAAGTCACCCGCGGCCATGCCTTCGAGGGCGTACGAGGTGCCTGCTTTGCGGGCGAGTGAACGGGCTTCAGGAGAAAGCCGATCGAACACCAAAGCGGTCACTCCCGGCGTGGTCCGTCGCGGCGGAGTCAGTGGTGGTGAAGTTTCAGGTTCACCCGCTTTTCGATCGGCGTTCCGATTGGGATTTGAGTCAGCCGGCGGCGCTTCACGGTTAACGAAGCGAAAGGACTGGATTTGCTGGCTGACGCCATCTTCAAGCACTTCGAAATCAGCCGGGGTAAGATCTTTTACCGCGTGTCCCTTTTTGTCCTTAACGACGACGTCGAGCCGTACTTCATTGGTGCGAACTCGCAGAACGTCGTCAGCCTTTTGCGGTGACGGTTCCTGTCCATTAACAAAACGGAAAGGGAAAGAGGTGACGGCGATAGCAAGCAGGGTAACAAATACTTTCATGATGATTGTTGATGAGTATAGGTCGGTTCAATACCAAAGGCCAGTCTGATTTGGGTAATAATGTAAGCGACTCACCCGGGGGGGATCGGTCAGCGCCAAAGGCGCGAAATGTAATAGCCCGGCCCAACGGGCCGGGTTGTTCGCGAGGCAAACAATCGAGCGCTGAAAGCGCGAAATATAGGATCGTCAGTAACAACAATTCGCGCGACGCTTCCAGGATCTCGCGCTTAAAAGTGCCGCGCCTTCAACGCTCACGCAATCCGCGGCGACCGTGACCCGCCCCGTTGGGCCGGGCTATTACATTTCGCGCCTTCGGCGCTGTTCGATCAATCCGGCGTAACCAGATGAGTCAAGTATACTGTTACCCTTATTTGGATTTGTTTGGTAAACGAAAACTCGTATATTGTATACTTCCCCAGCCTCGGATTATCGTCTTGTCGGAAGTTTTAATGTCAAACCAAAGTAGATGGCGACACCTTATCAGAGTCGCAATTCTCGCCAGTGCCTGCCTTCTATTCTCGGGCCAGGGAATGGCTCAAGATGATGTGGACCGTGCTTTTGCGCACGCCACGCAATTGCACGAGTCAGGGGACATACAAGGCGCCATCCGCGGCTACCAGGCAATTCTCGCTGCTCACCCTCAAAGAGTGGATGTTCGCTCGAACCTGGGCGCGGCCTTTTCGCGACTGGGCCGCTACGAAGAGGCGATTGAACAGTACAAACAAGCGCTGGCGCTGGATAGTCACAACGAGGCCATTCGTTTCAATCTTGCCCTGGCATATTACAAAGCAGCCTGGTTTAGCGAAGCGGCGAGTGAGCTGACTCGGTTTATCGCCGCCACGCCAAAAACCGTGCCTCAACAAGCGAACGCCATCCGTCTCCTGGCGGACTGCGAGGTTCGTCTGGGCGAGTACAAAAAGGTTATCGCGTTGCTATCACCCATCGTCGATAGCGACCTTTCGGACCGCACGGTTGCGTATCTTCTCGGCAGCGCCCTGATAGGCGATGGCCAGCCTGACAGGGGGCAGGTGATCATTGACCGGGTGTTTCGTGATGAAAACTCGGCTGAGGCTCGCCTACTGATGGGATCAATTCTCCTGCTGGCTGACGATGGTCACGGGGCCATTAAAGAGTTCGAACGCGCGCTCGAATTGAATCCCAAATTGCCCACGCTACGCGCCTGGTATGGTAGGGCGTTGATGCGAATGGGGGACGGAGAAAAGGCCAAAACCATCTTCAGGAGCGAGCTCGCTGACAATCCGAACGATTTCGAGGCCAACCTTTACCTGGGAATATTGCTGCGACAAGACAAGCAGTTTGAAGATGCGTTTACTGTTTTGTCTCGCGCCGTGCAACTGCGTCCGCGTGATCAACAGGCGCACTATCATTTGGCCGCCGTTTTGGTTGCGCGCGGGTTGCCGAATGAAGCGCGTCCCCTGCTCGAAAGCGTAATCCAGGAGCATCCTGATTTCATTGAAGCGCACGTGCTGCTGGCATCTGTTTATTATCGGCTCAACCGAAATGCAGACGGCAAGCGCGAGCAGGAGGTCATCCAAAAGTTGAATGCCGAGCAACAGAGCAAACAACCGGGCTCCGACGGCCCTGACAAGACTGATCCCGCAAAGCCGCCTGCGAATCCGCCGCCGAGCGAGGAAACCCAGCAGCAGAAGGGCCTGACGTGGTGATGAAACCCTCAAGATTCCGGTTCTGGATTTGTTCAGTGATTGCGGCGGCCACTCTGCTTGTCCTGGGCGCGCTAAGGCCCGCGCAGTCACAGCCGCAGTCAAAAGGTCGACAGCCGGCTCAAAACGCAACTCGCGAACAATCAAACGCCGCGTTTGATCAAGCAGTAAAACTCGGCGACCAAGCTCGCCAGGCTGATCAGTTGCGCGAAGCTCTTGATCATTACGGCACGGCTTTGAAGATCCGCCCCGATTGGAAGGAAGGATGGTGGAATACCGGGGCGATCCTCTATGAAGAAGATCATTACCCAGACGCCCGGGACGCTTTTCGGAAGCTTGTCTCACTTGATGCCAATAACGGATTGGCGTGGGGAATGCTGGGGTTGTGCGAGTTTCAGACGCATGAATATGATCGAGCGATCGTTTCCTTGTTGCACGGACGCTCTCTGGGACTATCCAGCAATCAAGAGTTGGAGTCCGTCGTACGCTATCACGCCGCTCTGCTCTATATACACTTCGAGCAGTTTGAAATCGCCTTTGACGTTTTGTATGAATTTTTGAAAGCGGGCAACAGCAGCCCAAAGGTCGTCCAGGCCTTTGGGCTGGCGATCTTGCGGATGCCATATTTCGACAACGAAATCCCTTCTGATAAGCAGGACGTGGTTTTAATGGCCGGACAAGCGGCAATCGGCATGGCCTCTCGACGTCCCGAGGTGGCGCAAGCCGGTTTTGATCAATTGATGGCGCACTATTCCAATGTGCCGAATGTTCATTATGCTTATGGGGTCTTTCTGCTGAACCAGGATTCTGATGCCGCGCTCAAGGAATTCAAGCGCGAATTGGAGATTTCTCCTCAGCATTTCCCTTCAATGGTGCAAATGGCTTTCGAGTATCTTAAGCGCGACGACTACACCACGGCCCTGCCGTTGGCGGAAAAAGCCGTCCAGCTGGCGCCGAAAATGTTTCCGGCGCGCAATGTGTTGGGGCGGATCCTTTTGCAGCTGGGTCAGGTCGATCGCGCGATCAAGGAACTCGAAGAGGGCGCGCGACTTGCGCCGACGAGTCCGGAAATGCATTACGCCCTGGGGCGGGCTTACCGTCGAGCTGGACGAGAGGAAGACGCAAAGCGTGAAACGGCTCTGTTCCAAAAGCTGGAGGAAGAATTCAATGCCCGTCGCAACGCCGAGTTGATGGGAAATGGTAGTGATAAAAGTGGCACTGATAACAACCAGCCTAAGCCTAAACCGTGATATTCTCGCGCGCGGCAAACAATTCAACGAACCTTCGCTTATCTCAGCCACATCTCCAATCAAGAATTATGAAGGGTCATCATATTAGAAAGAACGCGCTGAGTTTGATAGCCGTGATTCTTTGCCTGCTGGCCTTTGGATTATCTTTCCGCGTATTTGAGCAAACTTCCGGCAGTCAGCGCTGGCATCCTCGAAGAGTGCCTGTAGATGCTGAGTTCGTCGGTGATAAAGTCTGCGCCGAGTGTCATAAGAAGATGACGGTGACGCAAGCCCAGAGTTCGATGGGCATGGCGATGGAGCCGGTGGTCGACTCTAAAGTACTCAACGAAAATGCCCGGATGACCTTTCGCAGCGGTCCTTACAGTTATGAAATCAAGCGCCAGGGCAAGCAGAGTATTTATACAGTCACAGATGGAAAGGACACCATCAGCTTGCCGATCGTGTATGCCTTTGGACAGGGTAAAGCCGGGCAAACATACTTGCTTCAATATGACGGCGCCTATTATGAAAGTTTGGTGAGTTACTACCGAGAGGTTGGTGGACTCGACTTTACCATTGGCGCACCACGCGGGGTGCCGGAGTCGCTGCAAAAAGCGCTGGGGCGGCGCCTGGGCGAGACTGAGACTGCGAATTGTTTCGCTTGTCATTCGACGGGCGGTGTCAGGGGCGGAAAAATCAGTTTTGAGAAGATGGTCCCCGGTGTTCGCTGTGAAGGCTGTCATGGACCGGGAGCATCACATGTGGACGCAATCAGGCAAGGTGAATCAGGACGGAAGTTGATCTTCAACCCGGCCGCCATGGGCGGTGATGAATTGACTCAGGAGTTTTGCGCCGCGTGTCATCGCGGCAGCGATGAATTCGGTTTGTTGAGCAGCATGGAGATTAACAATGTCCGCTTTCAGCCTTACCGCATCTTTCACAGCAAGTGTTACTCGGATGATCGGCGGATAGGCTGCACGGCCTGTCACAATCCGCACGAGCCGCTCAGCCAGGACATAGCTTCTTACGATAAGAAGTGCCTCGCCTGTCACGCGACTAAAGACAAGCCCGCCGAGGTAAAACCTGAACCGGGAACACAAAGCCTGGCGGTGGCCTGCAAAGTCGCCACCAAGGATTGTGTTTCCTGTCACATGCCAAAGCTCGGGCCGCCGGCAGCGCACTTCAAGTTTACGGACCACTATATCCGCATTGTTAAGCCTAAGGAGGCTTATCCGAGCTAGATTTTGGAATGAAGTCAGTACCGGGAGCGGTAGCGACCGGGTCTGGATCTGACGATGGTTAAATGATCGAGATTACCCGGTCGCTACTGCTCCCGGTACTGACCTCGTGCCAGCAATGGTTTGAGTAGTCAGGCTAAAGAAAAAACATGAGGCATCTGATTTTAGTCATAATTCTGGTGATCGCTGTGACAGCCGTCGTGAGCGGCTCACGCGCGAACAACCATTCATCACTTGCTCCTGCCGGCACACCGGTAGTTTTCAAAGAAGTCCCCCCGAGTGAAAGCAAGATTACCTGGGTGCACGACAATGGACGATCAGAGGCCCATCACCTGCCCGAAACCTGCGGCGGAGGTGGAGTGTTTTTCGATTACGACAACGACGGCTGGATGGACATCTATCTGGTCAACAGCGGCCCGTCAGACTTTTATTCTCCCAGCAAGCCTTTGAAGAGCGCGCTTTATCACAACAATCACGACGGCACGTTCACTGATGTCACCGATAAAGCCGGCGTGGCAGCGAACATTTTCGGCATGGGCGCCGCGGCCGCCGATTATGACGGCGATGGCTGGGTTGATCTTTACGTGACCGGCTATGACCGCAGCATTCTTTACCACAATAACGGGGACGGCACTTTTACCGACGTGACGGATAAGGCCGGCGTAGCGGCTCCCGGNTGGTCCACCAGCGCTGCCTGGTTTGATTATGACAATGACGGGAAGCTCGATCTGTTTGTCTCGAGCTTTGTCGAGTACAGTGCCAAGGGCACAATCTTTTGTGGTGATAATCGCCTGGGCCGGCGCTACTACTGTGTGCCGCGCGTTTTCAAGCCGCGCCCCAGTCACCTGTATCACAACGAAGGCAATGGAAAGTTCAAAGACGTAAGTAAGGAGTCGGGCATTGCCAACTCTCTCGGTAAATCGTTTGGGGTGGTGGCGACTGATGTTAACAATGATGGATTGATGGATCTGTTCGTGGCCAATGATACGCTCGCGAACTTTCTCTTCCTCAACAAAGGCAACGGCAAGTTTGAAGAGATCGGCCTGGCGGCGGGAGTGGCTTACAGCGATTCCGGCGCCCCTCGATCCGGGATGGGGGTCGACGCCGCGGATTTTGATGGCGACGGCTGGCAGGATTTGTTCGTTGCGAACATCGATCAGGAACTGTTCAGCCTGTATCAGAACCAGCACGATCTGACTTTCATCGACAAGCCGGGCGAAATCGGCAAAGCCACTCGTTTACTGAGCGGCTGGGGCCTGAAGTTTTTCGATTACGACAACGATGGCACGCCTGATTTGATTCTAGCCAACGGTCATCCGGACGACATGGTTGAGGTCCAGTCGTTGAAAGTGAAATACAAAGAGCCGCTGCTGATGTTCCAGAATGTCAACGGCACCTTTAAGGATGTAAGTGCGCAATCCGGAGCCGCGTTCAGCAAAGACTGGCCGGCCCGCGGGCTCGCTTTGGGAGATTATGATAACGACGGCGATCTGGATGTGCTGATTATCAACAACGGCGAAGCCCCGGTGCTGCTCAGAAACGAAGGCGGTAATCGTAATAACTGGGTTGGGCTGCAACTGGTGGCCACCAAAAGCAATCCCGCTGCCGTCGGCGCTATCATTACCTGGGAAGCCGGAGGCGTTAAGCGCCGGCGGCTGAAGACGAGCGGTGGCAGCTTTTTGGCGACGCACGATCCGCGGGAAATCCTGGGACTGGGGCAAGCGACCAAAATCGACAGCGTCGAGATCAAATGGCCGAGCGGGAAGGTTGACAAACTCACGAACCTGCCGCTGAACAAATATGTAAAGGTCGTCGAGGGTGAAGGGAAGTGGCAGCCTTATAAGATGTGACAAGTATCGATCAAACTCCCGCCTTAAAAGCAGCGAGCGTTGGTAACGAATCTGCTATACTCCGCGTCCAGGTACACAGCCGGGCGTACCACGCCTGGTACGCACTTTCCAAGGAGCCCCCAATGCCCAAAAGAACGTTCGTTTACCGTCCCGTAACTCTATTATCAATCTTCTTTCTTTGGCTGGTCCCGGCAAACAGCCAGGGCCTGAGCAAGAACGACCGCGAGGTCGGGAAGATCATGCTGCGTAACGTCCGCGATTCAATCAAGAAAAATTACTACGACCCTGAATTTCACGGAGTCAATATTGACGAAGCATTCAAGGCTGCTGAGCAGAAAATTGATGAAGCCACATCGAACGGGCAGATCTTCGGTATCATTGAAAAGGTCCTGCTCAGTTTGAATGACACTCACACGGCGTTTGAGCCGCCGCCGCACGCGCTGCGCGTCAGCTACGATTGGTATATTCAAATGATTGGCGACCACTGCTATATCACGGCGGTCAAACCGGGAACTGACGCCGAAGCAAAGGGTCTCAAGCCTGGCGACATTCTGCATGTGGTTGATGGCTACAAGATTACTCGAGAGAATTTTTGGATGTTCAATTACCTTTATAATGCACTGCAACCAAAAGAGCAGCTGAACACAGTAGTGCAGAGTCCCGGCGAACAACCGCGAAGGGTAATTTTCAACGCCACAGCGCGACAGGGCCCAAAAGCTCTTGATTTTAGCTCGAGCGCGATCTGGTACGACTATATCCATCAGCGGCAACAAGTCGATTGGGTCTACGAGCACAGATTCAAAGCGGTTGGCCGGGATCTCTATATTTGGAAAATGCCCGAATTCGACCTTACCCCGGGCCGGGTAAATGAGATCATGGACACCGCCGGCAAATACAAGACGCTGATTATCGATCTTCGCGGAAATCCTGGCGGCTACGTCGACACGTTGCTTCAGCTCGTTGGCAACTTCTTTGATCACGATGTGAAGATCGGTGATCGGAAACGGCGAAAGGAAACGAAACCTCTGATTGCCAAGACACGTGGTCACGATACTTTTGCGGGCCAATTAATCCTGCTGGTCGACAGCCGTTCCGCGTCTTGTGCGGAACTGCTTGCACGCGTCGTGCAGATCGAGAAGAAGGGGACCGTAATCGGCGATCTCACGGATGGCGCCGTTATGGAAGCGAGGTTATATCCGTTCTCCGTCGGTGAGACCAGTATGGTTTTCTATGCCGCAGAGATCACCGACGCCGATATTACTATGACCGATGGAAAGAGTCTTGAACACATCGGCGTGACGCCGGACAAGCTCATGTTGCCTACTGGCGCTGACCTGCGTGGCCAGGCAGATCCGGTACTTTCATATGCAGCCTCGCTTGCCGGTGTGAAGCTTGATCCCAAAGAAGCCGGCGAACTGTTTCCGGTTCGCTGGAAACTGAATCCTTGAGGGTCATCCGTCGAAATCTGGCTGCGTGTGATCAGAATCAGACCGCGACGTTGTATTTGGGTTTTCTCCCGTGCAGATCGTCGAAGGAGAATGGAAGTGGCAGCCCTATAAGATGTGACGGCTCGATTGAATGGAATTGAACTATCCACGAAATCACATCACGAAGCATCACGAAGAAGACGCAACGTTCGTGTTTGTTCGTGTGATTTTGTGGATCGGTCCACTCTCCCATTGCTCGCCTTATAACGCGTGACTGGCTCGGCCGAATGGAAGTCAAGTACGATCCACGAAATCACACCAAAGGACACGAAGAGCACGTCAAGACTCGTGTTTGTTTATGTAATTTCGTAGATCGACCAGCGCTCTTGTTCCTACTGGTATTATCACTGGTTCTGTTTTTCCTTTTCTCCTCCTCTTCACAGGTTACGACAAACGCAACGCCGGCGATTCCACCAGTGTTTGAATATCCATTTCAGAACCCCGCCCTCTCCATCGAAGAGCGAGTTGCCAACATCGTCTCGTTGATGACCATCGACGAGAAGATCGCGTGTCTGGGTACGAACCCGAGCGTTCCGCGGCTCGGCATCAAGGGTTCGCCCCACGTCGAGGGGATTCATGGTTTGGCCCAGGGCGGACCTGCGAACTGGCGGCCAAAGCGAATCGTGCCCACCACGATTTTTCCGCAGGGCATCGGGATGGGCGAAACCTGGGATGTTGACATGCTACGCCAGGCTGGAGAAATCGAAGGCTATGAAGCGCGATACATCTTTCAAAGCCCGAAGTACAGTCAGGGCGGCATTGTGATTCGCTCGCCCAATGCCGACCTGGGACGCGACCCGCGCTGGGGCCGCACAGAGGAGTGCTATGGCGAAGATCCGTTCTTCAACGGCACGATGGTGGCAGCATTTGTGAAAGGGATGCAGGGAGACGACCCGAAGTACTGGCGCGCCGCCGCGCTCATGAAGCACTTTCTCGCCAACAGTAACGAAAATGATCGCGACAAGACTTCCTCCGATTTTGATGAGCGGCTGTTTCGTGAGTATTACTCAGTGCCTTTTCGGATGGGAGTAGTCGAGGGCGGTTCGCGCGCATTCATGGCCTCGTACAATAAGATGAACGGCGTGCCAATGACTATTAACCCCGTCCTCGTCAACGTTACACGCAAAGAATGGGGCCAGGACGGAATCATCTGCACCGACGGCGGCGCAATGCGCAATCTGGTGACCTCACAGAAATACTCTCCTGACTTTGACTCGGCTGCGGCGGCCTCAATTAAGGCCGGCATCGGCCAGTTTCTCGACAACTACGCAGCAGCCGTGCGCGGGGCTTTGCAAAGAGGACTGGTTAATGAAAGCGATATCGATCAAGTCCTCAAAAACAATTTTCGGGTGATGATCAAGCTTGGCCTGCTCGATCCGCCGAGTCTCGTCGCTTACTCGCAGATCGGTGTCAATACCGGGAGCGGTAGCGATCCTGTTAATCAAGATGGTTCGGACGAGCCATGGTTGTCCGCCAAGCACAAATCATTTGCGCGCCTAATCACCCAGAAATCGATTGTGCTTTTGAAAAATGCGAACGCGCTGCCGCTTGATCGATCAAAGTTAAGATCGATTGCCGTCATTGGCGCGCGCGCGAATGAGGTGCTGCTCGATTGGTATAGCGGTACGCCGCCATATGCCGTGACGCCGCTCGCAGGAATCAGAAATAAGGTCGGCAACGCGGTGACGGTGAATTACTCCGCCAATGATGCGGAAGTTGCGCGACAGTCTGACGTGGCCGTGGTATGTGTCGGCAATCATCCAAACGGCGGCGACAACATGCGATGGGCGAAGGTGTCGGTGCCGAGTGAAGGGCGGGAGGCCGTCGATCGCCAATCGCTGACGCTCGAGCAGGAAGACTTGATCAAACGGGTCTACAGCGCCAACCCGAGAACAATCGTCGTATTGATCTCGAGTTTTCCCTACGCGATTAACTGGACGCAACAGAATGTGCCGGCGATTCTGCATCTAACGCACAGCAGTCAGGAGGAAGGGAATGCGCTGGCCGATGTTTTGTTCGGCGATTACAATCCCGCCGGCCGTCTGGTGCAGACGTGGCCAGCCTCGCTGGACCAGTTACCGCCGATGATGGACTACGACATTCGACACGGGCGGACTTACATGTATTTCAAGGGCGCGCCGCTTTATCCATTCGGCTATGGCCTGAGTTATACGAAGTTCGAATATTCCAACCTGCGAGTGACACCGGCGGCACTGGCGACCAACGGCTCAATCAGCATCACGTTCGATGTGCGGAACACTGGTACGCGTGCCGGCGAAGAGGTAGCACAGCTTTACGTAAGGCATCTGAATTCGTCTGTTGAGAGACCGCAGCTGGAGTTGAAAGGATTTAGTCGCGTCGCGGTAGCGGTGGGCCAAGAACGCGCGGTTAGGTTGACGTTGCCGGCGGCAAGGCTCGCATACTGGAACGTGAGCCATCACCGGTTTGAGGTTGAAGCGGACAAGATCGAAATTGCCATAGGCGGTTCGTCGAGGGATCTTCGGTTGAAGAAGACGGTTCAGGTTGGTAAGGCCCCTTCTTAGTATCCCGAGCGCCAGCGAGGGGATCATCCCTGAGATGGGTTAGTCCGGACTTAAGCCTGAGACCAGCCCCTCGCTGGCGCTCGGGGTACTAAGACGGGTAGGTCATCCTGAAACGACCGCGCGATAACCAACCTCGTTGAGCGCTACCTGCGTGCCATGCAGCAGTTCGTCAATATGTGAAGTTGCTTCCACGCCCACCACGAAAGCATCGACCACCCCACTCTCGACCTGAAAGCGAAAACATTCCGCCGGCGAGAACTTGCGTCCGCCGGAGAGTAAATCGCCCTGACCGACTACCTTCATTCCGATCATTCCCTGGCCCCGCGCGCGCATCTTTTTGAACAGTGCCTTCGCCGTTTCCACTTCTTCATCCATGTGCGCGCGGCCAGGATTCCAACGCACTTGATTAATCTGTACCCAATCGCTCGCGGCCGCCGCTTGCAACGCACCAAAGTCGTGGCAGGTTACGCCATGGGCCCG
>AP72_2010_repI_A01DRAFT_1000111_pt1 | contig 13405 bp, 8 predicted proteins | sample AmaPasreplicIA01_FD_9191 | JGI IMG/M metagenome (IMG submission 9191) | reverse complement strand
CGAAATGACAATTGGCTCGCCGAACTCGGGGTGCACAATCAGCCGATTCTCAGCACCGGCAACTTGCGCCAACCGGTGATTGACGGGCAATTCGACGGGCATGACGCTCGCAACCACGCGTCCATCCGACTTCTTGCACTCGGCCACCAGCCGTATGGTACGACCACGCTCGCCCGCCTGACGCATGATATCGGGATTCAATCCTTGAATTCCTTTGCGGACGATCGAATGCATGGGCAGGTTCGTGTCAAAAGCGGCACGCGCCAGGAGGATCACTTTCTGAGCCGCATCGAAGCCGTCGAGATCGAGTTCCGGATGTTCCTCCGCGTAACCTCTCTCCTGGGCCAGTTTGACCGCATCCTCAAATTCGCTGCCCGCGGCCAATTGATCCAGCACAAAGTTGCAGGTGCCGTTGACGACTCCGGAAAAACTCTGCACCGGACCGCTCGCCTTGACGCGCCGGATTGTTTCCAGAGCCGGCAACACGCCGCCGACCGCTGCGCTGTAATCCAGTGACGCGCGGTTCTCTTTTGCGAGAAATCGAAAAGCCTCGCCCGATTCTGCCAATAGTGCCTTGTTGGCGGTTACGACTCTTCGTCCGAGTTTTAACGACTGTTCGATCAGGTAAGCGGCTCGCCCAGTGCCCCCGATCAATTCGATTACCACATCGCACGGGTCTTTCACGAGACCTTCAAGATTGCAGCTGATTAATGCCTGCGGCACTCCGGCCGCCCGCGCCCGAACACCGGTTTTGGTGCCGACTCCGGTTACTTTGAACAATTCCGGCAAGGCGGCTAAACGCTGGTAGACGCCGCCACCAACCGTGCCACAACCCAACAAAGCGACGCGTAAGGGTTGCGAGGGCGAGGCTAAGCCATCGAAGCGATCAGCGAATGGACCAACCTCGGTCTCGCTTTGGGCGCCGATGCTTGTGATGCTGAAGCGCAGTTTGTTGACTGCTGCAAACCGCACTGCTTTTGCCTGCACCACACCGCCACCAATCCGGATTGCGCTCTCGTACCCCACCTGCGCATAACGTGATGAACGGACGGAACCGCCAGCCGGATCGCTGGTGTAGATACCGTCGACGTCTTTGACCAGCACACAATGAGCTTTCAGCTGGTGCGCGAGAAATAATGCGGTGAGATCCGACCCACCACGACCCAAAAGCGTTTGGTCTCCGGCCTCATCTCGTCCAACAAAACCAGGCAGTACTACGACGGCGCGGCGCGATTCGTTGAGCAAACGCGCGCTGTCAACAGCGACGGGTATAGCATCAATTCCGCCTCCGACCGTGCGCAATTTCGCTTGCACCTCATCGAACAAACGCGCGGAAATGCCCACCTTGCGCAAAGCTAATGTCAGCAGCGCCGAAGCTGTAGCTTCACCCGTAGCCAGCAGACTCGGTAGTACAGACTTATCCGGGTTATCACAAACTCTTTCAGCCTGGCGCATCAACCGATCGGTGGTATCACCGAATGCCGACACTACTGCGATCACCTGGGCGCCATCGCGCCACCAGCGATAGATCTCGTGCACCGCGCTTGGCAGGTCGTCCTCATTGCGTAAGACGGAACTACCGAATTTCAAAACGATGGGTTTTCTGCTGTTCATACTCGGGCTCCTTGTTGTGGCACGCGCATCCGGCGCGTGCTTTTCACGGGCGGGACGCCCGTGCCACTCTCTCTTTGGCCAAAAACAAAAACCCGCGCCAGACCTTCTTCTGGTGCGGGTTCGTTGGATCGTTATGCGCTTATTAAATTACCACTCTGCGCTGCGTCCATAGACCCACACCAGCGTGCGTGTCATCATCCGGCCACTTGTCGTGGTGGTGATGCGTGTTGTCGTGCTAGTGGTCTGGGTCCTGGTCATCAGCGTCTTGCTCCTCCATCACGGAGGAGCTTCTTTTATAACGAGCGGGCCGTCTGCTTGTCAACAAAATCTTCGGCACGCACGCTTCCAGCGTGCAGCACGCCGGAGGCGTGCGTACCGAAAACGTTTTCATAACGATCACCTTCATCACGGCTATTCCCTTCTCTTTATTAACGTTAACAGCTCAAGGCGCAGCTCAGATCGCTGATTAGGTCGCGTGGGTCTTCCAGCCCTACCGACAGTCTCACCAGTCCGTCGGTGATGCCGGCCGCTGCTCTTTGCGCGCCCGGCACATCGGCGTGCGTCATTGAGGCCGGATGCGTGATAAGGGTCTCAGCTGCTCCGAGATTTTCGGCCAGCGCGCATAAACGCACTGAATTCATCAGCCGGACGCCCGCCTCGACTCCGCCTTTTAACTCAAATGCGATCATCGCGCCGCCACTCTTTTGCTGCCGCTGGGCCAGTTCGAATTGAGGAAAGGATTCAAGCCCGGGATAGAGAACTTTCGTAACCGCATGATGCGCGGACAAGAATTCCGCCACCCGCCGTGCATTCTCAGAATGGCGAGCCATGCGCAGCGGCAGCGTCTTGATTCCCTGCAGCGTTAACCACGCGGGAAATGGTGACTGGATCACGCCCGTAGCGTTGCGCGCAAAATAGAACTGCTCCTGAAGTTTCGGCTCGCGAGTGATTAGCGCCCCGCCAACAGTGGCGTTGTGCCCTTCGATAAATTTCGTCGTGGAGTGCAGGACCACGTCTGCTCCCAAATCAAGCGGACGTTGCAGTGCGGGTGTTAGCAGAGTGTTATCGACAATCAGCAACGCCCCGGAGTTCTTGGCGAGACTTGCTGCCAGGCGAATGTCTGTGACCTTGAGGGTCGGATTTGCTGGTGTCTCAATAAAGACGAATCTGGTGGGCTTGCGGAGCGCGTTCGCCAGTACCTGCTCATCCGATGTGTCTACGAATTCTGCGGCCACCCCAAACTTTGTAAGCACCTGCTGAAACAGCCGGACCGTTCCCCCATAAACTGCCTGTGACACCACTACGCGATCACCTGCGCGCAACAGAGCCAGGCACAAAGCGGTTGTCGCCGCCAGACCCGTTCCGTAGCAGGTACAGAACTCTGCGCCCTCTAAGGCGGCAAGACGCCTTTCGAGAGCCGAGACCGTCGGGTTCGCTGAGCGGCTGTAGGTAAATCCCTTATCGCGCCCAACTGCTTCCTGCCGGTAGGTTGTCGTCTGATAGATGGGCGGCAGAATTGCGCCCGTGGCTGGATCCGGCACCGCGCCGGCATGCAAAGCCAGGGTATCGAAATTGANATTGACGAAAGTAGCGTCCGTGCGTTCCGTGACGCCGTCAATGATTTGTTTTTCGGTAGCAGGCATCGCAGTCTCTCCCGTCGAGTCCTGCGTGACGATTAGAAAGGCCGGTAACTCCTAAAGTGGGTGCGGAGCAAATGAAAAACCCCGCGCTTCAGAGTGCGCGAGGTTTCGGATGAAGCCGGAAAGCCTGGCAGCTCTTTAGCAGTTTTTTACGTGGAGCAAGTCGCCTTAAATCGCCACGATCAGTTGATGTCAAAATAACGTGCGAGTTGTATAGCACAGCAGCGGTTAAGAAATCAAGCAGATGACAGAGCTACTTACCAAATGGCTGGGCCATAGGCGATGGAGTTAGGTACTGCTTTGTAGTGCCAATCAGAGACTTGCCGCGCGTACTTTTCAAAGACTGCTAATGCGTTTGGTATGTCATCACCCAAAATGAGGACACCAACGAGCCGCCAACGTCGCTTGAAAAATCGCCACAATGTATTTAGCTTTAAACCTTTGTTCATGACTCGTCCCCGAAAGGTTTGCTTGCAATGCCTAAACTTCTCGTCATTTTCCTCTTGTCAACGATTGCCATGACTGTATCGTGGCAGCCGGCCCAAAAGATTGAACTCTCTGTCGATGTGTCCAAACCGGGGGCGAAGATCGATCGCAACATCTTTGGACAATTCGCCGAACATCTCGGCCATGGAATCTATGAGGGCGTGTGGGTTGGTCCGGACTCCAAGATCCCGAATACGCGCGGCATCCGTAATGATGTGGTTAACGCGCTAAGGGCGATCAAAGTACCTAACATCCGCTGGCCGGGTGGCTGCTTTGCGGATGAATACCACTGGCGTAAAGGCGTCGGTCAGACGCGTGCGGTGACACTCAATTCAAACTGGGGTGGCGTCACTGAACCAAACAGTTTCGGCACCCATGAGTTCATGGACTTCCTCGACCAGATCGGCAGCGAAGCGTATCTCTCAGTCAATGTCGGGTCGGGTACGCCTCAGGAAGCAGCCGAGTGGCTGGAGTATCTGACTACTCCGCAGGCGACTACGTTGCAAAAAGAACGCGCCGCGAATGGTCATCCTGCTCCCTACAAGATCCCTTACCTGGGCATCGGCAACGAAAGCTGGGACTGCGGCGGCAATATGACTCCGGAGTATTACTTGAGCCAGCTCAAGATCTACAGCCGCTTCGTCAGAAACTTTAATCCCGCACAACAAGCCAATAACCAGATGTTGAAGATTGCTGTAGGCCCCGGCGGCGATGAGCCGCGTTTTGCTGAATGGACCGAAGCGGTGATGAAAGCCTGGCAGACTCACCAGTGGAGTTGGGACATGAACGGCCTTTCGATGCACAACTACACCGTGGTGCGTTGGCCGCCGGCTTATAAGTCAACCGGATTCGGCGAGAGCGAGTACGCTCAGATACTGAAGTCGACACTCGAAATGGACAGCCTGATCAATAAGTGGTCGGCGATCATGGACAAGTATGACCCGCAGAAAAAGATTGCGCTGGTGGTTGATGAATGGGGCGCGTGGTATGCGCCTTTGCCCGGCAGCAACCCTGGTTTCCTGGTCCAGCAGAACAGCCAGCGCGACGCGATCCTCGCCGCGCTCAACCTGAACATCTTCGCGCGTCATGCCGACCGCGTGCGCATGGCCAACATCGCGCAGATGATCAATGTCCTCCAATCGATGATCATCACCGATAAAGAGAAGATGGTCGAGACTCCGACCTACTACGTCTACAAAATGTATGTACCGTTTCAGGATGCCACGTTTGTACCGGTGACCTTCAACGCCGGCGCTTACACGCAGGGAGACATCACCTTGCCGCGGGTTGATGCCATCGCTGCAAGGGATACGGCGGGAAAGTTGTGGTTGGCGCTCACCAATGTCGACCCAAATCAGACGGTTGAGATTGACGCGACCGTGGCCGGCATGACACCTAGATCTGCGGTCGGAGAAACACTGACTGCGGCAAAGGTCGATAGCGTCAACACCTTTGAGGCGCCAAACACGGTGATACCGAAACCTATTTCGGCGCGGGTCCAGAGTGGCAGGTTAGCGCTGACGCTTGAGCCAAAATCAGTAACAGTAATTTCAGTCGAGCAATGAACCTGAGGAAGCTGGCGACTGCGGGATTTATCGGTCACGCGCCGAAGGCGCGAAATATGAAAGCGTGGGCCAACGGCCCAGGTTTCGATGCAAGTAAGCTCGACTAGCGCTGAAGGCGCGTGATAAATCGCTTAGGTCGGTGCGTTTAGGCGGGCCCAATTATTTCGCGCCTTCAGCGCTTATTGTCTCCTACTCGTTACCTGGGCCGTTGGCCCAGGCTTTCATATTCTGCGCCTTTGGCGCTGTTTGATCGCACCGGCAGTTTCGATTTTTGCTAACAGTGACAAAACCAAAAAAATTAATTTACCCGTCCGCATCGCGAGGTTGATTGCGTAACAATCCCCAAAAACCGGGTGAGGAACTACACGATCATAAGTTGATAGGGCTATACTTCGGGGACTTTGCTAAAGGCACCGAAGTTGCGCGCTGAGATACAGTTGAGCACGTTGCCATGCGGAAGCGTTTTCAAAGGAGATCCGGCTACGCTTGGGTAGTTCTTGCATGTTTTATTGGGACGACGATCACCAGCGGCACTCAGGCGCAGCGTTCTGTTGAGCAGCAGTCCGGTGCTGTAGTTGTCAACACCGGCGAGGTGGCGTTGGATGTCGTCGTGCGCGACAAGCGAGGACGTCTTGTAAAAGATCTTTCTGTTTCGGATTTCGAAGTCTACGAAGACGGCGTTAAGCAAGAGATCAACTCTTACACTTTCATTTCCTCAACCACTACGGGAACCGACTCGACATCTCGGCAGAACCGTCAAAAAGATCAGCAAAACCAGTCCAATCTTCCGGCCCTGGTAAGGAACGCGCCTGATAACGGCAAAGTTCCCGGTGTTACTGCGATTGCAATAGTTTTCGATCGGCTGACGCCTGACGGGCGAGCTCGCGCCACGCAAGCTGCACTCAGCTACATACAAGAAACGGGAAACACGCATGAGTTATTCGGAGTATTTCTCACAGATCTCTCGGTTGTTGTGCTGCAGCCGTTCACTGCTGATCGACAGCTGGTAACCGCAGGCATAGAAAAGGCGGGTGTGCATAGTCCTTCTCTGTACACTTCAAATCGCGAGAAGATTCGAAAGCAGAGGGACGAAGCAACGGCCGCCTTACTCAAGCAGCAGATGGGAGGAGGGCTGGCGACTGAACCGGTATCAGTGTCAACTGCACTGCTTGAGTGGTTGGAGGAAATGGAACGGGACGAGCAGGGAAACGCAACGACTCATGGCCTCTTGTTTGTCGCGTCGGCGCTTCGCGCCTTCTCCGGGCGCAAAGCAATCATCTTTTTCTCGGAAGGCCTCATTCTGCCACCGTCAGTCATGGGAGCTTTTGACGCCGTAATCAACACGGCAAATCGGAACAATGTGAGTGTTTATACGGTTGATGCCGCCGGTCTGAGAGCGGAAAGTAAATCGGCTGAAATGGTCAAGGAAATGAAATCGCGAAACGAATTACGCTTGGCACAGCTAGGCAGCACTGAGCCGCAAGGGCCAATGATGAAAGGGCTGGAGAGCAATGAAGATTTGCTGCGTCTCAATCCGGACAGCGGACTGGGCCAACTCGCTGAACAGACCGGAGGATTTCTCATCACCGATACGAACGACCTCAAAGGTAAGCTGCGCACAGTTGATGAAGATCTACACGGGTATTATCTGCTGAACTACAAATCGAATAATCAGAACTACGACGGCCACTTTCGCAAAATCGAGGTCAAGGTGAAGCGCTCCGGACTCGACATCCAGAGCCGCAAGGGCTACTTCGCAATCAGGAACACGTTCAACTCGCCGGTACTGTCTTATGAGGCGCCGGCGCTGGCAGCGTCAGACAATCAACCGCAAGCCAACTCGTTTCCTTTTTTTGCGCGCGGCTTCAGTTTTCCGGAACGAGAGAAAATGGGTCTGGTCTCGGTGATTGCTGATCTTCCTCTGTCTCCTTTTACGTTTGTTGTCGATCAGGAAAAGAAGACCTACAGCACTGACTTTTCGGTCGTCGCCCTCGTGAAAGATCAGTCCGGACAAGTGGTCGCGAAGCTAAGCAAGCAGTATCACCTCAACGGACCAGCCGACAAACTTGAAGATGAAAAGAAGGGCCGTATCCTCTTCTATCGAGAAGCCAATCTCTCACCGGGTCGCTACACACTCGAAACGATCGCCTACGATGCACCCAGTGCACGCTTGAGTGTACGCCGTGGAACAATTGAGGTAACGCACGGTGATGAAGCCAAACTGCGTTTGAGTGACGTTACAATTCTCAAGCGCGCTGAACCGGCACCTGCTGCCGCTGAGACGCTAATTAATCCATTTCGCGTTGGCAATGTGATCGTAACACCCAATCTCGGCGAGCCAATTAAACGGACAATCAAAGAAGCGCCATTCTTCTTTACCGTTTACTTGCCGCCGGGGACTATCGCTACACCCAAGCTCACCGTTGAACTGCGGCAAAAGGACCAGACTCTCGCGCGAATGCCGGCAGATTTAATGAAACCCGATTTGTCGGGCCGCATTCAGTATTTGGCTGGATTGCCACTGGAAAAGCTTCCGGCCGGATCGTATGAACTCAGAATAACTGTCAGCGATGGCTCAACCACAGTAACCCGATCCGCCTATTTTACGATTGCGGACTGAAAGGCTCAGAGGCTTGATGCATTGTCGCCGCGTAGCGGTGCATTGAATTTAGCCCGGCCTTTTCAAGGCCGGGAAAAGTTGCGCCAGCGGATGCACGTCGCGTCAGCGACGGCTGAAAAATGCGATTTTCATGCGTCGCTGGCGCGACGGTGTTCGATCTCGGTCCCTAACCCGGCCTTGAAAGGCCGGGCTAAAATCAACCGCCGCTACGCGGCGACAAGCTGTTTAGCCACTGACCCACTATCGACTTGCCTTCCAGCACGACTTTTCCGAAGAACGCTGGCATACTCAGCGAGTTTTTCGCGGTCATTTAATTCGATCGATTCAACTAATCCTGGAATGCTGAAAGGCAACTCATGCGCAGTATTCTCGTCTCGCTCCTAATCGCCGTATTTGTTTCGACTGCTTTTGCTCAACCCGCCAGGTCAAATCTCGTCGGTGAGTTGGCCGCTGCACGTGCTGACTCTCGTTCTTTGCCGCGCAGCACGCCGGAGCGGCAAGGAATTTCGTCTGCCGACATCATCGATTTCGTCGACACTGCAGACCGGCAGATCGACGCCATGAATAGCTTCATGCTCGTGCGCCACGGGTATGTGGTGGCCGAAGGATGGTGGGCACCTTACGACGCGGCCACCCCGCACATCCTCTATTCACTCAGCAAGAGCTTTACGTCGACCGCGGTGGGTTTAGCCATCTCCGAGGGAAAGATGAGTCTTGATGATGAAGTGCTCAAGTACTTTCCCGAAGATGCTCCCGCCGATCCGTCCGTGAACCTGAAGGCGATGCGAGTGCGCGATCTTCTGCGCATGGCGAGCGGTAATGTTGCGGAAGCGACGTTCACTCCTGACAACATCTGGACCAAGGCGTTTCTCGCTCAACCCGTTCCCTTCAAACCGGGCACTCACTTTCTTTACAACTCCCCCGCTACCTACATGCTTTCAGCGATCGTGCAGAAGGTCACCGGCATGACCGTGCTTGATTATCTTAAGCCGCGCCTATTTGAACCCCTCGGCATCGGTAGTCCGACCTGGGTGATGAGCCCGCAGGGAATTTCGGCCGGCGCCTATGGTCTTTCGCTGCGGACCGAAGACATTGCCAGCTTTGGGCAGCTGTATTTGCAGAAAGGAAAATGGCGAGGCAAACAACTGGTGCCGTCGCCGTGGATCGAAGAAGCCACTGCGAGGCAGACGGCCAATGGTTCTGCGCCCACCAGCGATTGGGATCAGGGATACGGTTTTCAATTCTGGCGCTCGCGCCACAACACATATCGAGGCGACGGCGCCTTTGGCCAGTACTGCATGGTCATGCCGGAGTACGATGCCGTGGTCGCAATCACCAGCGGTGTCCGCGATATGCAGGCTGTGATGAATCTGGTGTGGAATAAACTTCTACCGGCAATGAAGCCGAATCCGTTACCCGACAATGCTGCCGAGCGTCACAAACTTGAAGCGAAACTGGCGAGCTTAATGGTGAAGGCGCAAGCCGGTGAATCAAATTCGCCGCTGGCCGCAAAAGTCTCGGGCAAGTGGTTCGAGTTTCCGCAAAACGATCGCGGCATTCGGGCGATCTCGTTTGACTTCAATTCAGCCGCCCCGGTGCTGATGGTGCGCACCACGACGGGCGAGTTGAAAAATACGCTGGGGGTCGGGTCATGGAGCAAATCTCAGAATGCTTTTGCCAACGGCATGGAGAAATTTCTCAGCGTCCCTCAGCCTCCGTTACTTGCCTCGAGCGGCGCATGGACGGCAAGCGATGTCTTTCAGGTGAAAGTCCTGCTTTATCAAACACCCTTTTATTCGACGTTGACCTTTAGATTTGACGGCGATCGCGTGCTCTTTGATACGGAGTACAACGTAAGTTTCGGTCCCAGAAACTTGCCGCAGCTGGCAGGTCAGATGACGTCCTCACGCTAGACTCCGCAGATTGATTGACGCTACACGAAATGAGAGCTCTTTCGTGTGCGTTCGTGGTTTCATCTCTCTTGGCTTCAGTCTCCAGTCAATCTAAAACTGTTTTGCCACGAATGGTAGGCGTCTTCGCGCTAGCGTACCCAAGGGACTTTGCCTCAAACGTAAGTAATGCCACCACGGAAGGTGAAAGACTCTATGCGACCGGCCGCTCCGATTTCATAAGTTGACCTGGCATGCGCATCTTCCGCGGGAGCGAGGCTCGGGTGCTACCTATGTCCTCAAAGCGCACGTTCCCGATGCGATACTTCTGCCAATCCTTATAATCGAAGTGCCACCATTCAGCTTCGTATACCGTGAACCCTTCTGCCTCCATCGCAGCGCGCAGGAAATCGCGATGCCAACGCTGGAGCGAAGTACCGCCCGGGTAATTGGGATAGGCGCGATCGGTAGTCTCGTCGTAGGTGCTGACCATTTCGATTGGCTTTCCGGTCTTCAGATCGTAGAGCGTGAGGTCAACGGCACAGCCACGATTATGCCTCGAGCCTTTGGATGGATCAGCCACGAAAAGCTTCTTGTCGTCGGGAGTGGCATCCCAAAATACTTTGGTTACATACCATGGCCGGTAGCCATCATGGACCAGCAGGCCGTAACCGGATGCTTTCAGTTTTTGATTGACGCGCACCACAGCTTCTGCCGCGGGCCGTTGCAAAAAGGCCCGCGCCTGCGAATAGAAAACGGTATCGAACAAATTGTTCGTGGTCGCGTAGCGAATATCGAGTTTGATCGTCGGATCGAGTTTTGTCAGCTCCACCAGATCCGTAGGCAGAAAATCTCCCGATTCTTTCGGTGGCTGCGCTGTCAGCGCTTCCTTAATCAACTCCCGGACCGGTCGCAAAGGCTGGACTTTTAACTGGGCCGCACCCTCTTCGGGACCGAGAGGTTTTCGTTTGTACGCCAGGCGGCCGAGTGTCACCTGGGTCACGCGGCCATGCGTGTCGCGTGAAAAGACTACGTGCTCGCCCTGGCGACTGGTGGTGTTGTCGAACTCGAACGAATCCTTGCTGGCTTCTCGCAATGGAACCAGATCGTGACGGTTGAATAAGGCGGACAGTTTTCCGTCACTTTCGAGAATGATCACAGTTTCACTGTCGCGCACATACTCACCAATCAAAGGCAGCCACTTGGCAGGAGCCGGTGCAGGTTTGCTGGTTGTTGCTTGCGGAAGAGCCTCCCGCGATCTGCCGGTGACGCCGGCCGTAATCGCCAGTGCGAGTAACAGTGCAGTTAATGCTCTATTGAATGATTGTTGCTTCATCGTAGTGATCGTAATCGCATTTGCCTCAGATTTGACGTAGCGAGAGATGATTTAGCGTAGCGCCTTCGGCGCAGCACCCTGCGGTGAGCCTCTGGCTCACCGAACGAAATAATAGATCATTTAGTAAGCTCGCGCGGTGAGCCAAAGGCTCACCGCTATGTGCGGCGCCAAAGGCGCCAACGCAGCGGCACAGTCTGAGCTCTGCAAACGCCCCTCTCTTCTTAATACTTCGAGCTGAAATGCAAAAGATTTCCGGCAAGGGAAAACCACAGCAGGCCAACACAGGCGAGCAACATTACGGTCGCGCGTAACTTTGCCCAAATCGTTCGCCGTTTGCTCATCCACGCAAACAGCGCGTTGAGGAAGGCTACAATTGTCCCCAGCGCTCCCAGGAGACCAATAAACTGGATCAAATAAAACCACTTGGTTCCCTGATCACCGAGGATCTGAAGATGTGTAAGTCCATAAGTCAATAGCCCGAGAAAAGCGGCAATGAAAATGAGATCCAAGAGAAAAACTAATCGCACTCCCAACCGCAGCCGTCGGTCGCGCGGCATCAACTCCAGGCGGCTACCGAAGTGCCTGCGCACGAACCAGGCCACGGGCCAGAGGATTAGTGTCACCAGCATTAATAACAGCGAAACGCAAAGGATGGTCAGTAGCAGCTTTCCGTTCTGCAGCGCACCTACGCGTTGCCCGACAAAAAACGGATACGGCAAGATCATCTCCATCTGTCCATTCTGATCCGGTTTGAAAACCAGTTTGTCCTGTCCGTCTCGCTCGAGAAATGTAGTCGGGCTGATAGCCTGCCAATGTTTTGGTTTGCCGTTAGGCCCCGTTAATAGAGAAACCTCGATATCGCCGTCGGCGTCCGGCGCGACCACGGCTTGTCCGAGCACTGAAGTCGCCTTCAGAAATGAATTCTCGCTACGGCGGCTCAAGGTGTACGTGCCGGCCACCGCCCGCGCAGCATCTTTCGCTCCGCCAAAGGGCGCGGCCGAAACAGCGTATGGATAGTAACGATTGAGAAAGGCATCCCAAAGGGTAGAGCGTGGGGCACCTCCGAGACCAGTGGGAATACCGAGGCTGTTGTAGGAAACGAAAAAGCCAACCTTCTGATCCAAAACCAGGTGCAGGTCGCTGTGAAAGTAAATCGTGTCGCCACCATGTCCAATTATTCGCTGGCCATTGCGTGACTCTTCATAAAACCCATAGCACATGGCATTCGCTGCCGGATCAAGTGCGAACAACCGGCTATGCATCAGCCGTGCAGTCTCAGGTTTCAGAATCTGGACGCCGTTGAGCTGTCCATCCTGAAGATGCGCCAGTATGAATTGCGCCATGTCCGTCGCACTACTGCTGAGACTTCCGGCCGGAAATGGATTGACGATCTCAAACTGTTGCGACGGATCTGAGGCCAGCTGGTAACCGCGGGACATCAGCGGCGTAAGATCCGGTGGCAGTGGCTGCGCAAAGGTCGAATGCGTCATGCCGAGCGGCTTGAAAATATTCTCGGCGATGTAGTCTTCGAATGGCCGTCCCGACACACGCTGCACAATATAACCGGCCACGGCGGTCGCGTAATTTGAATACGCGGGAACAGTCCCCGGAGGATAGATGCGGCCGGGGATGTGCTTCTTTAGATAATCACCAAGATTAGGCGTCGCCGGTGTGGTAGAAATCAGATCTTTGACTTGCTCTTCGAAACCCGGAGTGTGAGTCATTATGTTCTTGAGCGTGATCGGCTTGCCAAACGCATCGGGAATCTTGAAATCGAGGTAGTCGTTCACGTCCCGGTCCAGATCGAGCTTTCCCTGTTCGAACAGTTGCATGATCGCAGTCCAGGTGAAGAGCTTCGAGATTGAACCCGGCCGAAACAGCGTGTCCTCGGGCGAGACCGGTTGTTTCTTTTGCACGTCTGCATAGCCATAGCCTTTGGCAAAGAGCACTTTGCCGTCCTTTACTACTGCAACCGTCGCCCCGGCGATGTCAGACTGCTCCAGTTGCAAAGGCACTAAGCCATCCAGAAAACTCTCGATATCAGCCGCGGTCATCTCGTGACGACCATTTGGCGAAGGCTCCGGAGCCGGCGCAGCTGAGGCTTCCTTCTTTGTGAAAGTCGGGTTATTGGGTACCTGGCCCAGCAGCAAAGATGGCAACACCAGAGCACTAATTAATAAGGGGATCAATTTTTTCACGATAAGGTCTCCTGATGAAGTCAGAACCGGGAGCGGTAGCGACCGGGCCCTTCACCA
>AP72_2010_repI_A01DRAFT_1000108_pt1 | contig 13537 bp, 8 predicted proteins | sample AmaPasreplicIA01_FD_9191 | JGI IMG/M metagenome (IMG submission 9191) | reverse complement strand
GCGAGCCTCGGATCGCCGAGTGTGGCCACTATTACGATTACGGATAACGACTCGGCTACTGGGCCGAACCCGTCGGATGTGTCCAGGTTTTTCGTTACGCTCCACTACTTCGATTTTTTTAGCCGGACTCCGGACCAGAGCGGCCTCGATTTCTGGACCAGTAACATTGATGGCTGCACTCCCCAGCCCTCGTGCCTCGCTGCAAAACGCGTGGATGTCTCAGGCGCCTTCTACATATCCATTGAATTTCAGCAAACAGGATTCCTGGTGGAAAGAATCTACAAGGCCGCATTCGCGGACGACACGGGCATGTCAACGATCGGTGGTTCACACTCACTCGCTGTTCCCGTCGTCAGATTCAGCCAGTTCCTTTCGGACACTCAGAAGATCGGCGCCGGTGTCATTGTCAACCAGGGTGACTGGCAGACTACACTGGAGAACAACAAGGTAGCCTTTACTCAGGACTTTGTGCAGCGCTCGCTGTTTACGGCTCAGTTCTCCAACTCGATGACGCCTACGAATTTCGTGAATCAACTGAATCAGAATATCGGCAATGTGATGACTCCTATCGAGATCAGCACCGCGATCGGAAGATTTGGCGGCGCCGCCGATATTTCCAATGTCACCGCGCGCGCGCAGGCCTTGCGCAATGTGGCCGAATGTGCCGCTCTTTCACAGGATAGCGGCCAGGAATTCCGGCGTGCCTTCGTGTTGATGCAGTACTTCGGATATCTGCGACGCAATCCGAACGACACCCCAGACAGCGACTACACGGGCTATGACTTCTGGCTGCAGAAATTGAACCAGTTTGGGGGTGATTTTCGCGCCGCGGAAATGGTCAAGGCTTTCATCACCTCTTCCGAGTATCGTAACCGCACGGGACCATGATTCTTCCGGCTCCTAAAGTATCATCATCAGATGCTCTCCGGTGTTTCTGGCGACTGCTCGGAACTGCTGTTCTGTGCGCTTACGCGTTCGGTGTTTCTTCAGCAACCGCGACCTTGAGCGGTGCGCTTCCTGAATTAGTCCTCCAGACCGGTCATAGTTCAAGAGTCAACTGTGCTGTGTTTGCGCCCGATCATCGGTGGCTCGCTTCCGGCGGTGTTGACAACACGATTCGTATTTGGGACGTGAGCTCAGGCCTGGAACTTCGCGCCTTGCATGGCCACAACAATTGGATCAATTCTCTGGCGGTAAGTCATAGCGGCGAACTGTTGGCCTCGGCCGCCAACGATCAGACCCTCAAAGTATGGAACGTTACGAGCGGCCGCGAAGTAGTTACAATCACAGACCCGCAGAATAACGACGCAGTCGTTCTTTTCAGTGCGGACGACAAATCGATAATTGCGGCGGGTGCTGACAACNTCATCCGTGTCTGGGACATCGCCTCGGTTAATCAAATCGCAACCCTCAAAGGCCACACCGCCGGAATCATTTCCCTGGCGACGAGCAGCGATGGCGCCCTCCTGGCATCCGCAAGTTCCGACAACACCGTTAGAATTTGGGATCTCAAGACCGGCAACCCACTCCGCACGCTTAAACAGACCACGAAAGTCACTGCCCTGGCGTTTAGTCGTAACGGCCGTTCGCTGCTGACGGGAGATGACCATGGCGGACTGGCGCTTTGGGAACCAGCTGGAGGAAAAGCACACACGCCAATTAACACCAGCGCCGCTAAAGTGCTGAACGCCTGGTTTATCAGCGACTCAGAATTCTTGACGATTAGTGCCGATGGGACGATTGCCGCCTGGGATGCGCAAACCGGCAAAAAGAGAAGGGTGTTGCCGAGAATTTCGGACGGAGAGCTTCTGTTTGCAACCTCGAGCCGGGACGGCACTCTCATTGCCTCAGGTAACGGCGACCGCCAACTACAAATTCGCAACGCGTCGGATGGTAGCGTAGCACGCTCTCTCGTAAGTCGCTCAGCGGGATTTTTCTCAGTCGCCTGTAGCGCTGACGGAAAATGGATTGCCGCGGGCACGAACGCCGGCGATATCCGAATTTGGCAGGCGCTGACTGGTCAGGAGATGCCGCGCCTGACGGGTCATACCGGCTGGGTAAATACCATAGCTTTTAATCCTGACGGCACACTGTTGGCATCGGGAAGTAATAGTGGGGAGTTAAAACTCTGGGACGTCAGCACCGGCCGCAACGTTCACACCGAAACGCACCGGCAGGAGATAATCCATGCGGTGGCGTTCAGCTCTGACGGCAAGTACGTGGCTTCTGCAGGCACAGCACAGGCGGTTCATCTTCTGGAGATCGCTTCGAAACGATCACTCGACCTCTCCGGACATGCGAAGGAAATTACCAGCCTGGTTTTTATTCCCAACTCGTCATTGCTTGCCTCCGGCAGCACCGACAAGACAATCAGGATCTGGGACCTCAAGACCGGAAACACTGTAAAGATCATCAACAATCTTAGCGCCGACGTAAATGCGCTCGCGGTTAGCTTCGACGGGAAGATTCTGGCAGCAGGCACCGCCGACAATAAAATTCAGTTGATGAAATTGACGAACGGCGAAGACAGCACGCCGCAGGTGCTCTCGGGACATACCGGTGAAGTCTTTGCATTGTCGTTTAGTCGCGATGGAAAGTGGCTGGCTTCGGGTGGGGCAGATCGTACCGTGCGATTGTGGGACACCCAGTCTGGAGCGGCAACGCATATCCTGCAGGCGACCTCGGGTGAAATCAATGAACTCGAATTCAGTAGCGATTCACGCTCTGTGATCTCAGCCGGTGGCGATGGCAGCATGATCATCTGGGACACTGCGAGCTGGAAACCGGCTGCAATCATCTCCACAAATCCAGGCAGCGACGATTGGCTCGTCGTGACGCCAGGTGGGCTGTTCGACGGTTCGCCGCCGGCTTGGAACCAGATACTCTGGCGCTTCAACAACAACACCTTCGACCACGCGCCGGTCGAGTCCTTTTTTAACGAATATTACTATCCCGGACTGCTGGCTGATATCTTAGCCGGCAGGCAGCCGCAGCCGCCTTCTGATATCTCACAAAAGGATCGGCGCGCCATTCCGGTCACCATAAAAGCAAACGGACCGGCGGACTCCTCAAAGCCGCTCACTGCTCCGGAGCTCACGATTCAGGTGGAAGTAGTTGAAGCCCCCACTGGTCCGGATATTCAAGACCAGAACAGACAGTTGCCTGCCAGCGGAGCGCGTGACTTGCGATTGTTCCGCAATGGTTCGCTGGTGAAGCTGTGGTCCGGAGACCTGCTGGCTCTGAACGAAACCGATGGCTGCAAACCGGAACCTCAGATTGCGCCGTTACAGTCGCGTCGGACTATTTGCACGGCGACGGTGCCGGTAGTGGCCGGCGCAAACAACTTCACGGCTTATGCTTTTAATAACGACAACATCAAGAGTGAAGATGCCACACTTACTGTGACCGGGTCCGAGAGTCTGAAGCGAGCCGGCACTCTTTATCTGGTGGCAGTAGGAGTGAACGATTACGAGAATCGCGCTTTTGATCTGACCTATGCCGTGCCAGATGCTGAAGACTTTGCCGCTGAACTGCAAAAACAGCAGGAGAAGCTGAAGCGCTATGAACGGACAAAGATAATTTCGCTCTATAACGAGCAGGCAAAGAAAGAGAAGATTCTCCTTGCCTTAACCGAGCTGGCGGGCCAGGTCAAACCGGAAGATGCAGTGGTAGTCTATTTCGCAGGTCACGGAACCATCGGCTCTTGCTTGAGTGGGCCAACCCAGCAGGTGAATGCCAAAGACCGATTTTACCTGGTGCCTTACGATCTCGGTTATCAGGGAGTGATGCCGGATCGGTGCGAACAGAATTTATTAGACGAGGTGGCGCGTCACAGCGTCTCGGACCTCGAACTCGAAACTTCATTCGAAAAGATTGATGCGGGACAACTGCTGCTGGTAATCGATGCCTGCAATTCAGGACAGGCTCTCGAGTCGGAAGAGAAGCGGCGCGGCCCGATGAACTCGAAGGGACTGGCCCAACTGGCGTATGAAAAAGGGATGTATGTTCTGACCGCCGCGCTAAGTTTTCAGGAGGCGAAAGCCGATCGGAAAGTTGCTAAGGGGCATGGTTATCTCACTTATGCCTTGATTGAAGAAGCTCTCAAACAAAGGCAGGCCGCAGACAAAGACGGTAATGTGCTGCTCCGAGAGTGGGTAGACTATGCAGTACAACGGGTGCCTCGCATGCAGCAGGTTGAAGCAGCCGAGCGGCGCCAGTTTGTGAAAAAACAAGCTGAATCCGGAACAAAGGATGAAGAAGTACAAACACCGAGAGTATTCTACCGCCGGGAGCCGGACCTCAATCCTTTCATCGTTGCCAGGCCGTAGAGCAGAGGAGAACGATCCACATGAAATACTTCGTCCCACGCAGATTCGGGATTGCGTTGTTCATAACGGGCAGCATGGCAGTCAGCATCGCCCTTAATGCAACCGGAGCACAGCAGCCGCGCAGGCAAAATGAGGCGTTGCTCCAGGATTCCGAAAAAGAAACTGACGTGGAAGAATCCCGCCGCATGTTCCGTACTTTCGGCAAGCAGCGAGCAGTGGACTCCGGCAAAACGAAGACGACAGCTCGGAATACTGCAAACAAAACAAATAATTCTGCGAGCCAGTCAGACGCATTCATTGGTTTTACAGTCTGGGAAATGCGGGAATCATCGGGCGGAACTGAGAGAAGGTCCTTTGTCCTGAAAAAGGCGAACGGGCAAAACGTGGTCCTGCGGCCATTCAGACTCGGGGCCGACAGTCAGTTAGTTGCCGGCCGGTCGTATGTTTTCAGCATCGAAGCTGCGCGCTCTGGTTACCTCTACGTGATTGATCGTGAGGTGTATAAAGACGGCTCGCTTGGTGCTGCCACGCTTTTGTTTCCAACAAAGGACGCGCGCGGTGGCAACAACCTGATCGCTGCCGGGTATCCCGTCGAAATTCCCGACCAGAAGACTGAGTCAGCATATTTTGAGGCGACGCGCAACGGTCAGAATCATGTTGGCGAGGCGCTGACGATAATCGTCTCAGCCGAACCACTGGTGAGTTCTGCACGTCTTAAAGCGGATCCGATTACTCTTGAACAGAGCGAAGTTGAAAAATGGGAGCGGCAATGGGCCACCATCCGGACGCGCTGGGCGGACAACGCGGACTCAGTCGGACGCGCGTACAGCGAGGCAGAGGGCCGCGCGGGCGGAGATCCGGCTTATAAACTGAAGGAGACCGATCCATTGCCGCAACGTCTGTATCGCGTCGGAGCCGGCGCCCGCAATCCTCTGATCGTCACCTTGCAATTGCGATACGGCGTGTAAAACTTCGCGCGATTGGAAGCGCCAAAGGCGCGACATGCAACCTGGGCCAAAGGCCCAGGTAAGAGGCAAGTGAAGTTCTGGGCGCTGAAGGCGCGGGATTGAGGTCAGCACAATTCCCGGTCTTTTTGTAATTTCGCGCTTTGAGCGCTTTACAAATCATTTTTTCTTGGACCCCGGGGCCGTTACCCCAGGCTGTTACATGTTGCGCCTTTGGTGCCAGCATTGACTCATCTGAGCCGAAACGACCTATGCCTCCGTCAGACAACTCCGAAACCGTAGTGGAAGGTCAAGCTGCGGTTTCAGCCCAGTCAGAAAAAAACACAAAACAGAATTTGATCGGCGTTAAGGTGGGCGGCCGGTACCTAATCGAGCGAAAACTCGCCGAAGGTGGTATGGGCGCCGTTTACCTGGCCCGCGACAAGCCGGAATTGCATTCCCGTCCGGTGGTGGTCAAGGTGCTGCTCGAAAAGTCACTCAAGAACCAGTGGATGGTGGCGAAGTTCCAGCAGGAAATAGAATCGCTCACGCGGCTCGACGATCCCGGAGTAGTCGGCATCTTCGATGCCGGCGTGCTTGATGATGGGACGCCCTACCTGGTGCTGCAATACGTCGACGGGTTTACGCTCCGGCTCGCTCTTAAACCCGGCGGGATGGATTTCGAGCAGACGGCTTTAATCATGAAACAGGTGTGCCGCAGCGTTACCGCGGCTCATGAAGCGGGAATTCTGCACCGCGATCTTAAGCCTGAGAATATTTTGCTGCAAACCGCACAGGGCCAACGTGTCAGGATCATTGACTTTGGAGTAGCCAAAGTAAGGGACTCTGTCAGCGCTGCGAATACCGCGACCGGTTTGGCCCCGGGAACCGTCAGCTACATGTCTCCGGAACAGCTGAGCGCGAGGCCGCTGACTCCGGCCAGCGATATCTACGCACTCGGAATGATTGCTTACGAGATGTTGACTGGCCGCCGGCCGTTCAATCCAGACTCGCCTTTTCAGATGCTCGACGAGCAACGTACGGGCGTCCGGTTAAAACTGGAAGACTTGCGTCCCAATCTGCCGGCGGCGGCCGCCGCGGTGATTATGAAGGCACTTGCCTTTGATCCAGGGCAACGCTTTCAGCGGGCCCGGGACTTTGGGGATCAGCTCGCTGCCGCTTTAACTGGCAGTGAGGGCGAAGGAACACGTCTCAAAGAGCAGTCATCAACCACGGTTGTAAACGAAGCCAGGCAAACAATCGATCAAGTGCCAAAGCTTGAGACAGCCCACGTGCTGTTAATGGATCTCGTCGGGTACTCGACTCTGTTGATTGACGAGCAGAGTCAACGACTGCAACAACTTCAGGAGATTGTCCGGAATACTGAAGAGATCAAGAGTGTCGTGGGAACCGAAGATCTCCTTCGCCTGCCCACCGGAGATGGCATGGCACTGGTCTTTTTTCGCGATCCCGAGGCTGCAACCCGCTGTGCCGTAGAAGTTGGCCGGGCGCTGCGAGCTCATCCGGAAATCTGCTTACGGATGGGAGTGCACACCGGTCCCGTCTACCGGCTGGCGGACATTAACGCAAACATGAATGTTGCGGGTGGCGGAATAAATATGGCCCAGCGTGTCATGGACTGCGGAGATGCGGGTCACATCATCGTCTCGCAGCGGGTGGCTGATGATTTGATCCAGCTGAGCCGTTGGGCTCCGGCGCTCCACGATCTCGGCGAGACCGAGGTCAAACATGGAGTCCGGATTCACGTCTATAACCTCTTTGCAGACGATTTCGGCAATCCGGAAGTCCCCACTAAATTTCGGGTAAAATCGGTCCGCAAAATACCCGTTAGGAGCAGCGCTGCGATGATCGTTGGCGCTGCCCTGCTCGTGGCTTTGTTTTGGCTCGGTTATACAAAACTTCGCTTCCCATCAGTTACCACTCAGGGCAACGTCCCCGCAGCGGTCACCACGGCAGCTGTGCCTGAACACAGTTTCAGCTATTCAATGGTGGTGCAAAAGTATCGAAACGGAAAGCCATATCAGAAACCCTACACCATCCCGGGCGAGATTAATTTTGAACCTGATGACCGGGTGCAATTGTTATTCACCGCCGGGGAGCGGGGTTATCTCTATCTAATCAACAAGGGCCCTGAACTTCGCGGCCCGGAGAATTGTATGATCCTGTTTCCGGACAACGGTAAGTCAGCTCTGATCGAGGCTCAACAGACAGTCCAGGTTCCGTCGCCTTCACAGAATCCCGCTTATGATTGGATCGGTTTCGACAAAGAGCAGGGGACTGAACAGCTGTGGATGATCTGGTCTACAAAGCCCGTGCCGCTTTTTGAGGACGTCAAGAAATGGTCGAATGCTAAGGACCTTGGAGAAATCAAAGATGCTACGAAAGAAGGGCAAGTTCGCGAATTTCTTAACGTCCATGAAGCAGATTCGGCACAGGGCAAAAGAGATTCTGAAGGAACCAGAACGACTGTGGCAGCTCAGGGAGAGCTGCTAACTTATCGAATCAACCTGCAACACCACTGAGAACAGCGCGCGCTGAAATTCTTAGGATGCAACTCACAACCCCCTCAACTAAATCTAAGAACAAACTCTCCCGGGTGGGTCCTGATGCCGGTAAAGCGGGAGAGCACATTGTCGGTCCCGAATCTGAAGCGTTTTGGGCCGATCCTTCTTTATTCTTCGTTGGTGGCGGTTCTGTTCCCGGTAGCCGTCGCGATTCATAGGCCATCACTGCGTGTAACTCTGTTTTTAACAAGCCTGGGGTTACTCAGCTGGGAACTGCTGGAATATGTTTTGCACCGATTCGTTTTTCATTGGAACGCCGGCAAAGAGTCTTTGCGCCGGCTGATTTATTACGCACATCTCTCGCATCACGATAACCCTAAAGCCGCGGATAAGTTGTTTGCGAGCCTTTGGCTCAGCGCACCGATAGCTTCGGCTTATTTTCTATTGGTCTGGGTGCTTTCGGGCAAGTGGGAATCGGCGGTTTATCTCTGGTCAGGATTGGTAGCCGGCTATCTGTTCTACGAATGGCTGCATTATCAAGCCCATCACGGGCGGCCACGAGTGACTGTGTTTAAGTACCTGAAGAAGTATCATTTGCTGCATCACTATGCGGCGCCCGATCTCCGGTTTGGCGTGAGCTCGCCTGTTTTCGATTACTTGTTTGGCACATATCAGCCGGCAAGCAATCCCATTCGGCGAGTTGATAATCGACGTTGATTACGTTTGCTTGCGTGTCGCATCAGAGAGTAGTAGCACAGGTTGCGATAAAACTTCTCATTCACGCCTGGCTAAAGGAGTCTGTCGGGAAATTGACAACCACGACCCGTCCAAGTAGCCCGAGCGCCAGCGAGGGGTCCTAAAGTGAGTCGTTCACTGAGCAGCAGGAGCAATTGATCATCCCCTCGCTGGCGCTCGGGGTACTAAACAGGGTGTCATTTTTTCCGACACACTCCTTCAGCCAGGCGCACAGAACCGAGTTGAGGTTTGCCTTAACCGTTTTCAACGGTTTACACGAAAGTAAGCCGTTGAAACGGCTAACATCTCTCACCGACGGCTTCTCACCGCGCTAAAGCGCGGTGAGAATGAAAGTCCAATCTGTACCGCCACTCATCAGAGTCCCTCTTTGACTCAAACAATTGGGGCGGATAATACTCCGTGGGTGCGATGTTACCTTCGAAAGTTTTTCCCTGTTACAGACTTCACATTTTTCGGGAACTAGATGCTTGCAGAAATGATGAACCCAAACCCTCGGCAGCAACAGACTCAGCGGGCGCAACTCTTAAACAGAACCAGCCAACTCGCGAATGAGTTTCTGGACGGAGTTGCTGATCGGCCGGTGGCCCATCGCGTCGACTTCGAGAAAATTCTGGCTGAGCTCGGCCGCAACGGATTATCAAACGATGGCGACGAACCCGCGCAGATCATCGAGCAACTCGCGGCGCTCGCCGGCCGCGCCGTGGTAGCTTCGGCCGGCCCGCGATACTTCGGTTGGGTGGTCGGAGGTTCGCTGCCGGTGGCGCTGGCTGCTGATTGGTTAACGGCAGCCTGGGATCAGAACGGCGCTTTCTATTCTCACTCACCCCTGGCAGCGGCCGCCGAAGCCCTTGCGGCAGAGTGGCTCGTCAACCTGTTTGGGCTGGCAAAAGAAACCAGTGTGGGGTTTGTTACTGGCGGTACGATGGCCAATTTCACCGGATTGGCCGCCGGCCGTCATGCGCTATTAGCGAAGCTCGGGTGGGATGTGGAGAAGCAGGGGTTATTGGGCGCGCCACGGATTACCGTGATCACGAGCGACGAATCGCATGTTTCGGCGCTCNCCCTGCCTGCAAATGCTCGGGCTCGGCAGCGAGCAGCTCGTCAAAGTGCCGGCAGATGATCAGGGCCGCATGAGGGCCGATCAACTGCGCCCGATTCTCGCGGACATTCAAACTCCAATCCTGGTGTGCGCCCAGGCCGGCAATGTCAATACCGGAGCGTTTGATCCAATTTCTGAAATTGCGATGACGATTCGTGAGCGCCCGAGCTGGTTGCATGTTGATGGCGCATTCGGATTGTGGGCAGCGGCATCGCCGGCGCTGAAGTCTCTGGCTCGAGGTATCGAGTTGACAGACTCAGTCTCTACCGATGGCCATAAGTGGCTGAACGTTCCGTATGACTGCGGTCTGGTTTTCGTTCGCGATGCAGCGGCTCACCGCGCCGCAATGTCTTTGCACGCCTCGTACTATGTCACCGGTGGTCGCGCTGAGCGAGAAAACAGCGATTGGGTGCCGGAGGCATCACGTCGCGCGCGCGGCTTTACGGTCTATGCGGCATTGCGATTTCTGGGCCGAAAGGGAGTTGCGGAATTGGTTGATCGTTGTTGCCGGTTGGCGCGACGCATGGCTGAGCGTTTGGCCGAAGGTCCGCAGATTACGATTCTTAATGATGTAGTGCTCAATCAGGTGCTGGTACGCTTTTCAGATTCCGCCGGTAACCCGAGCGATGTCTTGACGGACGCAGTCATCAGCCGCGTACAGGAAGACGGCACCTGCTGGTTAGGCGGCACCACCTGGCACGGAATGCGCGCAATGCGGATCTCGATTTCAAACTGGTCGACAACCGAAACAGACATAGACATGTCGGCAGAGGCGATTCTGCGATGTGCCAAACCTTAGCGTTCAGCGCGGCTGTGAATGTGTCTTGATTTGCCGCACAGCCAAGTCCTCGTTTCGTGTTCTTTTCGTGGTTAAAATTCCACGCGCAACATATCGAAAGGAATTTGAACCACGAAATACACGAACAAAGTCCTCGATTCGTGTTTTTTCGTGGTTCAAATTGGTTTGCAGAGGGATCAACCCCAGGGAATAATCTAATCTCAAGTCAAGACGGCTTTGCCCCCCAAATCTAATCCGTTGAACGTTCAGTGGCTAAACTCATTCGCCTCTACGCGGCGACAAACGACGAATGCCTGAGCATTCAATCCGCTGTTACGAGACAAAGCCAGTTAAGACAGATTTTTGATCTTGTGGTCTCGATCACAATTCCGATTGGCGACGTCCGAGCTATTTTCAATTTAATTGCTTGCGGAAACGCCATACGCTGATGCCCATCAGCACTACGGTGAACGCCAGCAACGCCAGTAGGTTGGGATAAATCACCTCAGCGCCGATGCCCTTTAACATTANACCGCGTGACAGCGAAGCAAAATGGCGGATCGGATTCAGATACGTCAGAGGCTGCATCCAATGCGGAATGGCTTCGAGCGGCGTCGTCGCGCCTGACAACATCGACAGCGGCGGCGTGATAAAGAACCCCAACAACTGGGCCTGCTGTTGCGAACGAGTAAACGTCGCGATCATTGTGCCCATTCCGATTCCCGACAAAACGCACAGCATCCCGGCCAGATAGAGCAGCAGGAAATTGCCCCTCACCGGCAGATCGAAAACAAAGTAACCGACGGCCACCGACAATCCGATATCCAGCGACAGCAGAAAGAAAATCGGAGCGATTTTTGCCGTGATGATTTCGGCGCCGTCAGCAGGCGTCATGAGCAACTGCTCAACTGTGCCGACTTCCTTTTCCTTCACCATGGCCGACGAAGAAACGGCGATGCCCAGCATCACCAGCAACACACCAATCATTCCGCTCACAATGAACCAGGAGTTTTTCAAACCCGGGTTGTAGAGCAAAGAAACCCTGGGCACGACGCCTCGTGCTGCCGCCTGAGCAGTTGACCGGTTCACGATCTTCACGTTTTGATTCAGGGCGTTGACGATCCGAGTCGCGTAACCTCCGGCGATGGCAGCCGTGTTCGAATCGACGCCATCAACCAGGAACTGTATCTCGGCTGTTTCACCTTTCGTCCGCCGGGTCGCAAAGTCGGAATCGATGACCAGTCCGGCGTCGAGCCTGCCGGTGCTCAGGGCTTTACTGAGCTCTTCAGCGGAAGGGAAAGTATCAGCCACGTTGAATGCGCGGCTTTCACTAAACGCCGAGATGACTTCACGGCTGTCAGCGGTCCGGCTTTCATCAACCACACCCAGCCTCAAATGAGTAACGTCAGGATTCATGGCAAAACCGAGTAACACCAGATTGAGTGTCGGCGGCAACACCAACATCGCTACCAGTTTGCGATTACGGCGGATCTGTCGCATCTCTTTGGTGAAGAGCGGCCAGAGTCGCCAGTTGAGAATGTCTTCGACGATTTTATTCATAAACTAAACCTCGCTATTGTGCGATGCGGACATCTGAATAGCGGGCAGGATGCCCGCGTATCTTCACGCTTCAACCTGCATCTTCCGCATAAAGAACCAGGTGCGCGCGAAGAAGGCCGTGCTCAATACGCCCAGGATCAGAGGCACGTGCCACACTGCGCTCCAACCACCGCCACGTACCAGTGCGTCGCGCGCCATCTCAACAAAGTAACGCGCCGGCACCAGCGCCGAGATCCAGCGAATGCTTGCGGGGATATTCGAAATCGGAAATACAAAACCCGAAAGCAGATATGACAATAGGAAGCAGACGTTTTGTACGGCCTGGATGGCGGCCGCCTGATCTGGAATTGTCGCGCCGATCATCACCCCAAACGCCACCGTGCAGAAAAGATAGATCAGCGAACTAACGATCAAGGGGATGGGGTCACCCTTGATCGCAAAACCGAAAAGCAGCACACCCAGCAGATACGTCAGCAGCCATTGGGCGATCGCTATGCCGACGTAAGCCAGAATTTTGCCCATCAGGTACTCATGCGCCTTGATGCTCGAGACATAAACCTGAAGGATGGTCTTTTGCTCGCCTTCGCGGGACATCGCCAACGCTACGAGTAGTGGCGGAAATAACGCGAGGCCGACAGCAAAGATGCCCGGTCCGATATAATTATCGGAAGACTGGCCCGGATTGAACCAGTAACGAATACGCGGCTTAATTGCCGGCGCGGCGCCGGCGATGTAGCGCGTGTTGAAAGCCTGTGTCAGCGCGGTGGCGTCGCCGCGGATGAGATTGGCGGTGTTGGCGTCGGTCCCGTCGATCAACCACTGGACCTCAGGTGATTCGTGCCGTTCGAGGTCACGTCCAAAATGCTCGGGAATAACGATAACGGCCCGCGCTCTTTCATGATCGAGAGGCGCTTCGACCGGCCCGGTGTCGGCCGCAGGGACGATGCGAAAAGTTATCGACGCCCCCACGGTCTCGACGTAATGTCGCGAGAGCTGCGTCTGATCCAGATCTTTGATGGCCACCGGCAGATCATGAACAGTAAGCGAAATGCACGTACCGATAAGCCACATCAGAACCAGCGGCAACACCAAAGCCAACATCAGGGTTAACTTGTCGCGCGAAAACTGCCGCAGTTCTTTTCCAATTTGGGCCATGATCCTTTTCATGATTTATGTCTCCCCCCGCTTTGGTCCCGTTGCTACCGCTCCGGGTTCTGACCGCTCCTGCATTGTTTTTTTGCGCATCTTCTGGACTATGGCGATGAAAACATCTTCCAGGGAGTATGGCTCTTCGTAGGCTTTGATCACGTCAATGTCCGCTGCCTGTAATTGATCGCGTATGCCTCTAATTCCGCTCGCCGCGTCCTCATCCACGATCACGTGCAGGCGATCGCCAAACAGCGAGACTCGCCATGATTCACGTTCGCGCTTGAGCAGGTCGGCCGCTTCCTGAGCTTTGTCGGTAATAAGTTCGATTAGGTGGCCGCCGCGATCGGCTTTAACACTCGAGGGCGTTCCTTCCGCCACCAGCTCACCAGCGACCATGA
>AP72_2010_repI_A01DRAFT_1000107_pt1 | contig 13583 bp, 10 predicted proteins | sample AmaPasreplicIA01_FD_9191 | JGI IMG/M metagenome (IMG submission 9191) | reverse complement strand
CGACCGTGACTTGCAAGCCCCATGGATTGCGCCGACTCCGCCAAATGATGAGATTCTTGACGTTTCCTGCTGGGTCGCCGAGCGCGCTCCAGATTTGCGAGCCGTGACCGTCGATGTCTTTTCGCCAACAGTGACTGCCCCTCAAATAGAGGACAGCATGCGTCGCACGCGAGCTGCCTTCGCCAGAGCCTCTGCGGCAGCGAGCTAGTTCCGATGCCTTTGATTCGAGATGAATCCGGCCATCGCCGAAAGGGTTTCGCCGAGGAGCTCGAGCATTCGGCAGTCCCAAACTCCAGAGATCGCGATCTTCAGGATCACGTGATTCGTTATCTGACTGATGCTAGTTTGAGATCTTGTAGTAGCGCTGCCGATTACCTGGAGGGTAGCGATGCCGAGCGCGCAAAACGCTTCTCACACTTTCTCACCCGTCGTTATTACCGCGATCGTCTTCATCGCGGATTTCGATACTCAGCGCGTCTCCTTGACTCGGAACACGTCGCGGCAAGCCTGGTGGATACTCCGGCATTTGATCAAATCCTGGAACGTTGTGTCTTAGGCTCGCTCGCTACGGCCAACGCTGCGGGTGATCTTGCGCTCTCGAGATTGATAGAAAAACGATCCGAAGAGTGGTGGCCCGAACTGCTGCAATACGAGTGGGCATTCTTCATACAAGTTGCAACATCCGAACCGACTCCAGTGAGCAGCTCTCTGCAGCGCAGCCTGTCAACTCTGGTTCGTGAATTTGAGTTTGCCATTCCTGAAATTCTGGGAAAACTGAAACAGGGGGAAATTCCAGACACCGCACGACACCTCCCAACGACGCTGCTGTTTTCAAGAACTCATCATGGCAGGATTTACGTCGTAGAAATCGATGCCATCGCAGGCGCAGTAATCAGTGCAGTGAACGGATCCCGGCAGCTTGCGAAGATCGCTCAATGTGCTGGCATATCAGAAGAGGAAACAAAGCGAGTCCTCGATGATTTGGTTCGCATCAACGCCGTAGTGTCTCCATTCACAGAAGCAGCTTGAAACGTACCCAAGCGCGCACGACAACTCTGCGATTGATTTATCATCGCCGGTTGGCCTTTGCGGGCTGAACTTGCAAGATAAAGGAGAAAGCCGTGGCGCACTCACTTCCGCCGCTTCCATACGATTATTCTGCGCTGGAGCCTACCATCGACGCGCAAACCATGACGTTGCATCATGACAAGCATCACGCTGCGTACGTAAATAATTTGAACGCAGCGATTGAGAAGCATCCGCAGCTCGGCAGCAAGAGTGTTGAAGACTTGCTGCGCGACATCAATAGCGTTCCTGAAGACATTCGCACCGCTGTTCGCAACAATGGCGGCGGTCACATGAATCACACGATGTTCTGGCAGATCATGAAGCCGAAGGGCGGAGGTCCTCCTACAGGACGCGTTGGAGACGAGATCAAGAAGACATTCGGCAGCTTTGAGGAATTTCAGAAACAATTCAATGATGCAGGCGCGAAGCGCTTCGGCAGCGGCTGGGTATGGCTGATACGCAGCAAAGCCGGAAAACTGGAAATCACTTCGACTGCTAACCAGGACAATCCCATCATTGATGGTCATCACGCCATTATGGGAAATGACGTTTGGGAGCATGCCTATTATTTGAAGTATCAGAACCGGCGTCCCGATTATCTGGCAGCGTGGTGGAACGTCGTGAATTGGGATGAAGTCAATAAGCGCTTTAAGTAAACAAATCGTAGGTGAACAAAACAAGGCCGCCATCATGTTGGCGGCCTTCGCCTTCTGTGCCTCTGTTTTATCTTCTGTCTTCCGTCCTGGGCTGGCTCAATACAATCAATTCACCTAGTAGTGCGTGGCTCCAGGCCACAAGCCAATCGTGAAATTCGCGGATTCGATTCACAATCTGCATGATCTTCGCCTCGAAGCGAACGAGTGTTGGAGAGAGTTGCCTTGTTCGTTCACGAAATGGGATGAAAGTTGGCACCAGCGGGTTATCGCAAAATCGTGAACTAGCGCTGCAAACCCAAGCTGCTGCCAAATTTTTAACAGAGTTGAAATGTAATGGTCACGAATCACATGCCCCCGTCACTTCCTCACTGTTGTTTTCCGAAATTCGTTTCGACGAATGAAATAGCCTCTTCATGCGTGTGCAGCACTCCTTCCAGTTGTGCATCCTCAACCGCCCGCAATACCGTGCGAAACTGCGGTCCGGGGTTCCATCCGTGTGCAATTAAGTCTTTGCCCGTAATGAGCGGGGCTGGATGAATCTCGTCCGCCCGCGTGCTCTCCAACTTTTCACGCACAAATTCATAGAGGGAAAGATTCCGGTGACTAGCCAAGCAGTCCAGACGGTGCAGCTCAAGATGTTGGTCGAAAGCAGGCAATCGCATGAAGCGTTTGAGCGTAGACTCTTTCATCTTCTTCACATCGCCAAAACGCATGTGATTCGCAACCAAAGCACTCACTTGCTCCGTCGTGTCCTTCGGGAAGCGGAGGCGTCTGCAAATTTCTTCGGCCATGCGCGTTCCCACTTCGGCATGTTGATCGAAGCGGATGCGATCGAGAGCCACTCGAAATGTCGGCGGCTTGCCTACATCGTGCAGCAATACTCCCCATGCCAGTGACTTGGAACATCCCTTCTCCAATCCCTCGAGCAGCAGCAAAGTATGCACCCACACGTCACCCTCGGGATGATATTGCGGCGGCTGCTCCACGCCTTTCATTGCGCTGATCTCTGGCAATACCTCAGCCAACAGCCCGGTCGCATCCAGCAGTTCAAAGCACTGGCGAGCGCGGCCCTCTGTGAGCATTTTGTCGAGTTCATCGCGAATGCGCTCCCGGCTGACTTGGTGAATCTGACGTGCGAGTTCGCGGATTGCACTCAGCGTGCTCGCGTCAATCTCGTAGCCCAGACGCGCCGCAAAGCGGACCGCACGCATCATGCGAAGTTTGTCTTCACGGAAGCGCTGCCGTGGATCACCAATCGTGCGAATGAGTCTGCGTTCCAGATCGGAACGACCGGCGACGTAGTCAAGAACATCATTGCTGATCGGATCCAGCAAGAGACCGTTGATCGTAAAGTCGCGCCGCTGCACGTCTTCTTCTGCGGTTTCTGAATAGCGGACGGCATCAGGATGACGGCCATCGCTATATCCGACATCGGCGCGGTAGGTGGCAACTTCAACATGAATGGGCTTACCACCCCCTATGTCCTCAATAACGATCAGAACGACGCCGAACTGCGCACCAACGGCGATGGTATTAGGAAAGAGAGTCATCACCTGCTCAGGATGCGCGCTTGTAGCAATGTCGTAGTCTTGCGGGGACATGCCCAGCAGCAGGTCGCGCACGCATCCGCCCACGAAATAAGCTGTATAACCGCGATTTCGCAAGTGCTTAAGGACATTGAGGGCAGCGGCGTGGGCCGCTTGTGCTCGATTTTCGTCACCGAGTGGTCGCTTCACGCTCAAGGAAACATCAACTCCGGAGTTGCATAGGTCATGCCCTTATCATAAGGAATCAGCGATGTTAATCCTTGGAATCGAAAGCTCATGCGATGAAACCGCCGCCGCCGTAGTGCGTGATGGGGAGCAATTGTTGTCGAACGTTGTTTCCTCCCAGATCACTACGCACATGCCGTACGGGGGAGTGGTACCGGAACTCGCCTCACGCGAGCACGTGCGTGCCATTGTTCCCGTTGTGCGTGAGGCAGTAAGTCGCGCCGAAGTCAGTCTGGAACAGGTCGATGCCTTCGCGGTCACGCAAGGTCCCGGACTTGCTGGTTCGCTTCTCGTCGGTATTACATATGCAAAAGCATTGTCATTTGGGCTTTCAAAACCTCTGATCGCAGTAAATCACCTGGAGGGACACATTCACGCGGTTCTTTTAGAGCATCGGCAATCCACGAACGCGGACATCGCTCTTCCTGCACTAGCACTGGTGGTATCAGGCGGACATACGCATTTGTACACAGTCAATCGCTCTGGCACGACAGAATGGAATTACCAAAATGTTGGCCATACGCTGGACGATGCCGCGGGAGAAGCATTCGACAAAGTCGCAAAACTCCTGGCGCTCAGTTATCCCGGTGGTCCGATTATCGAGGCCTTGGCGAAGTACGGAAATCCGCATGCCATCGTAATGCCGCGCTCGCAGATCAAAGCGCACAAGAAAAGAAGAAACGGGGTCGGAGATTCTCAGCGGCGCTACGATTTTTCATTCAGCGGCATTAAGACCGCAGTGCTCCGCTTCGTAGAGACTCAGGGAATGAAAGACTCGATCGAAGCGCGTCGACATGCTTTGGCAGCGCTTTCGAATCCACGACCCGACAACTTTCTGCCGCATCTCAATCCACTCACTTTGGATTTGATTGCGTCTTTTCAGGAGGCAATGGTGAAAGACTTGGTCGCAAAAACATTTCGTGCGGCTGAGGATCTGGAAGTTGCCTCTCTGATTGTCAGTGGCGGTGTTGCTTCTAATGGGCGCCTGCGCTCGGAATTCTTGAATCGTGCTGCGGACGAGGGCTTGAAGGTCTTCTTTCCTTCTCCTGGACTCTCAACAGACAATGCCGCCATGATCGCTGCGGCCGCCTATCCGAAACTGCTGGCACGCGACTTTGCTGCTGCAAACTTCTCTGCAGATGCCTCGCTGGCTCTGGGAGGCTGAACCAGCAGGTGGTACAGCCCTTCCCGCGTGCATCGCATGGTAGATTTACAAATTCGATGATCGCCCGCAGATCGCGGTTTGAAGTTCACAAAGCACAGAAAATCGCCGCGGTTTTGCTGCTCGTTTTTGTCGTCGAATGCTCTTGGCTCGTCTCTCATCTGCCCTTAAGCATGGCGGAAACTCGAAGCGCGTTGGCGGGAAAGTCGCTGTGGTCTTCTCGCCAACTCGCCAGTGGAAGCTCTCCACTGATTCCCGGCGATAGCATCCTGGAGCTGAGATGCGCTGGTCTGCTTCCCTCGGTCGCACGACTTTGGGAAGCGAACAGCAGTCGGTTTAGCATCTACGCTCCTCCTAATCGGTGGCTGATCCGGCTACCATTCGTTGTTTTTGGAGTTTGGTTGGGAGCTGCGTTGTGGTGGGTTGCGCGTCGGATCTTTGGCAACGAAGGCGGATATATCGCACTTGGCCTTTATTGCTTTAGTCCGGCGATGTTGCTGGCAAGTGCGACGGTCGGTTCAGGAATTCTGGCGGCCTGGGGATTATTCGGCCTTGTTTATACCGCTATCGGGGTGGCCCACACGCTGTACGCTCCGCCGAGGAGGTGGCGGCCCAGAATAGTACTACTTGGCCTAGCCATTGGACTTACTGCAGCCGCAAGCATTCCTGCTGTCGTAGTAGGGCTGATTCTTGCAACTGCGTTCATGCTTTACTTGGCGCCAGGGCGCCGCGCGGTGTCACTCGGCATTGTGGCGATTAGTAGCGCGATCGGAGTAGCTGTCCTGGTGTTGTGCTTCGGCTTCAACCTTCGTGACGTTTCGGCAGCTTCTCTTCTCCCAAATGCGGAATATTTGCGCTTTACCTTATCGAGATTGCGGTCCCTCACCGCGGTGCCTGGAGGTGTATTGGAAGCTCTCGCGTTCCTGAGCTGTCTCTGCGTATTCATGGTCTGGAAGCGAGCGCGCTATTTTGGGAACTCATCGGCGTTGATTCCAGCTCTCCTTTTGCCGTGGTGGCCGGGAGAATTCTCTCCGAATGCCTCGATTGTCTGGGCCCTTCCATTTGCCTTGGTCTTCATTGGCGGGATCTACGCCGATTTGCTTGAACCCCGCTTTGTTGGCGGAAAGTTTCGTCGGCATGTAGTTGTCACTGCGGTTTTCCTGATCGGCGCTAGTGCCGTATTCAGCCTAATGCTGGTGGCCGGCTCGTAGGCAGAAGCAGAAACAAAAAGGCCGCCCATACAGGACGGCCTAACTGATAAGTACTTTGGCTGACTTACACCACTCGGGGCTGGCGACGCTCGACGAGCATTTCCTTCTGCATCACCTGTTCGACCATGCGCTCGACGCTTGGCATGAACGGTTCGGCAGGCATATTCAACGCGACACGGCCACCGCTGTGTCCCAATACCAGAGCCACCTCGTTCCANCGCAGAAGGGGCGAAGTAACCGGAACATGCAGGGATTCTTCCTTGGGTTCCGGTTGTAACAAGTAACCCACCCAAATGAGCAAGGACAGGAAATATGCCTTGGGCAGCAGGTCTCCCCAGATATGTTGCTTGCTGACGTGAGAATTCGCCGCCGCGCTGTAGATCATCAGCTGCACAAAGGCGTCGAGGCCGAATCCAAGGGCGAAGCCGAATACACGGTTTCTTTTATTCACTCCGAGATGGTGAGAACCCATGAATAGGAACACAAGCAGACCGCATTCCATGAGTCTGACAATGCGCTCGAAATCGTGTACTCCAACGATAATCCAATTGAACTTAGTCGGCTGGGAGCTCGGAGTCGTCACAAAAACGATAAATCCAATCATCAGAATGCAGGCCGCCGCCCACTTAAAGGCTAGTTTGGCTAGATCCTGGAGCCCCGCAAAGGGTTTAAAAGCTGCGCAGAATATCTCGTACAAGACTGCGATCATGAACATATCCTGCAAAGCCGTGCCTACCCAGTAGGCTGAGAAATATGTCCATGAGAGAGGATTGGAGTAGTGATAGCAGAGGAACAGAACACCTGCTTTGAGAGTCGCAAAAATGAAGAACGAACCAAGAAACTTGAACTGCGACAATAACTTACGGCGATAAAGCAGGTAAACGCACAAAATCTGTAAGACTGGAGCGATTGCCCAGATCAGCGCGGCTTCTAAGCTCAACGGGGGCATAGGTCACCTATCCGGGAGGAGGATAGCCCTATGCCCGCCCCACATCAAGTGAAATCTAGCCCTTAAGTAACCTGTATCAAACAGTTACTAGTTGAGGGCGCAGACTCCCGGAGGGCACATCGGAACCGGCTCACAGCCCGCTCCGAGGACGCTCTTGGAGTTAGAAGTGGAAGCAGCAGCCACAGCAGCGGCCATAACAACGGTTGCGAACAGCAGACGGAGCGACTTTTTCATGGGATTCTCCCTAAGAGTTATAAGTAATCCGCGTTACCAACGTAATCTGATAACTGGTTACTTTCGTTTGGGACAATACCAATGGGTGCCGAATTTGAAAACATTTATTTCTGTGGACATCTGTGGAAAAACTAGGCCTAATTCTGGAATTCTTCACACGAAATGGCGATGATTTCGGCCATTTCGCCGCCGAATTACCGCAATCATCGGACGCTGAGATGTGGTAAAATCAGTAAGTCAAAAAAGGCTATAAATCCCTGAATAATCAAGTATTTTCCGACTCAAGCGTGGTTTCATTCTGCGGCTCTTGGGCGGGGTTTTGAACGCCGCTCCAACGTTGCAATTCATAAGGCATAAAACCAGCTTAAAGTGGGGTCCCCCGATTGAAAGAAGCAGCTATTAGAACGCAGGCGCAAGTGGACGAAACACAGACTCCGGCGAAGGAAGCCAAGCAAAAGAAGGCCAATGGAGGCACAAACGGTGAGTACACCGCTGATTCCATTAAAGCTCTTGAAGGCCTAGAGGCTGTTCGGCTACGTCCCGCGATGTACATAGGATCCACCGGAGAGATGGGGCTTCACCATCTCGTATACGAAGTCGTCGACAACTCTGTTGACGAGGCGCTCGCTGGACACGCGGATCGCATCGACGTCACGATTCACATCGATAATTCCATCACCGTAGTCGACAACGGTCGCGGCATTCCCGTGGATGACATGGAGTATCACGGCGAGAAGCTTCCGGCAGCTCAGGTGGTGCTTACCGTTTTGCATGCCGGCGGAAAGTTCGATTCGTCGACATACAAAGTTTCAGGCGGTCTGCACGGAGTAGGCGTCAGCGTAGTGAACGGCTTGTCGCATCAGCTCGATCTTGAAATCTGGCGTGACGGTTTCGTTTGGGAACAGGCGTATACCAAGGGTGTCCCAACGACTAAGTTCAAGAAGACCGGCACTACCAAGAAGCGCGGCACGAAGGTGCACTTTCTGCCCGATAAAGAAATCTTTACGACGATCGAATACAACTACGACACTCTTGCGCAACGTCTGCGCGAACTCGCGTTCCTCAACAAGGGCCTCACAATTACGCTCACAGACGAACGGGCGACGGACGCCAAAACGGGAGAAGCCAAGCACGCCGAATTCAAGTACACAGGCGGCATCGCAGAGTTTGTGAAGCATCTCAATCGCGGCAAACAGGTGCTCCACGATAAGCCGATCTACATGGAGGCTGAGCGCGATGGCATCGGTATGGAGATCGCGCTCCAGTACAACGACGGTTATTCGGAATCAGTATTCTCGTTCGCGAACAACATCAACACTGTGGACGGCGGCACGCATCTTTCTGGTTTCAGAACGGCCCTGACGCGTACGATCAACTATGCCGGTGGCAGTAGACAATTGGGACTTCTCAAAGACAGCGAGAGTCTCTCCGGGGATGACGTTCGTGAAGGACTCGTTGCTGTAGTCAGTGTGAAGCTCTCCCAGCCTCAATTCGAAGGACAGACCAAAGGAAAACTAAACTCCGACATCGCCGGCACTGTCCAGGCGTTTGTCAATGAGCGCCTGGGAGCGTTTCTGGAATTAAATCCTCCGATTGCAAAACGCATAATTAACAAAGCTATCGAAGCTGCGCGCGCACGGGAGGCAGCCCGCAAAGCTCGCGACCTTACTCGTCGCAAAGGAGCCCTCGACGGCGGAGGCTTGCCAGGCAAGCTCGCTGACTGCTCAGAGCGCAGCGCAGATCGTTGCGAGATCTATCTGGTCGAAGGTGAATCCGCCGGTGGTACGGCCAAGCAAGGACGCGATCGACGCTTCCAGGCGATTCTGCCCCTGAAAGGCAAGATCTTGAATGTTGAAAAAGCTCGATACGACAAGATGCTTGGACACGAAGAAATCCGCGCCATGATCACTGCCTTGGGCTGCGGGATTGGCAAGGAAGACTTCGATCCAGCTCGTCTCCGCTATGGCAAAGTCATTCTGATGACAGATGCCGACGTGGACGGCTCGCACATCCGCACGCTGCTGCTCACGTTCTTCTTCCGTCACATGACGGAGCTGATCAAGCGCGGCCATGTGTACATCGCGCAGCCGCCGCTCTATCGCATCAAGAAGGGCAAGTTTGAGCAGTACATCAAGGACGACCGCGAATTCGTCAAAGTGATGGTTCGCCGCGCTGCCGACGGTATGACAGTTCGCTACGGCGAAGGCGCCGCCAAGCTCGAGGGTCCTGAACTAACAAAGTTCATGACCAAGTTGAACGAGTACATCGGATTCTTCGACAAGGTGAACAAGCATCTTCGGGAAGAGCGCATTACCGAGCTCTTGCCAAAGATTGATTTCACCGCACGTACCGACTTCGAGGGCTCCGAGAAGGGCGTTCCTGCAAAGGTGAAGGAACTCGAAAAGCGAATCAAGTCTCTGGTCAAAGACTTGGGCTTGAAATCCGTGGAAACTCGCCACGAAGAAGAGCACAACACGTGGCTCGTCAGCTTCGTGGATTCCAATGGCGCTGAGCGGCTTATTAACTGGGAGCTCATTACTTCGCCCGAATACCGGCAGATGATCTCCAAGTACAAGCAGATCGGAACCTACATGGATCCGCCGTTCATCATCGAACACGCACCACGCGTAGAGAAATCCAAGGCTGCCGGCGAGGCTGAGGCAGAGACCCCGATTCTCGAAACCGAAGCAGCACGCCAAGAGAAAGGGACTGCAAAGCGGAAATCCACTGTCGAGCCAGTTGAAAAGCAATCTCCGCGCGATTTGTTCGATTATGTCTTGAGTCAAGGCAAAAAGGACTACGACGTCCAGCGCTACAAAGGACTTGGCGAGATGACGTCAAGCCAACTCTGGGAAACAACGATGAACCCTGATGTGCGTAGCCTGATGCAGGTCAAGCTCGAAGACATCGCTGAGACCGAAACGATCTTCACCACGCTGATGGGAGAAGATGTTGAGGCTCGTCGCAAGTTCATCGAAGAAAACGCGCTGGATGTGAAAAACCTGGATATCTAGTCCCACGCCTCACGATAGAGACGCAGCATACCGGCAGCATACCGCGTCTCTATGGCGCAGGGTCAAGTGAATTGACCTTCGCTGACCACCATCCCTAGAATCGAAGATTCTGTCTAAGCCTCCACTCCAAGAATGGCGCTCCAGGTCTTCAACACACTCTCAGGTCGACGCGAGGAGCTGAAAACCCTCGAAGAGAAGCGCATCCGCATGTACTCATGCGGGCCCACTGTTTACGACTATGGTCACATTGGGAATTTTCGGACATTTGTCTTTGTCGATCTCTTCCGTCGCTTCCTGCGTCAGAGTGGTTACAAGCTCGATCATGTCATGAACATCACCGACGTCGATGACAAGATCATTCGTAATTCCGCGGTAAAGGGAGTTGGAGTCCGCGAATACGCAGCCAAGTACGAGCAGGCATTTTTCGAAGATATGAACATTCTCTCCCTGGAGAAGCCGGAGCAGATTGCCCGAGCGACCGAGCACATTCCCGAAATGGCCTTGCTGATTTCACGTCTTCAGAAAAAAGATTTTGCATACAAAACTGAGGACGGCTCGTACTACTTTCGCATCGCGAAGTTTCCACCATACGGCAGGCTGTCCAAGAAGGACATGGGTGCGATCTCCGATGGCGCGCGAGTCGATGTTGACGAATACGAAAAGGACAACGTGCGTGACTTTGCCTTATGGAAGTCGCCGAAGCCAGGCGAAGCAAAATGGGAGACCGAGATTGGGTCTGGCCGTCCGGGCTGGCACATCGAGTGCTCGGCGATGGCCATGGAGTACCTTGGCGACACGCTCGATGTTCACCTTGGCGGTGAAGATTTGATCTTTCCACACCACGAAAATGAGATCGCGCAATCGGAAGCCGCAACCGGCAAGACCTTCGCGCGATATTGGATGCACGTCCGTTTTCTGCTTGTGGAAGGTCAGAAGATGTCGAAAAGCCTTGGCAACTTCTACACGCCGCGCGATCTCATTCTGAAAGGCCACAAGCCCTCGTCCATTCGCTATCTGCTCTCGTCCGTTCCATATCAAAAGCAGCTCAACTTCACCTTCGAAGGTTTGAAGCAGGCGGCGAATTCTGTTGAACGGCTGCGCAATTTCAAGGCACGCCTCGATACAGGGCGATTTCCCGATGGCTCCAATTCGGAAATGAGTGCGTTGGGCAAGTCCGCGAGGGAGAAGATCCGAGCTTCGCTCGAAGACGACATGAATACAGCGCAAGCTCTCGCTGCAATCTTCGACATGGTTCGCGAGGCCAATGCTGCCGCTGATAATGGCAGATTGTTCCGCGATGACCTTCCCGCCCTGCAACAAGCCTTGACTGACTTTGATGAAGTCTTCGCCGTCTTGAAAGATGACGACGCCGAAAAGGTTAAACAAGTCCTGCAGTGGGCTCGGGCAGAAGGCAAGCTCCCAGATGCGTCCATTGCGGAGCCTACGCTTAGCGATGCCGAAGTAGAAGCCCTGATCGAGCAGCGTCAGCAAGCCCGCAAATCGCGCGATTTCACAAAGGCTGATGCCGTCCGTAAACAACTCGCAGACGCCGGCATAATCCTCGAAGACACAAAAGATGGGTTGCGCTGGAAGCGGAAGTAAGCTCTCTTAGTATGGTCTAACCGCAGCGGCTCGTATGTGTATGTGTTGGGCAGGCTAGTTAGGCTGTTTCGCAGCCAGTTCGTTCTCCCAATCCACTCGAAAAACTGGAATTGGCTCAGACTTTCCCTTGACCGTGAGCGGGCTAAGGGCTGTGAGGACGAATTTTCCTGGCGTGAGATCTGCCGCGGTAGCTTGGGAAATGATGATCTTCCCTGCCGGTGCATTCGACATAAGACGTGAAGCTGTGTTCACGGTGTCGCCGATGACAGTGTAATCAATGCGCCTCGGGGAACCGATGTTACCGGCGGTCACAATGCCGCTGTTGATTCCAATTCCCACCCCGAACTCAGGCCACTCCCGCTCGGCAGCATCACGATTCAACTCAATCACAAGCCGCTGAATTGCCTGCGCAGCGCGAACGGCATTCTCGGCATCGTTGCCTTTGCTCAACGGTGCACCAAAGAGCGCCATGACTCCGTCGCCAAGGTATTTGTCCAGCGTTCCACCGTGATCGAAGATGATGTCGGTGACGTGCGTGAAGTAGTTGTTCAGTATCTCGACAACCTTTTCAGGCTCCATCCTCTCACTGAGTGTGGTAAATCCCCGAATGTCAGCAAACATGATGCTGACTTTCTGATTGATGCCGCCGAGGCGAACTCCCTCCGGGTTCTTCGCGACCATCTCGACCACTTCCGGTGATAGGAAGCGTTCCAAAGCCGCGCGCTGCGTTACCTGCTTTGCAATCTGTTCATGTGCGTACAGGGTATCGATCGCTGCTCCTGCCTGGGCAGCTACGAGGGCAAAGACATTCCATTCGTCCTGAGTGAAGGCCTGTGGCTTCTCAAGGTTGTCTACATACAAGATGCCGAACAATCTGCCGCTTCCCAGCAACGGAGCGCACATTGCGGAGCGCAGACCGGCGATGCGCATACTCTCACTGCCGCGAAAGCGCTCGTCCGTGGCGACGTCGGTGACCAAAATGGGCTTCTGCTCGGTGCGAATGCGATCCAGGATCGCGCGGCTTAGAATGATATGCGGCTGGCTCGCGCTGCCGGTCTGTGGGCGACGGTAACGGACCTCAGTCTGTCGAGTTACTTCGCCACTCTCGTTGAAAAGCATCATGAATCCGCGTTCCACGCCTTGAATGCGGAACGCGAGATTCATCACTTGTTCAGAGATTCCATCCAACGACAGCTTGGAGCTGAGCGCGATGCCAGCGTCGTACAGCATCGTCAGCAGATGATTTTCCCGCTCCAGGCGCTTGATTTGATCTGTAAGCTCTGCAGGTATTTGTCCGGAGAATTGTGTCGCCAGGGCTTCTCGACGAGTACCCCCGCGAAGAACATCGTTCAATGTAGGCGGAATATCTGCACTCTTTATCAGAATTCCTGAATCGCGAACCTCCTCGAAGCGCAGTTCATAAGAGCCCAAGTGCGCAACGTCGTTGTGTTGCAGCTGACGCTCGCCTGTAATCCGTTCACCATCGATCACAACGCCATTTGTGCTATTGCGATCAGCAATAAAAGTCTGGCCGTCCTGGCACTTGATGACCGCATGAAAGCGACTCACGCTGTTATCGGGCAATACCAGATCGTTCGCTGCACCTCGGCCGATACTGACCAGTGGCTTGGTCAATTCGAGCATGCCCCGCTTGCCGTCAGGCGCCGAGATGATGATGCGGCTCATGAATGACTGGAGATCCAGCTTCTATTGGGGATCCAGCTTCGCTTCCACTTTCGAGATCTTACCTACTTCCACGTGCACGGTTTGCTGGACCGGCTTATAGCCGGACTGGCGCAGCTCGATGCGATAAGTTCCCGGCGAAAAGGGGGCGTGGGCCGGAGTCGCAATTGCCACTGGCTTGCCGTTTACGACGATTTTCGCACCCGGGGGACTGGTCACGAAATCTATCATG
>AP72_2010_repI_A01DRAFT_1000106_pt1 | contig 13614 bp, 20 predicted proteins | sample AmaPasreplicIA01_FD_9191 | JGI IMG/M metagenome (IMG submission 9191) | reverse complement strand
CTTTCGCAGGCTCTATTCTCTTATTCTTTCTCCTCTCCTGACATAAGATAAGCAATAAACGCAATCACTCCTCCAATTACAAGTGAAGCAAGCCACATCATAATTCCCAATCCAATCAACATCATAATTATGCGAAAGACACTTTCAATATTGATTAGGAGAAATACTCCAATCAATACTATTATTACAATTCCAATTACTTGCTTTGGTTTCATTTTGATACCTCCATCGCTGCGAGATATCCAAAATACATCAGTCCTGCTAGTATTCCAAACAAGGCTGTGTAATTAAGTGCCTGAGATGTTATTCTCTTCATTCTCTTTCTCCTAGTTTGAGATTTCTGGTTCGCCATCTTGAAGAGTTACATATTCTAACTCCTCCATTGGGGGATATACTATCGAGCTTAAGTGCTTGGACACGTATTTTTGGAGGCACGATTCCCCACAAACACATGGTACTCCAAGCTCCACGTCATGTAGATCAAACTGATATATAGCGACTTCAGTATTTCTGAATTCCACCATATACCAGTGATTCGTCTCCTGCTTCGCAGTCTTACACACATTACAACTAGCTGATGGTGGAATGTAGGTCATTCCTATCTCCTTTCGCAAAGCGCCTTTTCATTTCTCCAATTACATTCAGTGAAGCTGCTGTGTAGAAGAGTTGAAGTCGTAGGTTTAGATAAGAGTCATTCCTAGCTTCTGGAAAATGACTCTCAATCTCCTGCATCATTACAGCTCTGCTTTCTTCTGAGATTCCCATATTCTCTCTTTCCTTTCAATTCCTAAATGGTGTTTCATCTGGTGGAGTTCTTAACCAATATCCACCTTTCAACTTATTTCCAGCTTCATTCATTCTTCGAATTATCTCAAAAAACTCACTAATACTCATTCTTTCATTCCTATATTCAGGAACGGCGTCTTCATATATCTTGCGCCATTTCTTATATTCCTGAATATCCTCTTCTGTAGCATCAGGATTTTTCAAATGCTTGATGCGTTCAATTCTGAAATGGGGTCTCATCTTCAGGAATCTCCATCTTTTCAAGTTTTTCCATCTGAGTATTAGCTCCCATCTCGCTACGAGCCTGCGCAATATCCTTACGAATTTGTTCTTTCTCTTCTTCCGTATATATCTCATTCNCTGGTTTCATAGTCATCATCTGAGATGCTATCAAATCCAGTGTAATATGCGGAAGCGTAATCTTTTCTGCATTCGCAGCGAGAACTGCTTTATTATATTCCATTCTCGCATCAGAATATTCCTTACAATCTTTCTTATACTGCTGTTGTAATTTAAACATCACAAATTCTTCTTCCGCAGAAGGAATTGCTATCAATTTGAATGCAAGTTGCGCTCTCTTATATGCAGAACACGCTGCTCTGTACTTAGAAAGCGCAATCTTATAGAGATTCTGATCTTCCTGTGATGGCTTATGCCACATATAAACCTCCAATCACGCTTCGCATATTGTATCGCGAAGCGATATGCTTTGTCAAGCTACCTAACGCACTGGGGGTGCCGTATCCTGTTGAAAACAGGGATGTTAACTCACACCTCCCCCCATGCATAATAATCGCATTTCGAAAAGTGGGATTTTTGAGGGGAGTGCGCGTCGTGTTTTTGAGTTTACATATTTTTTATTATTATATTATTATTATTATTATATTTTTTTTTTTTAATAATAATAACAAATACAAAAGTTTACAAAAAAACCCGTCGCGCACCCCCTTTTTCGAATGTGCATAATTGCGCACTGGGGTACCCCTTCGTTAACACGCATGTTTTCAGTGCTTTGCGGGATGCCCTTGTCCTTAGGTATTCGCAGAGAGAGAGAGAGATTATTCTCTTTCTTCTTTCTAGAAATATATTCCACGCTATATCTCTAGAAAAAAGAAGGGAGGATTTCTCCTCCCTCTTTCGTGACGGGGTGTTTACACCCATTCCGCTTCTCTAACTCCCAGTTTTTCTGTAACCATCTCCAAAATCCTCACGCACATTTTAGATGGAAACTCACCCATCACAAGCTTTCTGAACTTCTTTCCAGCCTGATTTTGGTGAATAGCATCTAGATTATCAAATGCAGTCTCTATCTGCAATAGTGCTGCATTCTTATTCTCTTCACTCCCGAATAACTCGGAAGAAAGATTGAACATAGTATCCGCGATTTTGGCAATTTTCTTGCCAAGAATCAAATTATCCGCATCTTCAAGCATGTTTAACGTAAAGCATGCTGTGAAGAAATCTACAGTGTACTCACGTTGGATTTCGTCAATACGCTGCATTCTCGGTTTAATCCACGTTTTATTGAAACGTGAGCCTAGTTCTTTTCGCTGCCCATCTGAAAGCAGGTACAAAGGTGAAAAAGCTTTCAAGATGTTTTCCATCTTTACGTCTTCAGTGTTGATGGTTGATTCAAGGGTAGACGTTGCGATTGTTTCCTGAGTTTTTGGCATTTCAATATCTCTCTTTTGTCACGGTTTAACCGTGACGTTTAAGGATGTTCCACGTGGAACATTGACTCTATCCTTAAACGTCACGATTACTCGTGACATATACGTCACATCTTCAACGCTATTGCTATCTAGCGGCTATGTGATGAATGCTTATTGCTAGCATCTCAATTTTCACCGTATATTATCCAATGCGCCGTATGGCTCACAGCTTACGCTGTATCGTCGCCCCATCTCGCTAACTTGCGTCTATCCTGCTTGCTGTAAACTGTCGGCCCCGATTACTGTCATACTATGCGATTCCTCATAGTATCTAGTCCAACTCTGATAATACTCACAGTAGGCTTTGTCTGGATATGCACCGTTATAGTACGAACGCATCAGATGCTAGATTGTCAAAACTACAGGATGTGCCTCAGTTCAACGCGTCCGCTGCGAACGGACCAAACACAACACGCGCAAAGCAGGCACAACCCCCACACAAGAATCATATCACAGCCATACTCACGTGCCAAATATCTTCTACCACTATAGTGGTATTGACTTACATATGGTGTCTTATGGTACAATGCATAACGCGTCCCGCTGAGCGGTATCCCGCTAGGCGAGACAGCCTCTAAAAACCATCCCCACCAATTTTTGGTGGGGGAGCTTCTCTATAAATTTTTTATAAAAATTCAATTCAGTGAATCAAGCGATGTGTACATCCGCGCCTCCACGCAAAGAGCGCGTTCCGGGCAGTAATTTTAGAGCATAAAATAGAGCCAAGGCTCTTGACAATCCGGCGAAGCCGGTAGTAGAATAACGCGCAACTACAGCCGTAGGCTGTATCCAAGCGGGTTCATAGCATCCACGCGGTAAAGATATGAACAAAAGTCCTCTCATATCCGCGATCATAGCATATGTGAAGAAACTAGAGGAGATCAAGCGTGAGCAGCAATCAAACGCTTCACTACGGCGGGAGCTTGAGACAAAGCGCAGCTAGTAGCACGCCGGGACTATCTCCTGCGCCAATAGCGCGTAAGCGCGGAAGACCTTCTAGGAATACTTCGTTCCAAGCACAAAAGCGTTTTGAGCTTATGGCGAGGCTTGAGAATGCAGGGCTTCCTGAAAGCGCTATAAGCGCTATGCTCTTTATAAGCGTTCCACGCCTCAGATACCTGAAGAAACTGCCTGAGTATCTTGTAGTAAGAATGAGGATTACGCATGGAATTATTCTCGATCAAGACGCACAGGTGGAACTCATTCGAGAACAGAGAAAAGAACTTCTCGTTCAGTTACTTCCGCCTGCACTACAAGCCCTCGCTAATACCCTTCTCTCACAGCCTCAAAATTACGCGGATCGTAAATTGCAAATCGATGTTGCTAAAGATGTACTCGACAGAAGCGATATCTTCGCAAAGGTATCGCGAAGCGAGATTAAGCCAGTTAGTTTCTTTGACTTTGAGAAAACAGATTCAGACAGTAAGGAAGTTCTAAGAGCGTTGAGAAATGCTATTCCAGAAGATGAAGATAACGTGCGCAGGGTTCTTGACGTACATGCTTCCTTCACTTGTGGGAGTGATGCTCTTAGCGAGACTGAACAACAGCTTGCGCTTTCTTCTTTAGAAAATCACCCTGGGGGTGAGGTTTTGAAAGAGCCGTAGAAAGTGCTCAGAAAATTTTTTGGAAAAATCGCGTTCCTTGGTACGTAGTATATTTGGAAAAAAAGCATGAATTACAATATTAAGATCATCCCGAATGCTTCACAGCGTTATGAAACAGTAGGAGATTACTGGGAGAAGCATCAACAGCTTATAGAAATTCGCGTTTCAGACTTTACAGAGGTTTGTGCCTCTAGCGAAGCGGGTACTGTATTCGTAAACAGCGAAGCTGTAAAGAAGGCTGAAAGCTTTGAATTCCTAGTAGCAATTCACGAACTTGTGGAAGCATTTCTCGCACGGCGGGATGGGATAGATTTTAAGAAGATTGACGAATTCGATTTAAAGCATGTGCTTTCCGAGCAAGCTGAAAGCGAACCTGGAGAGCAGGAAGATTGTCCGTATAAAGAGCAGCATATTAAAGCTACGCTTGTAGAGCAGTATCTCGCGCAGATCATAGCAGTGAACTGGGAGGAATACTCAGAAGCTGTACAACATTTCCACGCCGAAGGCGATAGCGAGCAGGAGATTAAATACGAGCGAAGCTAGTGTTACTCGCGGAAAAAGAGATTCGAGATTCATTAAATGCTTTAGAAGTAGGTGCATTAGGGGAATCTATTGTTCCGAGATCGGTGATATTGAATTACAAATTGATCCCTACGGAGTTACTTTCTGGAAATGCAAAGAGGGTGGCATACCGGATGAATTGCCTGATGGATTTGTACTATTTCTCAACAGTTGTCTTAAGGCGTACAAAGTTCAGCAGGAATCTAGATCGAAGAAAAAATCTTCACTATCAGATGTGTCTCCTTATAATGAAAGATGTACTGAAGGAGGGAATAGAGATTCCTCGTGATCATCTTAAAAGTACAGTATATAGTGAGTGTGCTCCCATGTGGTGGGCACTCCCCTTCGGGCATAGAGAGGAAGATTACTTTACAAATATAGGATATTCTGATCTTTATATTCAGTGGATGCAGCGTGCTCATAATCAAGATGTAAGAATCTTGCTAGTATCGGAGACTATTAAGAACGCAACGAAGTTAGGAGGGAGAATTGCAAATCACTACGAAAATAATGACCTCTTTAGAGAATTATTCTTCGATATCCTCCCTACTGAAAAAGAGACATGGACAGCCGATTCTCTCCATCAGCGTAGAACTAGTGCCGGGAGAGGACATGGAGAAGGTACTTTTGACTTTATTGGAGTTGGAGCAGCGCTACAAAGTAGACATTACAATAAATGCGTTCAAGACGACTTAGTGGGGAGAGAAGCGCGCAAGAGCGCTGTTGTGATGCAAGATACTATAGATTATCATCAAGTTTTAGTAGGAGCAACAGATTCTGATAGCGAGAATCCTGGGAGAGATTTTGATGAACTAGTAGTTGGGAATCGTTGGAGTACAGATGATCTTAATAGTCATATTCGTAAAGAGGAGCCATATTTCGGCTGGACTACGCATTCTGCGTTAGGAGGATGTTGTGCCTTACATCCCTTTGGGATTCCTATATTCCCTGAGAGTTTTACAAAAGAGAAACTCTTGCGTTGGAAGAAACGTCTTGGGACATATCATTTCTCCTGCCAATTTCTCAACTTCCCAATTGATCCTTCTCGTGCCAAAATCAACCTTTCAGATCTCAAATATTTTCATTTTGAGCGAGTATACAGCGCGGCCTCAACTCCAAAGATCAAATGGCTTAATGAAACAGATACCATAGCACCGGCGAGCCAGTATCGCGTCGCAATACGTCATCACGTAGCAGATGGAGATGTTGAAAAAGATGTATTCCCAAGAAACTTGGAACGCTTTATGGTTGTTGATCCAAACCACGGAGGGCAGCATTCTACTGGAGAGCCGGGAAAAGGAGGAAGATGCCGACATGCTATCGCAGTCTCGGGTATTCAAAGAGATCCAAGAAGGATATATATTCTTGACCAATGGGCTGAAGCATGTAGTATTGAAGATTTTATAAAGAAGGTGTTTTTTCTGGCCATAAAATGGAAATTGCGCAATATCCATGTAGAGGCAGTAGCTTCGCAGAAGTTCCTTCTATATCATTTAAACTATTTTGTGGCCAGAAATAAGAAAGAGCATCCAGAAATCTCAGGAATAAACTTCATTCCACTAAAAACAAGCCAAGCTGTGGGAGCGAAAGAGGAGAGAATAGATAACTTTATCCCTGTGATAGAGAGGCATGAAGTGTGGGTAGATTCAAATAATAATGACGTACTTCGTGAGGAAGCGGAAGCTTATGGACAGAAGAAGTGGTTGATAGATTTTCTAGATGTACTTTCGTATGGACCACAGGTTTGGGGATTTGATCTTGTTTCTGAAGAGGATGTTGAAGACTTTCTCCTGAAAGGGAGAAATGATTTTGCGCGAAGACTAGCGTCTGTAGGATAGAAAGCGCCCGAAGGGCTTTGGATCGCATTCAATGAAGCTGCCTAAACAAAGTGTTAGTAAAGATATTGAAGATCGACGCGCAGCAGATCCAAGCTCGCTTGGGGAACGTGTGAAGCGTGGGATTGGAAATGCGAAAGCAAATATCGGACTTGTGAAAGAAGAGCTTGGCGTGGATACTATGGGAGGATCACTGAAAGGATTTGAGCGCGCGAAAAGAGATCTTGGTGGAAAAAGAACACCGCCGCATAAATAAGACATAGCTGGAGGCTATTATGCCTGATAATGAAGCAGGAAAGCCGCTTACGGATATTCCGGGAAAGATAAGGGGATTTTTAGAGAAAGTAGATCCTGCGCCAAAGCAGAGCACTGCTTATCCAGCTTCTATGAAGCGAGTGAAAGCTGCAAATGAAGAAGTTCGTGCGCGGGCTGTTAGAGACTTAGGAGGACCTAGAACTCCGCCGTATCAAGGAGGGAAGAAGTAAATGCCATATTCTCCCCCAGTACTTGTGCGCAGGCAAGACTTTGGACGTGAAGCGTATGAGGATCTTGAGCGCTTTATTAAAGATAAAGTAAAGCACCTAGAGCAAAGGCTTGCTACGTTTAGAACAGAAAAGCTTCCAGAGTACGTTCGTATCTATAAAGGAAGACCCAAGCATAAGGAAGTAGACTGGCCCTGGCCAGGGGCTGCGAATCTTGTTATACAACTTGTGGGGACATATTCAGATGAATTACTCTCTCGAGTTATTGGCGCCATTTATCTCTACGACCCACTTTGGACAGCTATCCTTAGTGGTGATATTCCCGATAAGGAAGGGAATAATCAAAAACAGCTTATAGAACGATTTCTTATGGATATGGCTTACTCTCCAGATGAGCTTGACCTCTACAGAGTGGAGCAAGCTGCATATTATAGTGCGATAAAATATGGTACAGGGCTTGTTTATATGCCGATGGAGTATGAGAAGGAGATTGAGTACGTATATATAGGAGGAGGAGAAAGTAGTGAGACTGCTCCAGAGGGAACTCCGAAAGAAGTTGTTCGACGCGATGGTCCTCATCCTGAGTTACTCCCTCTTAACCGTTTTATTTTTGATCCTTCTGTACCTGCTCTCTCTAATATGAAGTTTTTTGGCTTTATCCAACCACTAGATTATTGGGAAGTGCAGAATCTTCCTTCAAAATCTCCATATTATAAGCAAGAAGATATAGATCTTCTCCTTAATTCTCCTGACGCAGTTCAAGAAACTGAGATGGAGCGCGAGATAAATGAACAATTCAGCTTTGGCTCTAGCGGGATAGATACTGGCGCGGCACGTTGGTATATTTATAACTTGTTCTTTAAGTATGAGAAAGACGGGAAAACGTATTCTATGGAGGCAAAATACTCTAAAAAGCATGAGAAAGTCTTTTTCATAACTTTCAATAACTACCCTGATAATATGGTGCCAATTGAAGACGTGAAGATGGCGTATGATGACGAGAGTTATCTTGGCACTGGATACGCAGAAATGCTACAGATGTATCAAAAAGAACTTTCTAATAACTCTAACTGGCGCACTAATAATCGCAATTATAATATGATGGGGGTGTGGCGTGTATCACCTGAAAGCAAACTCTCCAGCATTCTTGAGTTCTATCCTGGCGTTGCCGTACCAGCAAAAGAAGGAGAAATTGAGTTACTTAAACCAGGCGCAGATGTTGGATATAACGACGGACCTGATCAATTCATCTCGGCGTTGGCGAAAGAACGCGCAGGAGTTGATCCAGCGATTGGAGGAACTGGAGGAGGTATTGTCAATCCTAAGAGAGGAATATACAGTGCCGCAGGTACCTCCATGGTGATGATGCAACAGAATAATAGAAATAACCTGCGGTTAGCAGATATGAGGGCCGCGCATGTAAGAATAGGAATTAAGTTTTTAAAGATGTATTCTCACTTTGGAATAGGCTCACGTCTTAAGACGTATGGAGATAATGGTGTTTATCTACGCAAAGCTCTCGACAACTTTCGTGCTGGAAGCCTTGGTTTACGCTTGCGTCCTACTACTCCTTCTTACAATAAAGAACTTGAGAGACAGAATGATATCCTCTTAGCTGACAAGCTAGGACAGTGGGTGCAAGCACAAGCGCAGATTATTGAGGCAGTGATGAATCCTCAAATTCCGCCACCACTCAAGCAGTATTATTCACAAGCACTTATTGCGAATAGACTTCTTATGCAAGATCTCTTGCGCAATTTTAATAAAGACAACACAGATTCCTTGCTACCGCAAGTGAAAGAAATAATGGCGCAGATTACAGCACAGCCACAGCCACAGGGAGGAGCAGGTGCAAATCAACCGAATGGAAGACCTAATCCCACACAAGGTGTCCCTCAAGGAGCTGTACAAGGAGGAGGAGTTCCAGGTACTTCTCTCCTTCCTCAGTAACTTGAGGATGCAAAAAGAAGGAGAAATCTTCGCTTATAGCATGAATGGAGCGAAAGATAAGAACAACGAGCAGTTTAGAACAGATATGAGCGTGATGATTGCGCAGAGGAATTTGATAGCAATGCTTGAGAATTTGCCTATGGCGATACAAGCGGTGGAAGATACCATCGCGAAGCAGAAAGAACAAGGGGATTTGTTTAAGAAATCGCAGGAATAGGAGCATGGAGATGGCATTACTACCTTGGATGAAAAAGAAGGAAGATGATGGCTCTGAAAGTGTAGCTATCAAGCTTGATGATGATACTCAGAAGAAGCTAGACTCGGCGCTCTCCATGAGCGCCGAAATGGGAAAGATGAAAGAGATGTTAGAGGGATTGAAAGGAATCCAGGCGTTCGTTGAAGATTCGCGAAAAGAGAAGGAAGCAGAAGCTGCTAAGAAACGCGCTGATGAACAAGCTCGCGTAAATGCTTCTACAGATGAGGAGCTTCAGCAACTCATTCTTACAGATCCTGCGGCAGCAATCAGAAAGGGCACGACGGATCAATCTCTCGCAATCCTCACTCTTCGCGCTGATCAAATCAAGAGAGATGTTTTTGAAGATGCAGATCGCTTCCCGTATTATGCAGGGGAGGTGAAAAGTGAAATCGACAAGCTCCTTGCAGTACAAAGTATCCAAGCGAGAAATGATCCTTCCGTTGTCGAAAACTGCTACTTCACAGTCCTTGGAAAACACTCTGAAGAGGCTAGAGAGGGTAAACTTAAGTCTCGCTTTGCATCTGCTAACGGTGCGCGGGGAACTTCTTCTGGAGCGGCTGGAGGAACTCCCGAAGGGACAGATAGAGAGAAGCTTGAGATAAATGATGATGTTAGAAAAGCAGCACGCATAACGGGAATGAGTCCAGAAGATTATGCGAAAATGCTCTATGATCAGGGGGTAGGATATGTCTAGTGACGCACTGAAAGCACAAGCTGCGGGAGTTCCTGTAGAACAGGTTAAGAAAGAGCAGCCTGATATCTCTAAAGCTGCGGAGAAGCTTGTAAGTGCGGGAGTTTCGCCAGAGACACTAGAGGATGTGATAAAGAAGGTTCTAGATGCTCGCAAAACTGCTGCTGTAGAGGCGCTAACTCCGAAGGAGCCTGATTATACGAAACTTTCCGAGGATGATGCTCTCAGGCAAGATATATACATTCCAGTGATAGAGCATGATCTTCCAGAATATATGAGTGTGCGTCTTAAAGATAACGAGTATGTAGCGATTTGGGTAAATCGTGATCAGAGACAGCTAGGAGCAAAGCTCGCTGAAGGTTTTGAGTTCCTCAAGAAAGAACATCTTGCGAACGATTTTCTAGCTCCTCTCAAGTTCGATTCTGAGGGACTCTATATTTATCAGGACGTAGTTTGTATGAGAGTACATAAAAGAATAAGATTCGCAAAACTACGTAAGTTTTACGATCTATCTCGCAATCAGCTTAAACCTGCTCAGGCGCAAGAGAACGCGAAAAGTACGTTGATGGAAAAGGTAATACTTGGAGATCCTGCTCTAGATCAAGCTTTCGCGAGCGGAGCTTACAAGTTCTACCATACTGACACCTAAAAGGAGGGGTAAGATGGCAGCTGCGAACTTAACGACTCATTCCTCTATAATTCAGGTGCAGAATAAGGCGAACACAACTCCGTTCACTTATGCGAATCCTGAATTAGCAGGGCAAACATTTAAAAGCGGTGCTCCACTCATGCTCGATGCAACTGGATTTACGAAAGAGTGGGATGCCGCGACGTTTACAAATGCGATTCTAGGAGTATCTGAATCGTTTGGTCAATCTCTTGGATCAAATGGTGCTGGTGCTCCTTCATTCCCGTGGGGAGGAATTACTGGAACTGGAGCGTTGCAAACTTATGGCTCTGTTCCAAATCAACCGAGTGCGGTTAATATAGCGCTTGGAACTCCAGTTGTAGATGGGAGGACATTATTTACATCTCCGGGTGTAGATAATGTATACGAAGCGCTCTTTGACAACGCTGCAGGTAACGTGGCGGGAGACTATACTCCTGCGCAGACAGATATTGGGAAGTTGTATGGACTCACGAAAGATGCGAATGGGTATTGGTATGTGGATAAGAACAAAGCCACTGCTGGAACCAATACCTGTGTACAGATTGTAGGAGTGAATCCTAGATGGGTTTAGCGTGAATGCGAGAGTGCGTTTCGTATTCGTACCTACGAATGCAGTACAGGGATTTTAATTGAGACTTTAGGATCATGCTATAGCATGAGAAGGGATTATAGAAATGCCGCAGGTTAGGGCTAAATTTCCTCAACTAATGCAGCCGGGATTAAAAAAGATATACTTTGATAGTCTCGACTCACAGCTTAAGGCGTCTGATTATCCTAAAGTCTTCAATGAAGAGAAGTCGGATTCTCAGTACGAGCAAGAGCTGGAAATGGCAGGAATTTCTGCTTTACAAGAGAAGCCTGAAGATGCTTCCACTGCGTATACGGAAATGAAGCAGGGTGGAACAAAGAGATTTATTCATCTTACATACTCTCTGGGAATACGTACTAGTAGAGAATTGTATGATGATGATAAATACGGACTCGTGGGGAAGAAAGGCCCCACACTTCTTGCGCGAAGTGCTGCTTTCACGCAAGAAATGATAGCATGGAACGTCTTCAATCAAGGATTTACCTCTTCAGTTACGAGTGTTGACGGATTATCCTTGTTTAATAATGCGCATCCACTTCTTGGTGGTGCTCAAGCTACTACACTCGCACCTGGAGCAGCAGGGGTTATCACTACAGCAGGAACTTGGCCCAATAGACCAGCTGTGGATATTGATTTTAGCGTAGCTGGATTACAGCTTGCTACAAATCATGCTGCGAGAATGATTGATAATATGGGATTTCCAATAAGATTGCGATGGGAAAATCTCATAACACCTCCAGAGCTTAGGTTCCTAGTCAGAGAAATCTTGGGATCTCCAGGCAAGCCGTACACAGCAGATAATACGATCAACTCTCTGCTGCCTGAAGATTACAAGAATCTTGAGATTCCTTGGCTCAATTCTCCAAGCAACTGGTACTTGGTTGCTGCAAAGAGTGATCATTCTCTTCGCGTTTATCATCGAGAGAGGCCGAGCACGGATTTCGATGATGATTTTGATACGGATGCTATAAAGCAGAAGACTCGTCTTAGAATGAGTGCCGGTGCTACTAGATGGCAAGGAGTTTGGGGCACTCAAGGTCCGTAGAGCTGGTGGGCTAGTCTCACGGAGTGGAGGGAGAAATAGCTCCTGCTCCCTATTCTCTCTCCACATTTTGTTATTATGAGTCATATCGAAGGTATAAAGCGCAGCTTTCTACGTGGTCCTTGGCACCATTGTGCGAGGTGTGATAGGAAAACGCACATAGACGAGATGACGTGGCAGCGAGGTTTGCTTCTTTGTGATAGATACTGTCTTGATAAAGAACTTCTTGGGGAAAGAGATATAAGAATCGCAGCAGTGCTAGGAGATGGGAAAGAGGAGTATGCGCCGGTGGATAAACTCCGCAATCCTGATTCCTTTGTTGAAGAAGAAGATTTCATAATATAGCGCGTTGCGCGGGAGAATTGAAATGCCAAACACAGATTCGTCTTTCACTCAAGATACTCCATTTACGGATATGGAAATTTTTGTTGGAGCCTCAGCTTTTGGGAATGATTTAGTGAATCATTCAAATTTTGTCTCTACAGGGGCTGGTTTTTTTGCTGTGAATATAGCGGCAGCATCAACTGCTATTAATGTTATAGCAGATCTGAGTGCAGTTCTAAAAAGAACTGGAGTTTTTGGTGTTGATGCGAAGGCTACAAGAGGATATCCCCCATTTACGGGAGTAAATCTCCCAACTCTGAAAAATCCCTCTGTGCTTCCTGTTCCTAAGGGTATTCAGATAAATGCTGTTGATATTGTTTACTGGACCTCGGGGCTTAGTGCTGCGCAGTTTGGGATTACAGCAGTGAATTTTGTAAATAATGCGGCTGTTAATATTGTGACTATTATTCCTCTCGCTTCTAATATGCCTGGAGGTGGACAGGTAGCAGGAATTGCGTATAGAATTCCTATTTCTGTTGCTAATCCTGCATTTCTTATAACTCAAGATACAGAGCTTGTAGCTACGCTTAATGTAAGTTCTGGTGGTGGAACAAATAGCTTTAATTTTTACGGAATTGTTTTAAAATGCTCTTATAATTTCAACTAGGAGAATTAAGATGCCGAATACTGATCAGATGTGGATGCAGGATACTGCGACTGCTGATATGGAAATTTTTGTAGGACCGTCAGAGTTTAAAGATGTTGCTGCTGTTGCTACTTTTAATCAAATAGCAGGCGTTCCTGTGTGGAATGTTGCGGCAGCAGCAGCAGCGAATTTCTTCGCGGATGTGTCAGCAGCTTTAAAGAAGACTGGACTTTATGGAAATCCTGCTTTATCTCAGAGTCAATATGGTACAGCTGCGTCTCTTCCTGGACCTACGGCTGTAGCGAATACGAGTGATGCTGAGGGAATTAGGAGCTATCCTCCATTTACTGCGGCAAAGCTTGCTACACTAGTTGGTCCTCAGACAGGGCCTGTTCCTAAGGGAATTCAGGTTAATTCAGTTGATGTTATTTATGTCTTAGCTAGTACTTTGACACTAGGACAACTT
>AP72_2010_repI_A01DRAFT_1000105_pt1 | contig 13623 bp, 23 predicted proteins | sample AmaPasreplicIA01_FD_9191 | JGI IMG/M metagenome (IMG submission 9191) | reverse complement strand
AAGAGCAGCAGGGCGCAAATCGCATTCGGCCATTTGGAGCTAAAAGGCTTCGAAATGAACAAGGGAGTCCTATCGGCTCATGGCGACGACCCGGAAATATTTTCTAAGTTTGATGTGGTCTGTTCCGGCCACTATCATCACAAATCCTCTATGGGAAATATCCATTATCTTGGTTCTCACGCGCAGTTCACATGGGCCGATTTCGATGACGAAAGAGGCTTCCATATTTTTGACACAAAAACCAGGAAACTAAAATTTATCGAAAATCCATACAGGATGTTTCGGAAGCTGATTTACAACGATGTTAAAAAATCTGGACAGGATGGAAGGCCGCTTCCTCCAACAGATTTGGAAGGATGTTATGTAAAGATAATTGTAGATCAGAAGATAAATGCCTATGAATTTGACAAGTATGTAGATGATGTTGAAAAGCAGGCGTCAAATCTTCAGATTATAGATGACCATAAGAAGCTTGATTCTGAGTTTGAGGTAATTGACCGGGCGCAAGATACACTCTCTATTTGTAGAATGTATATTGATGAAATGGTTGATTATATCAATGATGCAGAGAAAGAACAGCTTAAAGTGTTGATGACAGACCTTTATAATAATTCTACTGTGATATGATTGTATTTGAGAAGCTACGTTATCAGAATTTCCTTAGTACTGGTAACAATTTCATAGAATTTATATTGAACCAACATGATACTACACTTATTGTTGGAGCAAACGGAAGTGGCAAATCTACTTTGTTAGATGCCCTTTCGTTTGTTCTTTTTGGGAAAGCATATAGAAAGATAAACAAACCGCAGCTTGTCAATTCTATCACGAAGAAGAATTGTTTAGTTGAAGTTGAGTTTACTATCGGTGAAGTTAAGTACATGGTTCGTCGCGGTATCGCCCCGAACATCTTTGAGGTTTACCAGGACGACCGGCTTCTCAATCAACAAGCTAATTCAAGAGATTATCAGGAGATATTAGAAGAACAGATACTGAAGGCCGCTCATAAGTCATTCTGTCAGATTGTCGTGCTCGGGACGGCGGCGTTTGAGCCGTTCATGCAGCTTCCATCGGCGTTGCGCCGGGAAGTGATAGAAGACCTCCTAGATCTTCAGGTGTTCACGGCGATGAACCTGGACCTCAAGGAACGTGCTTCTCAGCTTAATAAAGCCTTTGAGGCGGCAGAGTTAGAGAAGGCGTCTTTGGAGAAGCAATTGGAGCTTCTGAAGCATCATGCCGACATTATAGAAAATTCGCGCGAACAGTCGCACGAGTTTAAAATGAACCGACTTAAAGAACTTGAGGAGGATTATGATGAGTTAGTTATTCAGATACATGCCAAAGAGATAGTGATAGATAAGCTATTCGGCACGGTTACTGATGAACATATAATTGCCAAAAAGACAGGCAATCTAAGGGAATACGTGAGTAAAGCGGCATTCAACCGGGACAAAGCCCGGAAGGATGTAAAGTTCATGGAGGACCATGCGACTTGCCCGACTTGCACCCGCGAGATGCCAGATGAGTTTAGAAAAAGTAAAATAGATGTATATAAACAGGACGAGGCAAAGTATGTAGCTAATGTAGCTGAACTTAGCGAAGCGCTGAAGACTGCTGAAGATCGCCTTGCGGAAATCAAGAAAGTGTTCACGGCAATACAAGACCATAAATTGGAACTTCAAGTCTTGAAAACCCGCAAGGCATCAATTTCTAAACAGATAGATGAGTTAAAGAAAGATGTGGAATCGCTCACGAAAACGCTCGAAATTACGGATGCTGTCGCCCCACTTGAGAAAGCTTTGGAGGAAAGAAGTGTTCAATGCGTTGACTTGGAAGGGCAAAGGAAGATCTATCACTATGCGTCTCTTCTACTTAAAGACCAAGGCATCAAATCCAAAATTATTAAGCAATACATCCCCATAATCAATGGCTACATTAATAAGTATCTCAGTGAATTCGAGACACATATTAATTTTTACCTGGATGAACATTTCAATGAAACAATCAAGTCCAGGAACAGAGATGATTTCAGTTATGAATCGTTTTCTCAAGGTGAGCGTCAACGCATAGATCTTGCAATTCTGTTCGCATGGCGCGCAATAGCGGCTTTGAGAAACACCATAAATACAAATATACTGATATTGGACGAAGTGTTCGATAGCTCGCTAGACAATGCTGCTATTGAATATCTCATGAATATCATAAGGATACATGCTCAGACCAATAACATTATCGTTATCTCTCATAAGGACCAGATGAACGATAAGTTCGAAAATATCATCCGGTTCCAGAAGGTGCGTAACTTTAGTTTGATAGGCGAATCATGAGTAAAAGCACGAAAACGGTTATTACTGTGTCTTATACTTGTAATGGTTGTAAAGAAGTTATGGAAAAAACTTATATGCCCGGTCAAGACGAACCAAGACCGGCTTTTTGGATGCATGTGGAAACAACAGAATATGAGTTATATGATAATTCGTTTATGAATAGATATCATTTTTGCACTAAGTGTAAAAAAGAAGTTAATAATGTTTTGAGGAAGATAGGTGCATTTGAAACTCGTTGATGCTTCAGATCCTATACTTAGGAAGAAGTGTGCCCCCTTTGATTTTACTAATCCTTGTGTAGATATAATGGAATTTTCCCATGCTATTGTCAAGCTTATGGTCGAATCTAACGGTATTGGACTTGCTGCTAATCAAGTTGGATTGGACACTCGTATTTTTGCTCTTCGTGCTGCTCCTGCTATGCTTGTTTGTATTAACCCGCGCATTGTATGGAAGTCTGAAAAAGAAGTTCTTCTCGAAGAAGGATGTTTAACCTATCCAAACTTAATAGTTAAAATCAAACGACCAGAATTCATTCGTGCTCGTTTCTGGATGCCGAATGGGGAAGTCAGAACAGAGAAATTTGTTGGAATGACGGCGCGTTGTTTCCAGCATGAAGTAGACCACCTTGACGGTAAGGTCTTCTATGAACAAGCGAATCGCTATCATCGCGAGCAAGCTTTTAAGAAACGCAAGAAGGTAGAGAAAGGAGAAATTGTTTACAAGTTGAGACATAATTTAGACGAAATTTCAGATTACGAGTTATACAACGCAAGATAAGGATACAAACATATGAAGCAATATCTGGGTCTGATTAGAGACCATTCTATGTCAATGACTAGTTTGAGAATGCCAGCTATGGATGACTACAATAAGCTCATTGAGACATTCAAGAGCGCGGCTTATAATAGCGGCATTGAGACATATGCTACTGTTCTTAAGTGTGGTATTGCCAGCAGCGCTGCTGGCTATAGTCATAGTGGGTATTTTAATGAAGGCATGATTGAGCGTGAGCAGGTTAATGTCAACATTCATCATCTGACGCCAATTACAGTTTATCCAGCAACTGGTGGTTCAACGCCGCTCTTTGATTCAGTCGGAGAGATGATTGATATCTTCAAAGGATTTTATGACTATAATATGCCCAGCGTGTCATTCCTTATTATGGCCGTAACTGATGGAGAGGATAACCGTTCTCCTAAGTGGAAGCATAGGATTGCCGACGAGATTAAAAATCTTCAGCTTACAGATAAGTGGTCTTTCGTGTTCCGTGTTCCGCGCGGATATGCAAGATACCTTTCTGGTCTTGGCGTTCCTCTTGGTAATATCCATGAATGGGAATTGACTGAGAAGGGAATGAGACGTTCGACTATATGTACTGAATCAGCAGTACATAACTACTACGAGACAACCAAGACACGCGGTGTTCATTCCAATTCAACATTCTATTCAAATTTGAAGACGGACGTTGCCGGTGTTAGAAAGGCGCTCTGTCCTATCAGCAAGGAAGCATCTATCTATCCTAATAATCTTCATGAAGGCGCAACCATTAAGGAAGTATCAGTTCACTATACAGGTGAATATAAGAGAGGGACTGTCTTCTATCAGTTGACGAAGCGTGAGCCAAGGGTTCAGGACTATAAGCTTATCTGTCTTCGTGAGAAGAATAAGCCTAACATTTACGGCGGCACTGACGCCCGTGATTTGCTTGGTATTCCGCACACCGGCACGATTGCTCTCGCTCCTGGAGACCATAAGGACTACGAGATCTATATTCAGAGCACAGCTTATAATCGCAAGATTCCAATGGGCGGTAATGTTCTGTTGTGGAATAACGCTCGTGTTATGAAGAAGAAAAGATAGTTTGTTATGGCCGTGAATATAAATAATTCACGGCCATTTCAAGAAAGGTATTTCCATGAGTTTAGTAAACAAATACGTTTTCATAGCCAATGGCGAATACTATAAGTTTGGACAGATAATTGAAGCAACTGATAAGTCAGAAGATTACTTCTTAGTTAAGATCTTCTCACCAAGGCATAAGAACGATACAATATCTTTATATAATATTAGTCAAATGATACAGGTGGATGAGGAACCTGAGCATGAAGACGAAAGGATAATCTGGATATTTTTTAACACCGAAATGGAGTTGAATAAATACGTAAAAAGAATTGAAACGCCTTTGAAAAAGAAACCAGTTAAGAATGGGAATGTGATACAGTTTACAAGGGCATAACATGGAACTTGAAGAGATCATGAAAGAAATACAAGAAAAACCAGCAAATACCTACGATTATGATGTAATAGCAGCGGTTAACACTATTGCTAATCATGCATGTCCACCACCACTTATCAAATATAAGTATTGTGAAGATCAGATTATAGCTGACTTTCAAGACTATATTGATAGGACTTATAAAGAGCACTACAAATCTTCTAGCAAAATTGAAATGTTTGATGCTTGGATAGCATTAGGTGATGCTACGCCAACATTTCGTAACACTGCAATGAAGTATCTATGGAGGTATGGCAGAAAAGACTCTTACACGGAATCTAAGAAGGACTTGTTCAAGGCACTGCATTACGTCTTGATGTGCCTTTATAATGACCACTATAGCAAGAAATAGGTGAATTGTGACTACTCTTGAAGATGAAATTCATGCGACACTCAACGCAGCCAGCTTTTTCAATCAAGATGCTAAGGCAAAGCTCAAGACTTATATAGAAGAGATTGAGCGTCAGGAAGACGCAAAGACAGAAATTCAAGAAACAATTAAGAGCTTTTTCGAGGAAGCGAAGTCTGAAGGCTTTGATACTAAAGCCATGAGACAGGTTTTGCGTCTTCGCAAAAAAGGCAAGCAGGAATGGGACGAAGAAATGTCTATTCTTGACGTGTATGTTCATGCATTAGGTATGGAGTAATATTAGAAAGGATATAATTTGGAAATACAGATTCCTATTGACTCACTCAGAGAAAGGAAATTGATGGTCGCCACCCCAATGTATGGTGGCGCATGTAGTGGAATGTTCTGTAAGTCAGCTTCCGACTTGGCGGCGATATGCGCTCAGTACGGAATTCCGATGCAGTATTACTTCCTGTTCAACGAGAGCTTAATCCCGAGGGCGCGTAACTATTGTTGCGATGAGTTTATGCGCTCTCCCGCTGAACACTTAATGTTCATTGACTCAGATATTGGTTTTGCCCCACAAGATATTATTGCTCTTATGGCGCTTCAGGTCCAGTTTGATGATTATGAAATTATTGGTGCTCCGTATCCTAAGAAGTGTATTTCTTGGGAGAAGATTAAGGCTGCTGTTGATAAGGGCGTAGCTGATGAAGATTCATCGGTACTTGAAAAGTACGTTGGAGACTTCGTGTTTAACCCCAAACTCGGTCAACAGCATATACCGATAGGTGAGCCTGTTGAAGTTTTGGAAATCGGCACCGGCATGATGATGATTTCCAAGAAGGCTATGCAAAAATTCACTGATGCATATCCTCAATACATGTATCGTCCTGACCATGCTCGCACAGAGCACTTTGACGGTCATCGCGAGATTATGATGTATTTCCAGGCAGAGATAGACCCTAAGTCAAAGCGTTATCTTTCTGAGGATTATTGGTTCTGTCAGAAGGCTCAGGAAGCCGGTATCAAGACATGGCTATGTCCATGGATGAAAACTCAACACGTGGGTTCCTACGTCTTCGGTGGCTCTCTGGCCGACCTTGCATCTATTAACGTGGCTGCGACGGTTGACCCAGCGCAGCTTAAGAAGAAGAAGGAAGAAATCCAGCCTTCACAGTCGAAGGCTGAGCTTAAGCCTACTGAGGTTTTAGGCGCGTCTGCTGCCTAAAATTTGACTAAAAGTGGTGGTTATCTACCACCACTAACAGCGAAATAGCGAGACATTATGAAAATAGATCCTTACACAATCTCTGTTCTAGAGAATTTCGCTTCCATTAATCCGGCAGTTTGGATTAATGAAGGCAATATCCTGGAAACTGTATCTCCGTCGAAGTCGATTATCGCTCATGCGGCAGTAGAGACAACATTTCCAAAGAGCTTCGGACTTTATCGTGTTGCTCAGCTTATCAATGTTCTTAGCATGTATTCAGATGCAGATGTGACTTTCGAAGATACACATCTGACTGTTTCAAGTGGCATGAGAACAACAAAGCTCAGTTACGGAGATCCTAAGCTCTGTGAGCCGTGTCAGATACCGGCGACGTATAAGTTCCCAACATCATCGAATATTAGGGCTTCTATCAGCGCAGTTGTTTTGAAAGATTTATCCAAAGCTGCTCGTTTTCTTGCCGTTGAGGATTATACTATTCAGGGCGATGGCGAGCGTTTGTTGGCTGTCGCAACAAGTAGTAGTAAGCCTGGATCTAACTTCCATACTGTTCAGTTGGGTCACACTGAACATACCTTCAAGGCAGTAATGAAACATTCTAATGTTTTATTGTTGCCGGAAGATTATGAAGTTGATGTTGTTGCTGGCGATGCGCCAAGCATTGTGTTCACTTCAAGTCGTGTTAAGTATGTTGTAGCTCTTGATGATAGTTCGGAGTTCTAAGGTAAAGAACAGTTTCTTTACCTGTGAATTTATTGGAGAAGTAATGACAAAGGAACAGTTTCTGTGGATGGAGAAATACCGTCCACAGACTGTGCAAGATTGTATCTTGCCGGTCGAACTTAAGGATATATTCCAGGTTTTTGTTGACCAGAAGATGATACCTAATCTTCTGTTAACTGGTGGCCCTGGTATGGGAAAAACCTCAGTCGCGAAAGCAATGTGCAATGAGTTAAAAGCTGATTGCCTTGTTATTAACGGCTCGATGAAAGGCAATATCGATACGCTACGTTACGAGATACTTAACTTTGCGTCTACTATGTCACTTTTCGGTGGGCGTAAGTATGTAATTCTTGACGAAGCCGACCATCTGAATGATAAGTCAACACAACCGGCGCTTCGTAATTTTATGGAAGAGTTTAGCATTAACTGTGGGTTTATTCTCACAGCTAACTATCCATATAAGATTATTGATGCGCTTCATTCCAGATGCTCTGTCATAGAGTTTAAGTTCCATAAGAAGGATATCCCGGTTCTTGCTTCTGAGTTTATGAAGCGCACGAGTACTATTCTTAAAAATGAAGGTGTTCAGTTTTTACGGCCAGTATTGGCGGCGGTCATAAACAAATACTTTCCTGATTTCCGTCGCATTATCAATGAACTTCAGCGTTATGGCGCTCGTGGTTCAATAGATACCGGCATTCTCTCTTATCTTGAGGGCGCTGACGTTGAGCCTTTGATTGCTTTTATGGCGTCCAAAGACTTTACAGGCGCAAGGAATTGGATAACTACGAATGTAGATCCCACAGACTCTTCTGTGTTCTATGATGCTATGTACAAATATAGTAAAACTATGGAGCCTACGATAGCTCCTGCTTTCACACAAATATTGGGTAAGTATCATTATCAGGACACAACGGTAGTTAACAAAGAAATTAATATAACAGCTATGGTTGCTGAGATGATGTTGGAAGGTATTCTATCTTGAAATGCCGAAAAGAAAGATTATAAAAAAAGATATACACGACAAATTTTATACTAAACCTGAAATTGCTGAGATTTGTATTGAAAGACTGAAGCCGTTCCTGACAGAGGACACTATACTGATTGAGCCATCTGCCGGGAACGGTTCGTTTTCTAAGCAAATAAAATGTATAGCCTTAGATATAGAGCCAGAAGATAGTAGCATTATTAAGGAGGATTATCTTCAATATGCGCTACCNTGGGGTAGAGTGTGTGTTTTTGGTAATCCTCCGTTTGGTGAGAGGAATAAGTTAAGTAAGCTTTTCATTAGACATTCTTTGTCCGCGAATATCATTGCTTTCATTCTTCCTGCCGTCTTTGAAAAGGAGACTTACCAAAAAGTATTTCCAAGTAACTGGCATTTAGCTGATAAATGGGAACTTCCTAATTATTCATTTATTTTACATAAAACTAACTATCATGTTCCTTGTGTATTTCAGATATGGGTTAAAAACTGGAGAGGATTTGACTTAAGAGTTAAAAATTTAGGAAAAATAGAGACACATGATTTTGCCATAGTTACCAAGCATGATGATAGTGACCTATTTGTTTTTGGTGCAGCACCGACGAAGTATATAGAACCTGATGCGGTGACGCCTAACAATAGAGGTTATTATATAAAAGCAACAGGAGCAAGTATATGTGAAATAAAGAAGTATCTATCTACCATTGATTGGAAAAAATATGGAAAGAGTTCTGTCAATGGTGGTGCGTTTTGGTTAACTAAGACTGAGTTTCTAATAGCTTATGAAAGCGGAAAAGATGAGTTACATAAAACCCTCCCTGAGTATGACAACTGAGACAGGCAATAACAACAAATCAAGACAGGTATTTTCTATTTTTTGCATGGTCAATGACGTTGATCGGGTAGACAGAAGTCGTAATATGTTTTTTGGTAAAGGCAAACAGAGGGGAAAGAAGATTGCCTTTGCATATTGTCCAACTGGTCTGTTTTGCCGTCAGTTTTATGAAGATGCAGAAGGTCTTGTTGTACTCACCAATAGTAAATTGATAACATTCGATAGGTCGGATTTGATTCTTGATATGTCAAGTAATCGTGTTACTAAGGACGGTGTAAAGGCATATACTGCATATCCAAAGGACTTTATTAGTGTTGACTGATTTTCCTACAGTCAAGTTTAAGGTTATTTACGCAGATCCTCCATGGAAGTTTAAACCATGGTGTCATATCTCAGGAACTGGTAAAAGCGCCGAACATCATTATAACACAATGACACTGGAAGATATATGTAACCTTCCGGTGTCATCAATAGCCGAAGAAGATTCTGTTCTTTTTCTTTGGGTTGTTCAGGCTCAATTGCCAGAAGCTATGGAAGTTATTAAGGCATGGGATTTTAAGTTTCAGACTGTCGCTTTTTGCTGGATTAAGATGCCTAAGCTTTGGACTCCTTTTGATGGGCGAGTAGAGCCGCGTATAGGGCTTGGTTATCATACTCGTTCTGGGATGGAGCAATGTTGGCTGGCGACACGTGGAAAGGGCTATCAGAAGCATTCTAAAGGCGTTCGTCAGGTTCTTCATTCTCCTTTGAGGGAGCATTCCAGGAAGCCAGATGAGTTTGTAGACAGAATAGAACAGTTATGTGGGGATGTTTCCCGCGTAGAACTCTTTGGACGAATGGAAAGACCAGGATGGACTGTCTGGGGAAATGACGTTAAAAAGTTTAAGCAAGAAAGAGGATTATTTTGATAAGCCCTTGGGAAGTGATAAAAGATCTTTCACAGAAGAAAGAACGGCTCATTAATGAAGATAATGTAGACGAGTATAATGCGTTCTTAACTAATCTTGCATTTTCTCGTTATTTGGATACTGTCTTTGATGCTAATGAGATGAACAAGTATCCAAATATTCCTCTTATTAATCAACATGATTATTACTTTCATGTTATTAAGAAAAGGAAGAGATATAGCCCTTGGACCAAGAGAGATTTGGAACAAAAACTGATGGTGGCCGAATACTTTGACTACAGTCTAGCTAAAGCTACTGAGATAATGCCGCTTCTGGATGCTAAGACGATTAGCACCATTATTGAACATGCAGAGAACATGAAAAAAATAAATACATCCTAGTAAGGGTGTATTTCACGCCCTTAAATATTGGTAAGGGCGATAATCATGGATTTGCATGAATTATATTGGGCAGCAGGATTTTTAGAAGGCGAAGGTTGTTTTCAAGCTGCTACAGTTAAGAGAAAAAAGTATAAAGATTATTATGGTTTGAGTATACAAGCCAGACAAGTTCAAAGAGAGCCGCTAAAACGTCTTCAGAAGTTATTAGGCGGTGCAATTTACAAGTATAAACATTCAAATGGAGGTAATCATAACGATTATCACTTGTGGCAGTCATATGGTGCTCATAGTGCCGGTTTGATGATGACTCTTTGGACATTAATGAGTCCAAAGAGAAGACAACAAATTGAGATTGCCCTTGAAAAATGGAAGATGAATCCAAGAAAAGAGGTAGTCCATGGTTAAGGATATTTTGGACACCTTTGTAGAAATTGAAATAGAAAATGAAGAAGCATTTCTTAAAATACGTGAAACTCTTACACGTATTGGTATTGCCTCAAGAAAGGAGAATACGTTATATCAATCGTGTCATATATTACATAAGCAAAGAAAGTATTATATAGTTCATTTTAAGCAAATGTTTGCACTAGATGGAAAAGAAACTGACTTCTCAGATGAAGATAAGGCAAGACGTAATAAGATTATTACTCTACTTCGTGACTGGAATCTTCTAAAGATTAAAGACGAAGATAAGGTGAAAGCCCCAATGGCGTCGATGAACCAGATAAAGGTTCTATCGTATGCAGATAAGGCAAAGTGGAAGCTCGAAAGCAAATATACTATTGGAAGGAAAAATTGATGGCTAAGAGAATAGATCCTGAATTGAAAGAAGGAATACAGGAAGTAGTGAAGGCAGTTGATGCTCTTTGTGAATCTGATTTCCCTGAGAGTATGGCCCATCTTATGAATAAGATGAGACAGGAGCTTGTGGCAGTCGGCTTTACACATGATGAAGCATTCAAGCTTTTGGTAGCTCACGGAGTACAGAATCAAATAAATAGATGAAGTGCATTTTCTGTGCTCTAATATTATTAGCTGGTATATTTACTATATTCACATTTAGTATATCGATGTACCAGCTAATTTTTGCTGAATGCGTAGTTAAAGAAAGACAAAGGGTCTTGGCCCAAGATGGATACCAAGATAAAGATATCTGTATTAAATGGATGGTCAAGTAATTACAGGTTCGATAATGTCGGACCTACATTTAGAGTTCAAGACGATTTCAGGCTTACCGGCCAAAGACATTCTTATTCTCTCAGGTGATATATGGCTGGTGCCGCCGATGCGGCTCAAGGCTAATGATAGAGATTCCAGAAAACTCAGAAAAAGATACTTAAAATTCATCGAAGAAGAACTATCTAAGTTTAAGATTGTATTCCTTGTGATGGGCAATCATGAGCATTACGGCAGCATCTTTGAGGATACAGCCAATATTCTAAAAGATTTCTTAGATGCACATTGCTCGCACGCTATTCTTCTCGACAATGAATATTATGATTGGCAGGGCGTTCGCTTTATCGGCTCGACGTTATGGGCCACATACGGCCAGGGAACCGGCAATCATTATCTTATTCAAAAGAACATGAATGATTTCCACTGCATACGCACAATGAAGCCTCTCGATGAATATCCGGTACCATCGCGCGGGCGCACGATCCTTGTCCCGGAGATCGCATCTGAACATCTTCATTCTAAGTTTTTTCTTACCGAAACTTTACAAACATCTAAATTACCATGCGTGGTGATAACGCATCATGCGCCGAGCTATCTTTGTGATGATGAAATGGGGCCGTACAGCGATGGCTATGCATCAAATCAACATAATCTTATCCTAACGTACCAGCCTGTAATGTGGACGCACGGCCATACGCATATCAGCAAGCGGCTTTGGATAGACAGGACGCTCGTTGTTTCAAATCAGAGAGGATATTTTGGAATGGAGCGTTGCGCCAATTTCTTTGACCCAGAAGCCGCCGATTTCACAATAGACGATATAAAGGAAAGGAAATTAGATGCAAATGCCTATCAAACCGGAACGCCCTTCGGTCCTTACGACGCCAGTGAAGTACCTTACAAGCCAGCAAATTCTTGAGATGCCCGCGCTTTTGGCCGAACATGAAACTGCCTTAAACTCTTATTATACCGCCCTGAGTGAATATCGCAAGCAAAAAGAGCAGAATGAGACAGCAAAATCGTATGGACCTTCTAAAGAAGGTATTCCAGGCATGGGAAGTCGCGCCAAATTGGCGCTTGGGTCAGTTTATAAACTATTTAATAAACTTCGCAGATGGAAAAGAGCTATATAATATACCCGATCAGGAACTTGCTAAAATCTGTGATAAGATTGTAGCAGAAAGGGACGGCCCAAAAGGGGGGTTCTTCTATACGAAGTGTATGCTTATCTCTGCCTTTAGCCCGACGCCTCAGAATTTCTTAGAAATTGCTAAGCAAGTTCTTACTTCTAAAGAGTACGATAAAGTGCTTGATGCTATTGTAGACGCTGATGTCTTGGAAGGACTTACGCCAGACCTTCAAGCAGTCGTAGATTATTATTATCAGTTTGGGGGATAAATATAGAAAAGGGAGAAATTCTATGGTTGTACGTATCAATTTTCTTAAATTCTTTAAGGGTTACAGAACTTTTATAGCCTCTGGATTGGCCGCGCTCTTCGGGTTCTTGGCGACCGTAGATTGGAGCGGTGTTCTTAGCGGCCATCCAGAAGGCGGTTATACTGCAATAGTATTGGGCGTTGTTTTTGCAGTTATGCGTATTTTCACGAATACGGCACCAGGACAATCAACGCCACCACCAACAGATGGAAAATAATAATGGAAGAAGAAGAATTAGAAGGCAGAGTTCCTGTAGTTCAAATTCCAGAACATATGATAAGAGCTTCGGCTGAAATACTTAAACACGATCCTAATAACACATTTCAACAGATCCTTACAGCGAGTGACCAGTTTAAAAACGCCGGTATGACGCCGATTTACCTATATGACATGTCAACGATGAATATTAATCTTGTTGTTCTGGAAACATTTGGGAAAAAGTTGCATTGAAATCAAATTACTATGCGCAGATACCTAATATGAAGGGTAAAAAGACAATGATGTTTTCTTGCCGGTGCTGTGATGCAGTTAATTTTAAGGAAATGTTAGCTAAAAGAGAAGCTGAGAAGATAATTAGAAAGGCACTAAGGGGTATTATTGATGAGTAATTTACAGTACAATTTCCCTCATGAAGATGGCGAATCTCTTGACAAGTTTTATGGGAATCCGCGCGGGCGAAACGGGCGCGCTTCACCGTCTTGGGAAAAGGCTAACTTAGTTAAGTGGACGCCGCCATATCCGTTGTTCTATTCGGAGCATCATGCGCCGCTTCATACGCTTCTGGTTCATAAGCTCTGCGTGCCAACCTTTGACTTGGCTTTTAAGCAGGTGCTGGGCCATTTTGGAGCGGAAGGCGTTAAGCGCAATCGTTTGGATATTTGTGGCGGCACATACAACTTCCGGCCAATGCGTGGCGGCTCGCGCCTCTCTGCACATGCCTATGGCATTGCCATTGATATGGACCCCGATCATAACCCGTTCCCGCATAGATGGA
>AP72_2010_repI_A01DRAFT_1000104_pt1 | contig 13751 bp, 10 predicted proteins | sample AmaPasreplicIA01_FD_9191 | JGI IMG/M metagenome (IMG submission 9191) | reverse complement strand
CTCGGGCTAAACAGGCCGGCATACCTTGAAANGCAGTGCTAAACTCCTTCGCCGCTAAGCGTCGCTCTTCCGAGACGGTTCCCCAATTTTCAGGCAAAGTCGGCGCCCGGTCGATAGGCAATCAATCGTCACAGAAGTCCTCGTTCTTTAACTCGTAAATACGTCTCGAGTAACTTTGGAGCCAGCACAGCAGCGGTCACGTCCAAAGCCAACCCGCCTTGCGATTCGACCAGCCGCAACGCAGCCTCGCGCAGGTGAATGATTTCTTCGGCGACCGACTGGGTAAACATCTCACGTTCGTTTTCAGGCGCTTCGCGTACGACCGCTTTCAGATCACGATCGGCGATGGTCACGACTAAAGGCAGATGGCGCGGACGCANGAGGTTCAAAGACGACAGCAATTCGCGCGAGCCTTCTTCATCAACCAAATCCGTAATCACCACTACCAGTGAGCGGCGCTGGCTGTTTGCGGCGACGAATTCAAACGCGCGGGAGTAGCTGGGTTCAATCATTTCCGGTTCGACTGCATGCAACGCTTCCAGCGCCGCATCCAGGTGTTCCGCCCCACGCTTGGGTGGGAGAAAGGCGTGAATTCTCCGACCAAAAACCAGCAAACCGGCATTATCGCCGGCACGCGCAGCCGCGGACATCAAGGCCAGCGCAGCGTGCACGGCACAATCAAGTTTTGTCTCGTTGTCGATCCGCGCGGTCATCAGACGCCCGGCGTCCAGCGCGATGAGAATGGTCTGATCGCGCTCCATTTGATACTGGCGGGTAACCAATTTGCCGCGGCGCGCCGTCGCCATCCATGAGATGTGGCGCATTTCGTCACCGCGGACGTAGTCGCGAAGTGATTCGAAATCGCGTCCTTCGCCGCGCCACTGCGACTTGCGCCGCGCCGCCACAAAAGAACGGGCGCCCAGCGCCTTCAATTCTGCTTCGCGTGCCCGCCGCATGTTCGGATAGACCTTAACCGTGATTGGTTCGCCGGCGCGGGTTTGCTTCCAGGCCAATCGCCAATGCGAAAGAAATCGCACCGCAATCAAACCAAATTCAAAAGACCCGCGTTTAGGCGGCGTAAGCTCGTAGGTAAGCCAAGTACTCGTCTGTGCTTCCACATTCATTCTTGCTTCTCGCGAGCCGGAGAGCTTCATCTGCGGCGGGTATTCATCTTTGACCACGAGTTGCAGGTCACGAGGCGTGTGGTTCGCGACTGTCACGCGAACTTCGGTTTGCGCACCGACGGCAAAACGGCTGCCGAAGTGTCTCTCGATGCGGACGCGGGCGGGTAATCTGCTGTTCCAGGCGTCAAAGATAGCTAGCGCGAAAATTATCACGTCGTAAGCAACGGCCAGCCAACGCAGCACGGGCCGGTTCCACGATAGTGAAAGGGGCACCAGGCCAATCCCCAGGAGTACGTAAAAAAGTTTTGAGAAGACAAAACGCATCGAATCCGAAAGATCCAGAACCTGTTCTCAGGCTCGACTGAAGACGCGATTCCGTCTGAACGCGTTAACGACCGTTAGTCGCTCGGGATTCATTCGCGGCGTCAGAAGTTACCGTGGCACTTCAGCGCTCTGCAGAATATCGGTAATCACGGAGTCAGGCGTAGCCCCGTCGAGTTCGGCTTCAGCGCGCAAGGTGAGCCGGTGGCGCAGCACTGGCCGCGCAATGTCCCGCACATCATCGGGGGTGGTGAAATTGCGGCCACGAATCGCCGAGAGCGCTTTGGAGCACAACAACAAGGCTACCGCGGCTCGCGGGCTGGCGCCGTATTGCGCCGCGGCATGATCGCGCGTGCGTCGGACGATATCCACTATATAGTGTTGCACGCCCGGCTCGACCCTCATATTTCGTACTTCAGCCCGGCAACGTGAGATGGCGTCCGCATCGGTGAGTGATTGAATCTCAACTTGATCCAAACGGCGGGCATTAAATCCGGCGTCCCAGCGGGCAATGACCTGGTGCTCGTCCTCGGCCGAAGGATAAGCAAGCAAAATCTTCAACAGAAATCGATCCAGTTGGGCCTCAGGCAACGGGTAAGTGCCTTCGTATTCGATCGGATTCTCAGTCGCCAGCACCGTGAACAGAGGTGACAGCGCATACGCTTCACCATCAATGGTGACTTGCCGTTCTTCCATTGCCTCCAGCAAAGCGGCCTGGGTTTTTGGTGGCGTGCGATTGATCTCATCGGCCAGCAGAATGTCGGTGAACACCGGACCACGACGCAGACTAAACGTCGAGGATGCCATGTTGAATACGTTGGTGCCCGTAATGTCCGATGGCATTAAGTCCGGCGTGAATTGAATGCGGCCAAACCCCGCGTTCAAAATTCGCGACAGCGTTTTTACCGTAAGAGTCTTGGCGGTTCCCGGCACGCCTTCGATCAATGCGTGACCTTCAGCCAGCAGGGCAACCAGAATCTGTTCGATCGGATCGTCCTGACCGACTATCACTTTGTGCAGTTCGTTTTGGATTTGGGCGACGGTTGCGGTGATGTATTCGGGCATTGGTTGAAGTTTCGGACCTTCAATCTTTCTTTCGAGTTGTTTGAGCTTTCGGACTTTGGACTTAGGTCTTTGGACTTTTGACGTACCGGGTGCGACTAACTCAAAATCTAAAATCTCAGATCTCAGACCTAAGTTCTAATTTCATTCTGCTTGACATCACGAATGCGGCCTTGCAAGCCCAGCCGCGCTTCGATGTCACGCAACCGTTTGACTAGTCGCAATGTTTCTTTGGCACTCGTCGGCGCGCCGTTAATCGTATCTTCACAGCTGCGCATCAACGATTCAAGCTGCTTCTGGTTCAACTTTGAACGGGTAGCTACGCGCGCCGCAATCTGAGCCACTGAGGCGTCTTTGTTCAGCCCCGCGTGCCGCACGAGTACGCGCCGCACTCGCGAATAAATGTTTTCCAACGCCAGGTCATGTGCCTTTGCTCGCTGGTGCAACTCGGCCATCGAAGCCACGAATTCAAGACTCGAGCGCCTGTCAACATGGGGCAACGGCAACGGACGGCCGAAGCGCGTCCCGCGCGACCAGACGATGGCCAGGCCAATCAACATCAACTGCGCGCAAATAGCCAGCACCGGTGTGCCTTCGAAGTATTGAATCAGGGCATTGTGCGTCGCACCCCGGCCCTGGTGAAACTCGTCGAAGGCCACCATGCCACCTGCTCCCAAAACCACATTGATTGCCAATTGCAGATTGTCGGCGCGATTGATCCCATTATTCGCGACAATATAGGGATCCGAAAGTAGCACGATTCGACCCTTGCCGTGCGGGTATTCAATCAAAAGCGATCCGCGATCATTGATAAAGCTCGCAACCGGGGCCGGGGAAACCTCCGATTCATTATCGGTTGCGGTGGAAATTACCACCTTCGGTTCCCCGGAAGAATCCGAAGTCTCATCGTCATCACCCGTGTCAGACGCTGCATGACCTGAGTTTTTGTTCTTGTTTTTCTTACCCTGGGGCAGGCGCGAAAAAGTGATCGTGCTCGCAAATCGTGAAGGCAGGATGGTTTCGACATTCCTCGCCAAAAGTGTCGGTTGCGAGGGTCCTACAGCCGTTACTCCGCGCGTCATGGTCTCGAAATCAGTCGGGTCGAGATCGGGCCACGGAAAGCTGGTCATCAAGGTCTTTACGACCCAATCACCACTCTTCGGTAACAACACGTCCTGGGGTGTGCGGTCAATGATCACCAGTCTGCCGCCGCCTTCCACCCAAAGCAGAAGCTCCCGGCTTTCCACTTTTGAAAACGGAAGTTTGGTCGCGCCGACTACCACGACAGTGGCGGGCTTCGGACCGGTAGAACTCAACAGTGAGGACGCCGGATCGCGCCAACGTACCACCTGATAGCCTGATTCGTGGAGAAAATCATAAAGCGCGCGGGTGCCGGTCGGTCCTCCGTTGTAGGTTGAGCGGTCGGGCTCGCTCTCAGAATCAGGAGTCTCTTCCACCTTAACGTACGAAGCCGCGTTCAATAACACGAGCACGACTACGACGATGATTAGCGTTCCGATGATAATCAGGCGTTGACGCATTAGACCACTAATCACTCCTGACGATTTTCCGGTACCCGGTGCGAAATTCATTCCAGTCCGCTTCGCCGACCGGAACGAAACCATACCAATGCAATTCAAAACTATTTGTCAGCTGGCGCATCGAGGTGTACAGGGAACCCTTGTTTCGCACTGCATTCAGGTAATCGCGGTTGGTCTTATGCTGAGCCAGGCTGATGATCTTGCGATCGCCAAGTTCGCAAAGCAGCGCAATGTAGGCTTTGCGAATGGCGGCCCGCAGATTACCGTCGCGCGCCAACTTTTCCGCCTGCGCCAGCAGATCGGCCGCCGTTTGATCCGGCTCGAGCATTTCACCAAGCACAATCCGCGCTTCGGCCTTTTTCTTCTTGCGCCGGCCGCTCCGTATGAATCGTGGCCCATAACGCCAGACAAGAACTGCAATTGCGCCCACGCAGACGGCCACCACCACGATCTGGGCCAGGGTTGAAATCAGTCGCGAGTTGCCCGGCTGAATGGGTTTTGGATGTGGAATCAGCCTCGACAGCCAGCGCAGAAATCGCCCGAGCAGTTGCTCAAGGGCGCTGTCCTGGGGCGGGGTACGCACATACTCGGGCCGCCGCAGGATTTCGGCCAATCTTCCTTTGTCGGCATCTTTGTCACCAGGCTGTCCTCCAGCCGCTTGCAACTCCGATACGCGTTCATGAATGGCCTTTAACGTTTCGGCAATGCGAGCGAGCGCATCGCGGCGGTCATTTGTCTTCGTCGATTTTTCAAAGTCGTTCAGCTCGCTATCCAACCACGTATTATCGATAGCGATCGTCTGTCCGTTGAGATTCACCGTTCCTTTTGGCGGCAGCAGCTCCCGGACAAGCGCCAGGTTGCCGGCATAGACCTGTTCCGGCCGCACGGTCCCGCTTTCGTCTTCATAGGCCGTGCGCATTTCTTCGACCAGCGTGATGGCGCGCGACACGCGCATCGCGTAATCAGCCAGCGGTTCAGCGCGCAGCCCAGGCGCGCAAATCAGCAGTACCGCCAGCGACAGCAGCAGCTGACACAAAAGCACCATTAACCGAAATGAAATATTCACTTGGTTAGCGCAACCCCAGTACGGCGCCGGTGTGCAATGGCTCAGGCGGCGGCGCCGCAAATTGTGGTGCCCGGCCGGTGACCAGGGCCGGTGCGAAAGGTGAAACGACTCCCGGCAAGCTCGGCATTTCGGGGAGTTGTCGCGCCGCCATTAACTCGATGTCATAGCCTTCGTGGCGCACGCGCTCGTCAACGTACAGCAGCGAAAGGCCGAGCATCCAGACCGGCGCCAGCACAATGTGACTGCATTGTAGAATTACCTGATAACCGATCGCATACCACGTGGGCCAGGTGCTGCCGAACAGCGATATCTCGACCCCATTCAAATAACCATACCAACCCAGCGGCACCATCAGCAGCATCAGCGCTGAATAGGTAGCGAAAAAGGTAAACAGAGCCATGGCCATGAGCCGCTTGACGTTGCCGCTGGCCAGGGCAAAGCTGCGCCCGACGGCTGAGAAAACCGGCCGGCCTTCGACCAGCATCGCCTGCGGCACATAGGCCATTCGGCCGGCCAGCAGGAAAAACAGAATCAAGGCGAGTGCGATGGCGCCGATGGTAGCCAGGCCGACAGTCAGCGCAGTCACCCAAGGCGAGATGCGGGAACCAAGCGCCACGGCCATGAGCATAATGAACGAGAGAAATCCGTATGCCATTGAAGCAATCAGAGCCGAGAACGCCAGCCACAACGCCACCAGAATGCTCGCTCCCAGTAGACCCCAGAACCTCGATTTGACTGCCCGGTAAGTTGTGCGAAAGGTGACCGGCTCATTCCAAATCAGATGCGACACGAGATTGCGTGTGGCGCCTCCCATCACGATTAAGCTGAATAGTGAACCGCCGATAATGATGGCCCCGCCGCCCAGTAATACCAGCACGTACCCGAAGACGCTGAACTCATTCGAGGTGGCGCCGAGCTCGCGCACCGCTATAGTGGTTAGCGTCGAGCCGAGCGCGGAAACCAGGACAGGAGGCGCCGCGATGCGGATCAACGTGAGAAAGTGACGGCGGTAAAGCCTGACGGCGCGGTCAATCAAATCTCCGGCGCCGAGCGGCTGCAGGGCTAAATCGTTAGAGACGGAATCCATCTATGGCGCATGATCTCTGTTTTGAGAATTCGAATCAAGCATTTGTGTTGGACCAGAGGTGTACGTCGGTGTCATTTCTGTGTCCTGGCGTTCACTTGCCGAAAGCTTGACTGAAGTAACAAGTCGCTCTCGATTTCGCGTCGCAAGCCGGGCGTTCACGGGCTTGAACAAAAAAGAGCGACGCTTCTGAAAGATTTCAGCGTCGCTCTCGATTTCGCATTAATCCTGGAAATCAGAATTCCAGTTCACCCTGATACATCATTTCGGCAACTTTGAAGCGCCGATCGATCTTTCCGCCGTGCAGAAACTCTGAAAAGAATCGAACCTCGCCAGAGTTCGCATCAATAAACGGTTTACCCCCAACGTTTCTGAGAAAGATAAAGCGCGCGCCGAACCCGTCTTTACCGGGCGGCACGTATTCTTCTAAAAACAGCTGTTTGTTGTCGCTCCGTTGGAGGTAAGTGTTGTTTCTTAGCGTGCTGGTCATGGCAGTGTTAAATGCCTGCATAACGCTATTTCCATATCGCTGGTCGTTCGACTCGAAGGTCACAGTAACAATGATCGACTCTGTGGATTTCAAATCGGCAAAGGTTTGGAGCTTGGCTAAGTCAATGGAAGGATTTGCCAGTTGAAGCATACGTGCCAGCGCCTGTCTGACAGGTCGCGCGGAGAAGAATCTAACGTGAAACGTAATATGAATAGTCTGATTTGTGGCTCCTGTTACTGCGCGACCCGTGTTTATATCCTGTTGTTCACGAGTAACTCCATTGCCTGGAGCACTTGTGGGTGAATACATCATCTGGGAAGTATCCGAGTCGGTCTGAGTCTTGGCCCAGGGAGAGTCGTCAAGGATTTTCTGGGCATCTTTCTTTGACCATTCGCTCCATTTCTTGTCCGTCTTCTGACCTGCGGCGATGGCGAGCGCGCCCATAATAAGCAGGGCGAAGGGGATACAAAATGTTTTTATTTTCATTGGAGGATTTCTTTCGGCCGCCCTCAACCCGGGTAGTGAGACTTAATACTCGAGCTTTTCATCGTAAATCATGTCTGCGACTTTATAGCGCATGTTGAGTTTGAACGCGTCGCTGAATTGCGCAAAGAACCTGACCGTGCCGCTTTTGGAACTCAGAAACGGTTCGCCATCAACCAGTCTCGGGAAGATGAATTTGGCGCCCAGACCGTCGGCAATCGGAGCTTCGTACTGCATCAGAAACACGCGCTTACCATCCTGCCGCTCAAGGTAAGTGGTGTTCTTCAACGTTCCCGTGGTCGCCCCGTTAATTTCCTGCATCACGGGTCCCAGAATCCGTCTGTCCTGCGAGTCCACACTGACCGCGATCACTACGTACGAGCTAAAGTCGCGCTCTACGAAGGCCTGCAGGCTTTGGGCCAACTCTTCTTTGCGTCCGGTCTGGGTAGAGAGAATCATCCTGGCAAAGGCCTGTCGTACCGGACGTGCGGAAAGAAACGAAATCCGATAACTGATAGCGACTGCCTGATTCAAAGCGCCGCGATCGGCGCGATTGTTATTAACTGACTGCTGGTCAGTATACGTTGGCGCATTCGGTCTTCCTGCCGATGGGGCGCCTTGTCTCGTGGGCGAATAGAACATTTCCGAAACGTCCGTATCGACCTGTGTTTGCGACCAGGGCGAATTAGCCAGCACGCGCTGCGCCTCTTTCAGCGGTAGCTCCATCCACGGGTACTTTTTTTGCCCCACGGCAACAGAAAGCATGCCAAATACCAACAGGGCCGCGCGCAAACTGCGACCGTTAGCCATGAGGATTGACCTGCGTGCCATCAAGCTACCACCAGTCGCTCAATATTCAAGCTTACCGTCATAGGTCATCTCGCTGATCTTGAAGCGGCGAATGATCTTCACTCCCTTTGCGAGCTCAGTGCCAAATCTCACTTCGCCTGAAGCAGCATCAATGAAGGGTTTACCATCAACCGTACGCGGGAAAACGAATTTAGCCCCGAGACCATCCTGACTCGGCGGCCGGTATTGGGAAAGTGGGACTCGGGTGCCGTCCTTTCGTTCGAGAAATGTCGTTTCCTTTAGCGTGGCGGCCTCGCCGGAAGTAAGCGCCTGTTGTACCGGCATCATGTGTTTCCGATCATTCCCGTCCAAGGAAATAGTGACCACTATGTAGTCACCGAAATCTCGATCGACGAACGGCCGCAGCTCAGCCATTCGTTCCGGCGATGCTCCCTGCAATTCGATCATGCGCACGAAAGCGGCGCGAATAGGTTTGGCGGTAAGCAGACGCACGCGATAATGCACCGCCATGGAGCTCTTCGACTCACCGGACTGCGCACTGTTCGCGGCGGCCCCGGCGTCTCGCACCGTCCTCTCCCTGGCGGCGGTGGTCGAACTGACCGCCGATGTTTGCGTGGCTTGAGAACCGGTCTCGTCAGTTTGGGTTTGGCCCCAGGCTGAATCGTTTAGAATTTTTTCCGCATCCCTTTCTGACCACTCCGTCCATGGTTTTGTCTTTTGCGCGAAACAAGTGCCGCTGGCGAATACCAGTACTAAACAAATGAGCACAGTTGTTTTCATCGTGGGCTCGTCCTTAAGGAAGATCGCATGGAATAATTTACGTCCGATCATAACAAGAATTACTTCTCCGCTTCGCAGGGGTAATCGACAAAAGTCGAAAACCTGTCCGACCCGTGGTCCATTGCCACATCGCGGCGCACATAATCCAAATGAATTACCGACATTAATAACGTCGCCTGCTCGTCAACCAGGCGAAGGCTGAGATCGAGGGCGCCAATTTTTCCAGATAGAATTTCAGAAAGCAAATAGTGGCGGCAGCCGAAAGCCGGCAGGGCGCCGAGTTCGACGCGGGTTATCAATCCACTTGCGCAGAAGACTTCAAGAGCCGGGTGGCCAGTCAATCCTTTGTCGTCAATATTAACGATCCCGATTACTTCATCGCGCAACAATTTCCCTGAGGCTTTCTCAACCCGGGCGCCGCAGGCGATGTAGTCCGTCGCCAAAGCGCCACGCTGTGCGGGTGATTGGTAGGATCGCGCGGCCGCCAGTCCCGGACGAAAATGCGTGAAGGCATGCGCGCCCCATTCCCTGGCGAGTAACTCGACCTTCATCAGCGTGTGGTTCGTGGTCGGCGCGACCGCGAGAAACAATCCACCTGAGAAAGTCTGCGGCAGATTGAGCTGTGTGGGATCAAAAATGCAGCTCTGCATGCCGCCCAGCTTGATGGCCTCATGTTCGATCTGTTGGCGCGCGATTGAAGCAGGTAGTGGTGTCTCGGGCGATACCTGCCAGACGATGTTTCCGCTGGCGTCAGTAATGAAAGGCTTCAACCACAGGAATTCCTCAATGGGCGCACCCGAACTGAAGTAAAAGCGCGATTGCAAAGTAAGTCCGCCAATCTGTCGGCCCTGAAACACCAGGGGCGTATAAAGAATATTCCTGGCTTTGAATTTGCCGGCCGAATCAATCGGCGCCGGCGCCGGCGACAACTTATACGGCGCCTGGTGAATGGGGTGTTCGACGCTGAAACGCGACGCGTCGCTCCGTTTGATCAGTAAATAGCCGAAAGATTTTGTCGACCCAGATTCGTTCGTGACTGCCAGACTGCCGCCATTCGACGCCCATGCGCCCTTCGGCGCCACATGATGGGATTTNGCAGATACGAAAGCCGGCGCGGGGTTCGCCGTAAGTGAGTTCGCCNCGCGTTAAATCAACCAAAAGTGAGGCGCGCGGTTTCAACTCGTAGGCGATCTCTTTAAATTTGACACCAAGCGGATCGTAGAGGGTGATTGCTCCGCTGCTGCGTTCGGTGTTTGGATTGAACAGACTAAAAAAGCCTGCGTAAGTTTCCAGTGAAGGAAATGGCATCGAGTAAAAAAAACTGTCCTTACGTTGCCATTGCAGCGGGTCCGGATTCGCGTGCACGTTGTCGAAGGACTTCTTCGTCTGCCAGCGCACAAAGGCCGAGCTGAACAAGTCACTGGCATACATCGGTTCGCGGCCATGAGGGCGCAGACGTATCTTCATGCCACCCCAGAAGGCGCCGCGTTCGCCAATCAAATCGCTCAGCTTTAGAACCGTAGTGTGCATCGCCGGCACCGTGAGTCGCTTAGCGATGCCGTCCTGCCCAATCGGCTGTCCGGTTGAGTCGTATAGGTAGATTTCGTATTCGGTAACGTTCGTTGAGTCCAGGTATCCCTGCTTGCCCATGAACGTGTCCGAGGTGAGGAAGATCTCAGAGTCAATGCCGGCGGCCGCGTCCTGCACCACAAAGGGAGCACACAAATCCAGCCAGCAGTTTTTCAGCGGCGCAGTTGATGCCCGGTAGCTTCCGGCGAAAGCAGGCGAGTGGTATTGATCGAGTAGCGGAAACAAAGCGGCACCGGCGCAGGCCTGCGGCAGCAGAGCGAGAAATTTCCGCCGGCGAATCGTGGTGCTTTCGCGCGAGTCAGACACCGCAAGTGTGACGAGTACTTAAGAGAACGGGGGAGAGCAGGACGTGCCCGCCGCTCCCCCGTCTTAATCAGCGACCAACTTCCGAATTTAGAAGTTGAGCCGAATTACTAATTGCCCCACGCGACCACCTGGATCGTTTGTGGTCGAAGTGTCCTGGTAAGCGTTAGTCATGCGGCCGAATGCCGACGAAGTGAAATTGCCGAGCGTATTCACGTCGTTGCCGGCCGAGCCTACGAGGAAGTTGATGTTATTGAATGCGTTGAGAAATTCCGTACGCAATTCAAGATTTATGTTTTCAGTGAACTTGAACTTCTTGGCCAGCGCCAGATCGAACCGGGTGAAACGTGGTCCATGCAGAATCAAGTTACCGAAACCGCAGCCTCCGGCATAGGGCTGAACACAGTTGCCATATCCCGGCGGAGCGATAAAGCGTCCCGATGGTGCTCCGAGCGTGTAGCTTGTACCTGACGCACCAATAGAAACGTTATTGGCCTTGACGGTGTTATCGCGAATGTCTTTCGGAAAGACATAGATAAAGCCGTCGGGATCGCGATAAGAACCGATCGACTTCTCGAGATCCTTGGCGGTCATCCCAACCAACTGCACATTGCCAAGCGAGAACGGCGTACCGCTCTGAATGCGGATGTTGCCATTGAAGCCCCAGCCGCCTACCAGCTTGTCAAGCCAGCCGCCGGCGTTGCTTAGGAACTGCTTGCCTTTTCCAAACGGCAACTCGTAAATGAAGTTGGTCTTCAGTCCGTTACGGATGTCGAAGTTCGTCACGCCCTTCTTCAACCAGAGATTGCGCAACGTCAACGGCTGATCGTTGACGCCCGAGTCGCTCGAGAACATGTTCGACAGAGCTTTGCCAAACGTATAGCTGCCCTGTACCAGCAGGCCTTTTGTCATCCGCCGCCGGAACTCGACAGTCACCGCGTCATACCAGGTTTGGCCGAGGTTGTCGACCAGGAACGCGCCGCCCCGTTTTCCGGCGTTGACCAGGAACATGTTGTATGGAAACAGACCCAGGCCAGTGCAACCCGGGACCGTAGTTCCAGCCGCGTTCGCCGCCGTAGTGACGCCATAACAAGGCTGACCAAGAGGCGTCCGGCGATTTTCAAAAGCGGTGCTGTTCAGTCCGTTGGTCCCGGCGAAGGTAAGCACACTTGGGTTAAGCGGGTTCAGAGCATTCACCAGTGTGCTGTTTGACCAGAACGAGCTGGCGTATAGCGTGTTGCAAGCTGCAGGCGTGGCACACCCCCCGGCGCCTGATGCTGCCAATCCCTGAAACATGGCGAAACTGATTGGCAGTGGGACGGTCCCAGTGCCGGGACCCTGATAGCGGAAATTAGCACCGCGACCGGCAGCAATATTCGCCAACAGGTTCTGTTGCGCCAGCGAGAACTCATTCATGACGCCATTCTCAATGACATTCGTTTCATTGAGATTGATCTGTCTCCAGAGACTGTGACCGCGGTTCCCGATGTAACGAACCTCGATGACGTTGTCCTTTTTGATTTCCCGCTGCACACCAAAAGACCACGACTCCACATAGCCGATTCTTAGATTCGGTTTGAACGCATTCACCGCATCTGTGATTAGACCAGGATTCGGGTAGGTAGGCGTTGCCGGAAACGGAGCCGAAGCGAGTGGCGCGCCGGTGCGGAGATACGTTCCTGCAGGAAGGTTTCCTAACGTGAGACTCCGATTCGTAGTGAGCGTGCCGCCCGGATTTCCGCCCACCACTGACGTAAAGACGCCCGTGCCTTCGCGGACCGAGGCGATCGAGTAGCCACCACGAAATACCGTCTGTCCTGATTCACCCGCGAGGGTCCTCAAGATTCCACTGTGAAAGTTTGGACTGTAAGTAATGCCAAAGCTGGGCAGGAAGATGCCGGCGCCGTGGTATGCCCTCATTCCCGTACCAAACAAAAAGTACTGGGACTGTTGTCCTGCCAGAGTGCCCGGCATGAAAAGATTTCCCGGACCCGACTCTCCGAATAATCCCGCGTAAGTGACACCCGCCCAGGTATTGTTCGCGGCCTTGATGGGGATTTGACGTTCATAACGCAACCCCAATGTCATGGTGATGTTTGGCCGAAAACGCCAGGTGTCCGCCGAGTAAGCACCCCACTCTTGCGAATGGGCGCGGCTGTTCAATGGACCGAGATAGGCATACTGGTTAGTTTTCTCATCCAACTGCGCTCTCGAGTTGAACGCGGTAATTCTGCCAGAGAGTAGCGCATACAGTTGCGCGGCTCCACTGTTCTGGGTCGAGGGCAGAAAACTAAAGGCGTTGACCGGGGCCGGATCGAGGGTCGAGCTGATTGCCGTAGAGTCATTAGGAACCACGGTTATCGCCTGATTGAAATAGCGAATATCCGTGACCGTGACCCCAAAGCTGACCGAGTGATTACCGTGAATCCAACTTAGATTATCGCTGAATTCACGAACCGGACTATTACGCCGCGATGGTGCGGTGCTAACGGTCGCGCTGGTGAGCGTCAGTCCGCCAGAGGCGAAGGCATTGAGGGTCATATTCATTCCCTGGCCATTTGGCGCCTGGTTGGTGAATTGCGACGCCGCAACCTCCGGGAAGAACAGGACCGTGCCACCGACTATTCCATAACGGGCCTCGTTAATCAGGTTTTGATTAATGGTCCAGCGCCAGGCCATCGAATCCGAGAAGCGTACTGAACCCTGGGATCCCTGATTCGGAAAACCTGGAAATGCCGGGTCGGTACTATTAAGGAAATCGACCTTGCCGGTGAACCGCTGGTAATTCCAGATGTTTTCGATGTGGTGGTTCTTTGTCAGGTTGAAGTCAAGTCGCACGGTCGGGAACCGTCGAACTTGACCGCCATGATTGATGAAGCTGCTTTGATCGATGTTCGGATCGCCAGTCGCCTTTGAACCTGGAATCGCTGAGCGAATGCTAGCCAGCAGGGCCTGCGTCGTNGGNTCGACGGTCGTGAACGCGCCGATAATACCAGGATTGGCCTGCGCGAATGTTTTACCATTAACCAGGGTGGGGTCCGCGATGGCTTTAGCAATCAGGTTATAGACGTTTACTGAACAGACTCGGCTGGAGCCC
>AP72_2010_repI_A01DRAFT_1000102_pt1 | contig 13835 bp, 11 predicted proteins | sample AmaPasreplicIA01_FD_9191 | JGI IMG/M metagenome (IMG submission 9191) | reverse complement strand
GATGAAGTTCCCAACGCGGAGAATTGGCCTGCGCTCGTGCAGGCCGACGGAGAGGCACACCCGTAGACGATCATCGCGGAGGCGGCGTTGCCGACGAAATTAGTGCTGACGTAAGCCTTAACTACTCCAGTGTTGCCGCCGCCAATGGACTGAACACTGACGTTCAGCGTCGTGAAGTAAAGGGCGCCATTCGACAAGGCCGTGGCCGTAACGTTGGTGGCTGGAGTCCCAAACGCAAGCGCATTCATAGTACCGAACGAAGCTGTATAAGCCGGGGCAGCACCTGCAATGGCAAATCCTGTGCCAGAAGTCGCAAGTTTCAGTTTGGGAGCCGCCCACATTGCCGATGTGAGCGAAAGGGAAAGAATTACGACCGCCCAGCAACGGGAAAAGCCACGCCGCATCCTACCTGTCTCATCAGCGGCTGCGTGCGTGGCGTTCTCTGGATCATGAAAGATTGCGGGCATTTTTGTTTCCGGTTTTTTGGGGAGCCGGAACCCATGCCTATTGCACAGTTAAAGTAAACGTCACGGTTGCCGTCTGAGCGCCCTGCAATACCGTGGCGCCGTTGGCCGGGGTTACCGCCACACCAATGAAGCGCGTCAAGGCAGTTCCACTTGCCACGGCGGCGCCACCAATGTTGTCAGCTGCGCCCGTGCCCATCGCGGAGAAGCTCGCCGCACCTGCAGGCACTGTGCTTGAGTTTGCCGTGTCGCGCACAATCAAGATGTTGTGCGGAGCGACGAAGTCTGTCGTTACCTGCGCGGTCACAGTTGTGCCCGAAGTGGCGGTATGCGAGGTAAAGACCGGCGTGATCTGATAGTCAGTCCAATAGACCGCATTCGTTGTGCCAGGCGTAACCGGATTGAACTTGTTGCAATTGCCGGCATTGATGCCGAGCGCGTCGACCGTCCCGAAGTTCATGGTGTAGTCAGACGGTCCAGCCGAGGCGACCACAGCGCAATGGCTGATGCCACCAGTTGTGCCGGTCGCAAGCGTCAGCGACACAGCCTTTTGTATGGTGGCGGTGACGTTCAGCGTTGGAGCAACCGTGTTGGTGTTCGCAGCCTGTGTTGCCGCGAATGTTGTGGAAGCCGTCGTCAACAGGGAAGCGAAGACGGCTAGTGTTATGCGTTTCATAATCCTTATCTCCTCTTGAGTCCCTGTTGCCACTCGACTGTCCGTCGCGTGGATTTAGGGGAAAACACTTTTTCGATTGCTGGGGCCTAAATCCACAGTGGGGAGTCAGCGGTGGAAATCCTCTTTCACACGCACCCTGCAGAACTATCCCACCCGTTCACAATTCCCATTCTGGTACCGTGAAAGGTGCCGAAAGGGCTATGCACTTCGGGTGTGATATTGCGAGGTTATGACGAGGCCGGGAAGCGGGCAACGTAACGCGGGTGTACGCGCAGGTAACGTCGACTTAAGTGGGAATGCCTGAAATTCGACTATTTGCACCGGTAAGGATCGTAAGTTACTAGATTATAAGGGTTTACCCCATCTCGATGGACGGAATCTTGCGGGTTTCGGTCTTTTCAACGTGCCGGTGACCAGCGAAATACCGGTTACTTCAATAACTTAGAAAATGCTGTAGTTGCGGGAAAAATCGATTTTGGAATGCTTAGCACAGGCCGGAAAATGGTAGAGAAAACAGTCCCAAAACGACACGACCCGCGCGGGGTATTCACCGCAGCGGGTCGCCGGTAAGCTGTTGGGATTGGCCTGAGGCGGTCACTCTATGCGAATGGCCTCTGCAAACCTCCCGTATCTAGCGGAGTTCGCCAGGTCTTTAGAGCTGAACGCCCTAAGCCTCAGCCACCTCACGTTTATTACTACTACCATCAGAACTTTTCATATATGTTGGATCGCCCTCCTTTCCCGTGTAAGCCAAGAATATTTCCTGCTAACTTCAAAGTCAACCCTGCCGAATCGGCATTGTTAACGTGGAGAGAGCAAAACGGCAGCGATAAGCGATTAGCTGAGCGGTTTGCGTCTTCGCTTGCTTCTCAGGCGTAATAACAAGGTTCGTCGCGAGTCATAAATCTAGATGCATATTGAGGCGAAAAAGGGCGCCGACATCCAGGCGCAGAAACTCTGCCGCAGTTATCGCATGGGGCAATCCGAGATCCGCGCTGTGAACGATGTGAGCTTTTCCATCAACTCCGGAGAATTTGTTGCTCTGTTGGGAACGTCCGGATCTGGAAAGTCTTCTCTCCTAAACCTCATCGCAGGGCTCGATACTCCTACAGGAGGGTCGGTAGCCGTAGCCGGACGGGATCTCGCGCGCATGTCGCGCGAAGAGCTTGCTCGCTATCGGCGCAGCACGGTGGGCATGGTGTTTCAGGCTTTCAACCTTGTGGCCGCTATGACGGTGCTCGAAAATGTCGAACTTCCGATGCGTTTCGCAGAAGTGGCGCGCGATCAGCGATTGAGTAGAGCGCGAACTGCTCTTGAGCGAGTAGGTCTTGGGCATCGAGTCGATCACCGTCCGGCAGAACTCTCCGGCGGCGAGCAGCAGCGAGCTTCCCTGGCACGCGCGTTGGTGAACTCCCCGCAGTTGCTGCTCGCAGACGAACCGACCGGCAACCTCGACAGCCGCACCGGAAGCGAAATCATGGATTTGATTCATAGGATCAACAGCGAAGGCACAACTGTGCTGATGGTGACGCATGAGCGTCCTCTGGCTGAGCGGTACGCGTCGCGCTTTATCTTTCTTCGCGACGGAAAGCTGGTCGAGGATCCCTCCAAGGTGCCGGCATGAAGACCGTAGACCTGGTCGAACTCGCCGCGCGCAATCTGCGCGAGTCGGTGCTGCGGAATTCACTCACGACGGTCGGCATCTCGGTCGGCGTCGCATCCCTCGTCGCAATGCTCTCGCTCGGCATCGGGCTGCAGCATCTCGCTTCCTCTCGCTTGGCCAAGTCGGGGTTATTCGACAGCATCTACGTAACTTCAGGCCGACGTGTGCAGGGACCCAATGGCCGATGGGAACGGAGGAAAGCTCCGCCCCCTCCACTGGACGAGCCTGCTCGGCAGAAGATGGCCAGCTTTTCCGAGGTTTCTGAGGTTTATCCAGACATTCGATTCCCGGCGGAAGTAAAGCTCGATGCCGCCGCCAAAGTGCAAGATCCTGCTGCGCCCAAGCCAAACGCGGCGAAATCTGAATCGGGAGAACCTGTTGAATCTGGAGAACGCGGCTCAGGGCGCGACTTCCAACTCATCAGTGGATTGCCTATGTCTGCCCGGCAGCTCGAAACTTTCGACAACATGAAAGGCAAATTCTTCTCCGCTCCCGATGCTGCCGAAGTCATTCTGCAATCGGACGAGGCGAGGAGTCTGAGCGACAAGCCTGAAGACTTGCTAGGCAAAGACGTCGTGATTCGTTATGCATCGCGCCATTTGCTCAAGGACGATGCCGCAAACTCCGCAGCCTCGGAGTTTGGTGCAGCAAGCGAGTTGAGCGTATATGCGGTCACACCGGTTGAGCGCAAACTGAGAGTCGTTGGATTGGTCGAGTCGAAGGCCGATGCTGGCATACGCGGTGCAGGCAGCGCTGGAGCGTACGTTCCCGTCGTGCTCGCGCAGCAACTTGAGCCGATGCAGGCAACGCAGGTGCGCTTGGCTGGCGATCGCGATCCGATGTCGAACAGTTATCAGGCGCTGATCGTCAGAGTAGATCGTTCAGGTCAGGTGGAACCGGTTGAAGACAAGATCAAGCAGCTCGGCTATAACACTTTTTCGCTGCTCGATGCGACGCGCAGCCTGCGCAGGTTCTTTGCCATCCTGGACTTGTTCCTGGGAATCTTCGGAAGCCTCGCGCTTGCGGTCGCTTCGCTCGGAATTATCAATACGCTCGTGATGTCCATTCTCGAGCGACGCCGAGAGATTGGGATCATGAAAGCAATCGGAGCCAGCGATGGCGACGTGCAGAAACTCTTCTTCGCCGAAGCGGGCGCGATGGGGGTTTTCGGAGGAACGCTAGGCGTGCTGCTCGGCTGGATGATCGGACGCGTGATCAACTTCGGCACCCGAATTTACATGCAGCGCCAGCAACAGTTCACGCCTGACGATGTCTGGCTCGTACCGTTGTGGCTGGTGTTAGGCGCGATAGGATTCTCTCTGCTCGTGAGTCTGGTTGCCGGTTTGTATCCTGCGGCGCGTGCGGCGCGACTCGATCCCGTGCAAGCGCTGCGTTACGATTGAAAACCGGAGTTAAGACGAAGGGCACGAAGGACAAGGCGAGGTCACGAAGAAAACCTTCGTGAACTTCTGTTTTCCTTCGTGACCTTCGTGTTGACCCCCGGTTTTCATTCTGCGACACTCAATCATGGAACCCTCCTCCATAGTCATCCTTGACTTTGGCTCGCAGTACACGCAGCTGATTGCGCGTCGCATCCGTGAGCAGCGCGTATTTTCGGCGGTTCTTCCTTGCACGGCTCCCCTCGAGGAAATCCAGAGCTATCGGCCTGCTGGGATCATCCTTTCCGGCGGGCCATGTTCGGTTTACGACGATGATGCTCCGCCGGCTGACGAGCGCGTGCTCTCTCTCGGGCTTCCCGTTTTGGGCATCTGCTACGGCTTGCATTTCATCACGCATAAGCTGGGCGGGAAAGTAGTGCCCGGTCCTAAGCGGGAGTATGGGCATGCACAGGTTGAAGTCCTGGAACGTGATTCGTCGCTTTTCCACAATCTTCCCGGGTCGATGTCGGTATGGATGTCACATGGAGACGAGGCGCGCGAGCTGCCGTCCGGATTCCGCGTGGTCGCGAAGAGTTCGAGTGCGCTGGCGGCCATCGAGAATCCGCAGCGGAAGACGTGGGCGGTACAGTTCCATCCGGAGGTTCATCACACGAAGTTAGGCACCGATCTGCTGCGTAATTTCGTCTTCGAGATCTGCCGCGCCGAACCCAACTGGACGCCGCAGCGATTCATTGACGAGACAGTCGCTTCGATCAAAGACACGGTCGGTGATGGGCACACGATCTGCGCCCTCTCAGGCGGCGTCGATTCGTCGGTGGCTGCTGTACTCGTGCACCGCGCCATTGGCGATCGACTGACCTGCGTCTTCGTCAACAATGGCGTGCTACGCAAGGATGAATTTCGTAAGGTACAGACAAATCTTCGTGATCGTCTAGGACTAAACCTTGTCGCGGTGGATGCCAGCGATCAGTTTTTGTCGAAGCTCTCAGGCGTGACTGATCCGGAGAAGAAGCGCAAGATCATCGGCAACGAATTCATTGCGGTCTTCGACGACGAAGCCGAAAAGCTGATTCGGAAACATCAGCAGGAAAAGACGTCCAACGGTCATGGTGCCAAAAAGGCCGAATTCCTCGTACAGGGCACGCTGTATCCCGATGTAATCGAATCGCGATCCGTGCGCGGCCCATCGCAAACAATCAAGACACATCACAATGTTGGTGGGCTCCCAGAGAAAATGAATTTGAAGCTCATCGAGCCACTCAAAGATCTTTTTAAAGATGAAGTGCGCCGCATCGGCCGCGATCTAGGTATGCCAGAGGAGATTCTGCAGCGGCAGCCATTTCCCGGTCCAGGACTCGCGGTGCGCATTTTGGGGGAAGTGACTCCAGAACGCGTGAAGCTGCTACAAGACGCGGATGACATCGTCGTCTCGGAGATCAAGGCAGCCGGGCTGTACAACGAAATTTGGCAATCGTTTGCGGTGCTCTTGCCAGTGATGTCGGTCGGCGTAATGGGCGACTATCGCACTTACGCTTACACGTGCGCGATTCGCGCCGTGCATTCGGAAGACGGGATGACCGCCGATTGGGTGCCATTACCGTACGAAGTACTGCGCACTATTTCCAGCCGCATCGTGAACGAGATTCGTGGGATTAACCGCGTTGTGTACGACGTCACTTCGAAGCCGCCGGGTACCATTGAGTGGGAGTGAGCTTTCTTTATGGCGTCGCCCGCAATGCAGTCATCATTAAGTCCGCAACTCGAAGAACTTGTTCAAGCCTTCGAAAAAGCAAAAACGGACGCTCGCAGGCTTCTCACCGGTTCGTCTGAAGAACTGCTGAGAAAGCGGCCTGCGCAAAACAGCTGGTCGGCGCTGGAATGTATCGGTCATCTCAATCTGGGAAATGGCATGATGCTGGCAGAGATCGGGAAGGTAATTGCGCAAGCGCCGAACGCAGCAAATCATACCTGCAAAATGGACCTGATCGGAAAGCTAATGGTCTGGAGCTTCAAACCAGGTCGAATCAAACTCAAGGCTCCGGCTGCCATTGCGAAACCGATTCCCCACGGAAGCGCGCTGGAAGCACTTGCGGAGTTTGATCGCCACCAGGACGAAGCCATCGATCTGATTCGTGCATCGCAAGGACTAGCCATCGATCGCTGCAAGATGAAGTCGCCATTTGCCAATGTCCGTTACAACGCGTATTCGGCATTCGGGATCATCGCCGCACATAATGTCAGGCATCTTTGGCAAGCGACCAACGCGATCGCGAAGGTCAGCAGTTGATCAGGTTTGTCCTCGCCAAAGGACTCGTCTCGCCAATTCCGGGCTTTGTTACCATCTCAAGATCCATGTCCTCCACTGGCGAGAATGTAGTCCGCATCGAAGCGGAGGCGCTTGTGGCGCTGGCCGAGCGTCTGGCTGGTCCGATGAGGCAGAGCTTTGAGCGGGCTGTGGATTTGCTGCAACGATGCAGTGCGCGAGTCGTTGTCACCGGCATGGGTAAGAGCGGGATCATCGCTCAGAAGATTGCCGCGACACTGAGTTCTACGGGGACGCCATCTTTATTCATGCATCCGGCCGAGGCTTTGCACGGCGACTTAGGAATGGTCGCACCCGGCGATGTCGTCATTGCGCTCTCTTCCAGCGGGGAAACGGAAGAGTTGCTCAAACTTCTCGCGAAGATCAAGCGTGTTGGTGACGCTCTAATCTGTTTCACCTGCGACTTGCAATCAACTCTCGCGCAAGCTTCGGACGTAGCGCTCGATTGTTCCGTTCCGCGCGAAGGCTGCAACCTGGGACTCGCTCCCACAGCCAGCACCACGGCCATGCTGGCGCTGGGCGATGCGGTTGCGGTTGCGCTCTCTGAAAAGCGTGGGTTCAAGGAAGAGGATTTCGCCGCCTTACACCCAGGCGGAAAGCTTGGGAAGAAGCTGATGCGCGTTTCCGAGCTGATGCATAAAGGTGAGGCACTGCCGCGCGTTTCTCCCGAGACTTCCATGCATGACGTCATCTACGAAATGTCGCGCAAGAAGTTGGGGATGACTACGGTCTCCCAGAATGGGAAATTGCTAGGAGTGATTAGCGATGGCGATTTGCGGCGGCTGCTAGAGCGCCGTGGCAAAGATGCAATGGACCTGAAGGCGGGGGAGTGCATGACGCGCACCCCTGTTACTGTGCCAGGATCCACCTTTGCGATGACCGCGTTAAACCTCATGGAGGAGCGCAAGATTACTTCGCTTGTGGTTGTGGAGGACGATGCACGATTGCTCGGGGTTGTGCACCTGCACGATTTATGGGGAACTGAATCAATCTAGAATGCGAGGCGTTCATGCCAACTCTCGATCCGCAAGAGGTTCTTCAAGAACTTAATGAGGAAGCTCTGTTACCCAATCCCGTCAAAGTTCGTGACATGTTGTTTCACGCCAAGCTTGCTCCCGATCAATCGCTGGAGTTGAATCGGCAATTTACCGATTATCAGAAGCACTTCGGCGAAGCCTTGAAGCTGGCCAAGCAGATTCTGGGCAAGCTCGCGAAATAGCTCCCCAATAAATCACTGACTCAGCGCTTACCGCAGTACTGTTCGCTACAATAAATTGTTTATCTCACAGCTGCCGGAGCCAGATGCATCGTTGGTCTCAATTGTTTATCCCTACTCTGCGCGAAGCCCCTGCGGACGCGGAGGTCGCGAGCCATAAGTTTTTGGTGCGGGCGGGCTACATTCGCCAACTCGCTGCCGGCGTCTACTCCTATCTTTTCCTCGGACAGCGCTCGATCAATAAGATCATCGGGATCGTTCGCGAGGAGATGGACAAAATCGGTCAAGAGTTTCTGCTGCCCGCGCTGAATCCGCGTGAATTGTGGGAATCGAGCGGACGTTGGTCAGTAATGGGCGACAACATGTTCCGCCTGAAGGATCGTGGCGGGCGCGATCTGTGTCTTGCAATGACTCACGAGGAGGTCATGACCGAGATCGCGCGCAAAGAGCTGCGCAGCTACAAGCAGCTGCCGCAGATCTGGTACCAGATCCAGACGAAGTTCCGCGATGAGCCTCGTCCCAAAGGGGGATTGTTGCGTGTTCGACAGTTCATCATGAAGGATGCCTATTCGTTCGATATGGACGCCGATGGACTGGATATTTCTTATCGCAAACACTATGACACGTACAGCGCGATCTTTCATCGTTGTGGTCTGAAGTTCGTTGCCGTGCAAGCGCATTCCGGAGCCATGGGCGGGTCGCAATCTCATGAGTTCATGGTCTACACCGACGCAGGTGAGGATATGGTTGCGAGCTGCCCGAAATGTGGATACGCGGCAAACCTGGAGAAAGCGACTTCGAAGCTTGATCCTGTCGAGGATCTTAAAGCGTCGGGCAACGGCTCTCCCGAATTGGTCCATACGCCGGGAATGAAGACGATCGAGGATGTGGCGAAGTATCTCGGGGTGTCCCCAAAGCAGAAGATCAAGACGCTGGCACTGATGGGTAGCTGGGACGAGAAAGATGGCAAGACGACGGAGCGTCCTGTAGCGGTGTTTGTACGCGGGGACCACATGCTGAATGAGGCCAAGCTTCTGGCGGTGCTGGAGGCGCGCGAGGTTCGCCCCATGCACGCAGAGGAGATTGAATCAGCGTTCAAGTCTCCTGCCGGATTTCTTGGTCCGGTTGGATTGAACGGCCTGCAAATTGTGGTGGACAAGGCTCTCGAGGGCAGGACGAACCTGATTGCCGGGGCTAACAAAGAGGACTATCACCTGCGTAACGTCACGCCCAGTCGCGATTTCGCGGTAAAACAGTACGCAGACGTGCGTAATGTGGAGCCGGGGGAGGGATGTCCGAACTGCGGCACCCCCATGGTGGTGGCGAAAGCCGTTGAGATTGGACACATTTTCAAGCTCGGCTACAAGTATTCCGAGTCAATGGGAGCTCGTGTTCTCGATCAGGCGGGCAAGGAAGTTGCGCCGATCATGGGCAGCTACGGGATTGGCATCGAGCGCATTCTGACTTCGGCGATCGAGCAGAGCAACGATAATGATGGCTTCTGGCTTCCCCGTAGCATTGCTCCGTTCGATGTGGTGGTAACCGCAACGAATGTGAGTGATTCAGCAATCCGGGGCGCGGGCGAAGAGCTTTCGGCAAAGCTCACGGCAGCGGGATTCGATGTATTGCTCGACGACCGTGAGGACCGAGCTGGAGTGAAATTTAAGGATGCCGATTTGGTCGGAGTTCCATTCCGAGTCAATGTTGGCAAGAAAGTTTCCGAGGGAAAAGTAGAGCTGGTACAACGCTCGACACGTCAATCTGTCGATGCTAGCATGAGCGAAATTTCTGAAAAATTGCGACAAATTGCGCAATAAATTCAGGCTCTGGCTCTCTGATTCTAAGCATGGCGCGACTGAAATCGCTCTTTGGTGTTTTTGTTGTGGTGGCCGTCTTCTATTTGCTGTGGAAGATGCTGCCACCGTACATGCAGGCGTATCAGTTTCAGCAGGAGCTTCAGAGCATTTCGCGCAATAACGAATATTCGCCGCTCGATGAAAACGCCATCCGGGGCGAGGTAAGGAAGCAGATTGCCGAAATTGGTGTGCCTGTAAACCCTGAGAGCGTCTCCATCATGAAGGGTCAAGGAGACTGCATCATTGGCGTTAACTATACAGTTCATGTGGATGCCCTATTTCGTCCTTTTGATATGGACTTCCATCCGGCGGCAAAGAACGGAGTGAAGACCGATCCGATTCCCAACCGTGCGATTCAGTAGGAGCAGCTAAGTAGCTTTGTTTTGCGTCTAATAGAACAACAGCTGTTCTTCGTAGCCACCACCGGCCAGCTTTCGTCTAATCTTATGTAGGTAGAAGTTTCTTAACATTGGCCATTAAGTTAAAAATCCCTCGCGGTACCGGCATTCATGCTCGTCTGTCGCACCCTGTAGTCAAGGCGTCCGTGGCGGCGTTCATCGTTATATGCACTTGTTTGTTTGGCGTCTTTGCCTACTACTACCTCAAATATCAGAAGATTATTGACCGGCGACTGAGTGGGCCGATCTTTGCCAATTCGGCGAAGATTTACGCTGCTCCGGAAACGGTTAAAGTGGGCGAATCGTTCAAGGTGAATGAGATCGCGGCCGATCTCCGCCGGGCTGGGTACACCGAAGAGAGCGACCGCACTGGGTCGCGGATTGGCACTTACAAGGAAGGCACCTCGTACATTGAGGTGAGGCCAGGTCCAGAGTCGTATCACACGCCTGAGTCGGCGACCATACACATTACTGACGGCAAAATCGATCGCATTACGCAGCAGAACGGCGGCGGACTCGACGCGTACGAACTCGAGCCTCAGCTCGTCACAGGCTTATTTGATCGCGAGAACCGCTCCAAAAGACGTCTGATCACTTACGAGGGCATGCCCTCTGTGCTGGTGAATGCAATCCTCTCCATCGAGGATCGACGCTTCTTCCAGCACGGTGGGGTGAATTACTTCCGCTTTCTTCAGGCCGCACTAATTGACCTCCGCTCACGGCATAAGCAAGGCGGTTCGACGCTTACGATGCAGCTGGCACGCGGCTTCTTCCTGACGCCGCAACAGACAATCAAGCGCAAGTTGACAGAGATGCTGATCGCAACCGAACTGGAGCAGCGTCTTACCAAGAAGCAGATTCTCGAGCTGTATGTGAATCAGGTGGACATGGGCCAGCGCGGCTCGTTCGCGATTAAGGGTTTTGGTGAAGCATCGCAAGCCTATTTTGGGAAGGATATCGGTGACCTTACTCTTCCCGAAGCGGCACTGCTTGCCGGAATCGTTAACGGTCCAACATATCTCTCGCCCTATCGCCACCCCGACCGCGCGCTCGAGCGCCGTAACCTCGTGCTGCAAGCAATGGTTGAGAACGAGGTGATTTCCCAAGCACAAGCTGACGCCGCTAAAGCAACTCCGCTGAAGCTTGCCCCACCAAACGTGGAAGCCAGCGACGCGCCTTATTTTGTCGACATGGTTCGCGAGTCACTGCTCTCGCAGTACAGGGATAACGAGTTAAACGGAAACGGCTACCGCATTTACACCACTCTTGATCTGGACTTGCAGCACGCTGCAGCCGAGGCGATCGATATCGGCATGAAGCAGGTGGACGAGTTGGTTCGCAAGCAGCGCACGAAAAAGGTCCGAGAAGGGAAGGGCAAGAGCGCGAAGATCATCACCACTGTCAAGCCTGGACCCGACGCCCAAGTCGCGTTGGTGTGCATCGATCCGCACACAGGAGCCGTGCTCGCTCTGTCCGGAGGACGCAACTACGGATTTAGTCAGTTGAACCACGCTGTGGCCAACCGTCCGACTGGATCGATCTTTAAACCCTTTGTCTTCGCCACTGCGGTAAACACCGCGCTGACCGGCGGACAGCCAGTGTTCACACCGGCGACCATCGTCGACGATTCGCCCACTGTCTTCCAATATGAAGACAAGGTCTACACTCCGAAGAATTTTGAAGATAAGTATTACGGACCAGTGAGCGCCAGCTTTGCTCTTGCGCACTCGTTGAACAACGCGACTATCAAAGTTGCCGAGATGGTTGGTTATGACAAGGTGGTCGCGCTGGCGCGTTCTGCGGGAATCAAATCCGTCCGAGCCACACCGGCGATGGCAATTGGTTCCTACGACGCGACTCCCCTAGATATGGCTGGGGCGTACACAGTTTTTGCCAACAATGGCACGCGCATCTCTCCCATATTCGTCACATCAGTTCGGGACGCCAAAGGCGATATCCTGCAGGATTTCACCACTGATAGTCGCCAAGTATTGGATCCACGTGTCGCATACGTCACTACGACGATGATGGAAGGCGTGCTGAACTACGGAACTGCAGCAGCAGTGCGCGGTCGCGACGGGTTCACAGCCCCGGCGGCAGGGAAGACCGGAACGTCTCATGACGCCTGGTTCGCCGGATACACAACCAACTTGCTCTGCATCGTCTGGGTCGGTTACGACGATTACAGCGACCTGAAACTCGAAGGCTCAAAAACGGCGGCACCCATTTGGGCACAGTTTATGAAGCGCGCCGTCGCTTTGCCACAGTACAAGGACGGAGTTCAACCGTTCAATCCGCCCGCTGGCGTAGTTGACGTAAAGCTAGACAAAGTAACCAATTACTTAGCTACTCCGGTGTGCCCGAACGACTACGAAGCAGCCTTTATTGCAGGTACAGAGCCAAATCAAAATTGCGAGATGACGGCTGGCGACCAGCGGAATTTCTTCCAGAAGATCTTTGGAGCTGGGCCTCATCCGGGTGCGCCCGCTCCGGTGTCTACTACTACTCAGCAAGTAGCCCAGCAGCCGCTCTCGTCCCCACCCGTGGTTCAATCGTCCCAGACGACCCAAGGTAATGAGGACGAGAAGAAGAAAAAGGGCTTTTTTGGCAAGCTTTTTGGGGCAATTAAAGGGGATAATAAGGACCAAAATTCGCCGCCGAGTTCGCCGTCCCCGCCTGCACCAAGGTAGAACCCGCGACGCAAGTGACCTGGAGAGGCCCATATGTCTCGTGCACGGTTCGCTTTCACGTTCGCACTCGCCGCTGCCGCCTGTTGCTTTGCGCAAACTCAGATTCCTTTAAACGACACGTCGTCGGTCACAATGACGACGCCAGCCGCACTGCGTCGAATCGAGCCGCCTTCGCCGACTGCCACAGTCGAGCAGCTTGAGCAGCGCGGGGATATCCTGCGGGCCGAGAAGTACTACGCGGACGCAATCGACTACTACGAAGCCGCCATTCACAAGAGCTCAGCTCCGTCCCAGCTCTACAACAAGCAAGGAATCGCGGAGCTCCAGATGCTGCACTTCAGCGAAGCCAAGAAGATGTTTGAACGCGCGATGAAGGGCAATCCCCACTATCCAGAGGCGACCAACAATCTCGGAGTGGTTCACTACAACACGCGCAACTACGGCAAAGCAATAAAGCTCTATCGCAAAGCTATCGTGCTAAATCCGGAATCAGCCAGCTTTCACAGCAACCTCGGCACCGCATATTTCGCTAAAAAAGAGTACAACAAGGCGAGTCAGGAATATGCGACTGCGCTCTCCCTTGATCCGGAGATATTTGAGCGTCATTCCCAGGCGGGCATAACCGCCCATATGTCTTCTCCGGAAGATCGCGCCCGCTATTCCTATGTGATGGCGAAGATGTTCGCGGGACGCGGAGACGCCGATCATTGTCTGCTGTATTTGAAGAAGGCGATGGAGGAAGGCTTTAAGGTTGCGGAGAATTTCCAGAAGGATCAGGAATTCGTGGGCTTCCGCAAGGATCCAAGGTTCTTAAGCCTTTTGAATCACGGCCCGATGCCGCTGCCCGAGTAGGTCGCTGACGATTCACTTCGCAGCGCCTTACGCGGCACTGTGGCTCACAAGACATTCGCGCTGCTATTCCTTTATGAAACTGTCATCCCTCGCGTGGTTTTTGCGCGGGGGATATGTTTTTGCGCACTCGGCGCAAACAGCAGATCCCCCGCTCCGCACTTCACGATTGAATGATTCAAGCAGCCTGGCTGCGCAAGCGTGATCCCATAACCACGACGGCTCCAGACGCCCGATACACTGTGGTTGCATAACGACCAAGGGACTCGGGCGAAAGGAGCCAACGTAATGTTGATTATA
>AP72_2010_repI_A01DRAFT_1000101_pt1 | contig 13844 bp, 13 predicted proteins | sample AmaPasreplicIA01_FD_9191 | JGI IMG/M metagenome (IMG submission 9191) | reverse complement strand
AATTATTTTCTTCAACAAATTGATTGATCCGTTTTCCAATGTAATGACCAAACTCTGAATGCAATAACTGGTAATCGAACGCATTGAGAGACGTAGCCGTTCCTAATCTTTCAATCCATGCTGCGCTGTATGAATAACACTTTGCTTTCGGAATATCGTAACTCCATTTTCCGCCACTCTCCTGGAATTCGGCAAGAACGATGTCAAGCCCATCTAAGGAACTCCCACTCATTACCCCAATGACCCGGTAAATCATTTTGCATTTATCATTTTACTCCCGATCTTTATCGGGATAGATTTGTTGCGGCAAATTACGAATTACGACTAACGAATCACCAATTGAGATTTTGGATAGCGAAGTATCGTAAGTCGGAAATTTCAATCCATCAATCATGGTTATAAATCTCAGTGAGCAACACAGCCTGGTAACAAATTGGATCGCCGAACTCCGCGATGTAGAAGTACAGAATGACAGGATGCGTTTTCGCCGCAACCTGGAACGCATCGGTGAGGTCATCGCATACGAGATCAGCAAAACCCTTCCCTTTGATGAAAAAGAAATTCAAACTCCACTTGGTACAGCCGAATCGAAGGTAATAAAGGAGCAGCCGGTACTTGCAACGATTCTCCGGGCTGGGCTTCCATTTCACCAGGGATTGCTGAATTTTTTCGATAAAGCCGACAATGCGTTTATTTCTGCATACAGAAAGCATCGCAAGGATGGTTCATTCGACATTAGCCTTGATTATATCTCATGTCCTGAAATTGATGACCGCGTTTTGATTATATCTGATCCAATGCTAGCAACCGGATCGTCCCTGGTAAAGGCAATCCAGTTCTTAAAAGAAGAAGGGAATCCAAAGGAAATACACGTTGTTACCGCTATCGCCTGCACCGTGGGAATTGAATTTGTAAAAAGAGAACAGCCTTCCCTTACTATCTGGTGCGGCGACATCGATGATGAACTTACCGCAAAGGGTTATATTGTCCCCGGCCTTGGCGATGCAGGCGATCTTGCCTTTGGGGCAAAGGTCCAGATGTAAGCCAGTCCTGCGTTGTGGCCTGACGGTCAACACATCACATTTTACCGTTAATTCCCGATACCGAGGGGAATCTTGAGCAACTTTATGTTATCATTTGCCGATTTTATTTTACCACTTCTGGCAATTTTTGTATTTTTCATTCCCTTATTTTTTCTGTAATGAAAAAACTGCTTTTAACCGTAACTATACTAGGAGGACTAATAATTGATGGATTTGCGCAAGACCCTAATTTTTCTCAATTTTTCGCATCGCCCCTTACTCTAAATCCAGCATTGACAGGAAAATTCGACGGCTTGTATCGTGTCGCAGGGAATTATCGCAATCAATGGCCCACGATTTTCAATGCCTATACCACCTATACAGCTTCATTTGACGCGGGAATTCTCAAGAATAAGATACCTGAATACGACCAATTTGGCGTCGGTGTTTTGGGATTTTCGGACCAGGCTGGAGATGGTGTTTTGAAAACAAATTCAATGGCACTCTCGGTAGCCTATCATAAAAGCCTTGACGAAAATGGATATAACCAGATCGGGGCAGGTTTCCAGGGGAGCTTTGTCAGTAAACGTCTGGACGTTACCAAGCTCACTTTCGAAGACCAATTAACAACGTCTGGCTTTACGGGAAGTACTAATGAAATCTTCTCTGGCAAACAAGTCAGCGTATCATATTTCGATCTGAATGCAGGCGTCTTGTACAACGGTACTACGAATGGCTACAATAATTACTACATGGGCGCATCGGTTTATCACATTAATCGACCAAAGGAAAGTTTCCAGGGTGATCCCTATTTCCTGTTGCAACCGAGGATAACATTGCAGGCCGGTGGGAAGATTCCCGTTGGTCAATTTAATTATTTACATGTTAGTGCAATTCACAGTATGCAGGCCAAAGCGCATAACACGGAAATTGGAGGAGCTTACGGCGTGAACGTTAGCCCTGACGAAGAAAGTCCAACTACCGTTTATTTCGGAAGCTGGTTCAGGTTTGGGGATGCTGTCATTCCGTATGTGGGTCTGGAATATGGCAACTTCCAACTTGGAATGACCTACGATGTAAATATAAGCAGTCTACGTCCCGGTTCTGAGTCAAGAGGCGGCGCGGAGATCTCACTCATTTATATCAAGAAACCTACGGATCCCAATGCAAAAAAATTAAATTGTCCAAAATTTTAGCCAACCAATATTTTCATTTAAGAAAAGGTGCAGCCAATCTCTGCGCCTTTTTTATTTTTAATAGATGAAGAGAATAGTCAGCCATTTAACATTCTGGGTTTTGATTGCCATCGCAGCTGCTGTTCTCGTCGGTTATTTCGCTCCTTCTTTCGCGCTGCAACCAATATTAAAATCCACGTTAAAAACCAGATTACTCGGACAAGAAATAGTTATAGGATCGACGTTGAGCGAATTTCTTGCAGGAGTATTCATCAGCGCTGTGAAACTTCTCATCAATCCTATCATTTTCCTTACCATTACGCTTGGCATTATTAGCATGGGAGATTTGAAGAAAGTGGGTCGGGTCGGCGCTAAAGCACTTCTTTATTTTGAGATTGTTACCACGTTTGCGTTGGTCATCGGCGTTGCGGTATCCTTATTCATAAGACCTGGGCGGGGAACCATGATCAATACCATAAGGCAGGAGGATATTTCAAAGTATACAAGTAAGCCATTCAGCTGGTGGCATTTCTTAAAAGATAATTCAACCTTGCAGGTCCTTCTTGTTGCGATTGTTGTAGGAATCGTTTTGAACATCATAAAGCATCATGACAAGATCCACGACTTTCTGAAGATGCTTGCAAAATATGTATTTAAGATCTTACACGTAATCATGATACTCGCGCCGATTGGTGCTTTTGGCGGAATGGCATATACGATCAGCAAATATGGGATCAGTACCCTGATTCCACTTGCAAGGCTGATGGCAACGGTTTACATCACCATGGCAATCTTCATTTTTGGTGCGCTTGGGCTAATACTTCGACACTATCGTGTAAGCATCTTCAAATACTTGAATTATATCAAGCAAGAGCTCTTAGTCGTGTTAGGAACATCCTCGTCCGAAGCAGCCCTGCCTTCTGTGATGGAAAAACTAGAAAGAATGGGTTGCTCGAAATCCGTTGTTGGTTTGGTGATTCCTGCGGGCTATTCATTTAACCTGGACGGCACGACAATTTATTTATCAATGTGCATATTGTTTTTAGCCCAGGTATTTAACGTTGACCTCAGCCTTGCACAAATACTAAGCATCATTGGTATTTTAATGATCACATCTAAAGGAGCGGCTGGAGTTACAGGCAGTGGCTTCGCAGTTCTCAGCGCAACTCTTACTGCCATAAAAGTCATTCCTGCGGAAGGACTGGCGTTATTAGTGGGCGTTGACAGATTCATGTCCGAAGCAAGGTCACTTACCAATTTCATTGGAAATGGTGCGGCTACAATATGGATTGCAAACAACGAAAAAGAATTTGATAGGAGTAAGATGATTGATGCGTTTGGTCTTGAACAAAATCAAAAGTAAAAAGACTTATTAATTTCTCACCTTGGTTTCCCACTCACAAAAGGATTTCCTTTTACATAAAAGCGATAAGGCAATAATGCATCCTTGCCTGCATAATCAACGCCGATACGCGGCGAGGCTGCAATTTCTTTCTTGCTCAACTTTACTCCGTCGTCTGCAATAAAAATTTGGTTCGCCAGGAGTGATAAGCCTGAGTGCTTTGTTACAATCCCTAATGCCTTTGAAACATTTCCTGGCCCACGAGTGAGTGTATGATCCAATTTCCTTTTCTTCGTCCTCAATAACATTTCTTCAATTCCTTCCAACGGATCCAGCGCTCGGATAAGAATGGCATGGGGCTTATCCGTTGAGTTAGTGACAACATTGAACAGGTGATGAATGCCATAACAAAGATACACATAGGAGTAGCCTCCTTCGCCATACATGATCTCATTGCGAGCCGTCCTTCGGCCACCTGAAGCATGAGAAGCTTTATCTATAATTCCCGCGTATGCTTCGGATTCCACAATCCTGCCCGAAGTAATTATGCCGCTCCAATTCGTCACAAGAATTTTTCCTAACAATTCCTTAGCGATCTTGACTACATCCTGCCTTTGATAGAATTCATGTCCGAGTTTCTTCATCATCCGCTAAAATCTTTTTAATCTTAGTTCTTTTTTATATTTACCCAAATTTATGCCTTGCTTAAAGAAATTGTAATAGCTATCCAATCCTATTTTGAAGCGCATCGTTTTATCGTAACCCATAAACTTTGGAAATGGATCATCATCCCGGGCATTATCTACGCAACTCTTTTTGGCGCCTGCATGTATTTCTTTGGTAAATCGGCGACGGCTGTTATACAGTATCTTACTGAGTCAACGGGTTTGGGGAGTTGGATCGCAAAATTTCAGAATAGCTGGCTTGGATTTTTCTTCACTTTCGCTGGCGTGATCCTTTGGCTTATTCTAATGTTGTTTTATTTCTCCCTTTTCAAATACATCTGGTTAATTGTTGGCTCGCCTGTTTTTGCGTGGCTTAGCGAAAAAACCGAATCTATCATCGAAGGAAAAGAATTCCCGTTCAATTTTAGACAACTGATAAAGGACTGCTGGCGGGGAACCAAGTTAGCCCTTCGGAATACTCTCTGGCAAACGATCTATTTGGTCGGTCTCGCGTTATTAACGCTCGTTCCCATAGTTGGTTGGGTAACGCCTCTTATTGCTTTGTTTGCCGAATGCTATTATTATGGCTTCTCCATGATCGATTACAGCTGCGAGCGACACAAGCTGCCTGCTTCCAAAAGCATTCAATATATTAGCCATCATCGCGGACTGGCGATTGGAAACGGCCTGGTGTTTTACGTCATGCATGCCCTTTTGATAATTGGTTGGGTCTTTGCGCCCGCATACGCAGTGATTGCTGCTACGTTGAGTTTGTACAAAGTAAATCCGGAATAAGAGTTTGAAAGTTTCAGGGTTCCAGAGTTGACAGGTTGGCCGAATGCTGAACAACGGGTGGAACTTTGGAACTCTGGAACGCGTGAACTTGTAAACTCTTGAACTTCCTAACTTCAATCAATGAATTCCAAAATCTATATCATACCCTCCGTCCTCGATGAAGAAGCGATTGAAACAATTCCGATTTATATCACCGGGGCTGTAAAAAACTGCCAGGTTTTTTTTATCGAAAATGAGAGGACGGCCCGGCGCTATTTAAAAAAAATATGGAAAGCCATCTTGCCAGGAAATGAAATTGTCATTGATAATTATGAATGGTTTGTGATTGACACGAAAGAAGCAGTGTCGTTATTCAGGCAAAAAATCAAGGAAGGCAAAAACATTGGGATCATTAGTGAAGCCGGTTGTCCTGGAGTCGCCGATCCCGGCCAGAACTTAATTGGAATTGCTCAACAAATGAATGTGGAGGTACAACCTCTGGTCGGACCCAATTCAATTCTACTGGCATTGATGGCAAGCGGCATGAATGGTCAGCGGTTTCAATTTGTTGGTTACCTACCTATCTCCGAACATGATCGTTCGAAGGCGATCAGGGAACTTGAGATTGAATCACAGAAAAAGAATTGCACGCAAATTTTCATTGAAACACCTTACCGAAATCAACAGCTTATTCAAGCCGTTTTAAGAACCTGCAAAGCCGCCACAAGGTTTTGCATAGCAGCCGACATTACGGGAAAAAATGAGTGGATCAAAACAAAAACAATCGTCGAGTGGAAAAAAGAAAAGATCGATTTGCATAAGAGGCCCTCAATATTTTTATTATTGTCATAGTGCGGATGTTCGATCCATGCTCGCTCCCATCAAAAACAGTCACGAGAGCAAATATCAAACTGTTCCCGGTCATATCAAAAATCATCGGCCTATCAGTAGAATGGTTTATTAACAAAAAAACTTGACAATAACTTTATTTATTTTATACATTTGTATATTCTGCCAGACAAGGCAGGATTTTTGAAGATCAAAAAACGTGAATAATTTTTTGACCCATACAAAACAATTCGCATTTCATGCGCCGATCACAACCGGTGTGTACTCGGTATGCTTTGATATATTCCGCTATTTGATACGACCTGGATTCTGATAGGCGAGCCAATAACCGGGGCCCCTATCAGTGAAAATCCCAAAGGATTTCTTTAACATGGATTGGTTATCCGCATGACATATCAATCTTCTTTACATTGGACAATCAAAATATAATTATCAGGGTTGCTACACCCGAAGATAAGGTGTACGCAAAAATCATTACGGATGAAATGGAGTCATCCGCAAAGGCGCGTGGCACAGGTATCGCCCGTCGCTCCCCTGAATACATTGCAGAAAAAGTGGACCAGGGTAAAGCTGTTATCGCCGTTACAAGTACCGGCGAGTGGGTGGGCTTTTGTTATATCGAAACATGGAGTCACGGAGAATATGTGGCTAATTCGGGGTTGATTGTTGCACCTGAATATAGAAAGAGTGGCGTGGCAAAAGCCATCAAGCAAAAAATTTTCAACCTCTCAAGGGAAAAATATCCTGAAGCAAAGATTTTTGGATTGACGACCGGCCTGGCCGTTATGAAAATAAATTCTGAACTCGGCTACGAGCCCGTCACTTACTCGGAGCTTACACAGGACGAGGCCTTTTGGGAAGGATGCAAAAGTTGTGTGAACTACGAGACCCTGATGAGTAAGAACCGGCAAAATTGTTTCTGCACGGCTATGCTTTACGATCCTAAAGACCATTATAAGCCGGAGGAAACAAAGGAATTTTTTGAAAAGAATCAAACCGGGTTTGAACGATTACTACGCTTCAAGCAATGGAAGCTATTTAAGAAAAAAGAGAACAATGCACGTCCGGAGGATTCGCTCGTAAAGGGAAATGGAGGCGGCAACTCAAAAGTCAAGTCCTTCCTGTTTCACTTATTTAATTTTTAAACATGTTCCGGCAGCACTAATGCTAGTTAGCTCCGGTTGTGGCTTGTCCCGATTTTCCGGGATCACTCACTTCAATATTAACAATTCTAATCAACAATAAATGGCGGTCAAAAAGGTTGTACTTGGTTTTAGCGGCGGTCTTGATACTTCATTTTGCGTAAAATATTTGCGTGAAGAGAAAGGCTATGAAGTGCATAGCATAATTGTTAACACGGGTGGTTTTACTGATGAAGAGTTAAAAGAGATAGAGAGGCATGCGAATCAGCTCGGAGTGAAAACTCATACAACTGTTGATGCTGTAAAATCTTATTACGACACAATTATAAAATACCTGGTTTTTGGAAATGTACTAAAGAATAATACTTATCCTTTAAGTGTAAGCGCTGAACGCCTGAGCCAGGCCTTGCACATAGCAGAACATGCAAAAAAGCTTTCGGCCGACGCGGTGGCCCATGGCAGCACCGGTGCGGGAAATGACCAGGTAAGGTTTGATATGATTTTTCATATCTTGATTCCAGGAGTTGAAATCATCACTCCCATCCGCGATCTGAAACTAAGCCGGGAACAGGAAATCGACTACCTCAGGAAAAAAGGGGTTGAAATGAATTTCGCAAAGGCAGTATACTCGATCAACAAAGGTTTATGGGGAACGAGTGTAGGGGGAAAGGAAACACTAACATCTCTCGGTATGCTGCCCGAAGATGCGTGGCCTACAAAGGTGAGTAAATCGGGAAGCCAGCAGATCAAACTAAGTTTTGAAAAAGGAGAGTTGGTAAGTGTCGATAGTAAAAAATTTTCTCATCCCACTGAAGCAGTCAAATATTTGCAGAGTGTCGCGGGACCGTATGGCATTGGAAGAGATATTCATGTAGGCGACACTATTATTGGCATAAAAGGCCGCGTGGGTTTTGAAGCTGCCGCCCCGATGATAATATTGAAGGCACACCATGCATTGGAAAAGCATGTGCTGACCAAATGGCAATTAAACTGGAAGGATCAATTGGCACAGTTTTACGGAAACTGGCTGCACGAAGGCCAGATACTCGATCCAGTGATGAGAGACATTGAAGCATTTTTCGAAAATTCACAACAAAACGTAACAGGTGAAGTATCCATTGAGCTAATGCCCTATCGATTCCAGGTAATCGGCATTGAATCAAAATACGATCTTATGAGCAGCAAATTTGGCAAATATGGCGAAATGAACACGGGTTGGACTGGTGATGATGTGAGGGGCTTTTCAAAAATATTCGGAAACCAGACGGCGATCTGGCATGCGATCCAAAAAGAAAATAAAAAATGAAAAATGTAAAATGATCGTGGTATTGGTTAGGTCAATTTTTAATTTTCCATTTTTCCATTTTGAATTTTAAATGGCAACAAAGAAAAACATACAAGCAGGTATCATTGGAGGTGCAGGTTACACGGGTGGCGAACTCATTCGCTTATTGATTCGTCACCCGGGTGTATCTGTTTCCTTTATTCACAGCCGCACTCATGCCGGTAAGCCCGTTGAGTCAGTTCACCAGGACCTCATCGGTGAGACAGACATGAAATTTTCTGGTGAACTTCAGAATAATATCGATGTGCTGTTCTTGTGCGTGGGACATGGAGAAGCAAAGAAATTTTTAGACGAACATAAGGTCGCAGATAAAATAAGGATCATTGATTTATCCCAGGATTTTCGGCTTGCGCAAGGTTCAAAGGTTGGAGGCCGCAGCTTCACTTATGGATTACCTGAGTTGAATCGGGAAAAAATCAAGTCCGCAAGAAACATTGCGAACCCTGGTTGCTTTGCAACGGGCATCCAGTTAGGGTTGTTACCTCTTGCAAAGGCCGGATTGCTTGAAGACATTTACATCACCGGCATTACTGGCTCAACCGGCGCAGGCCAGGGATTAAGCCCTACGTCTCATTTTAGCTGGAGAGCGAACAATATACAAGCGTATAAGACTTTTACTCATCAGCATCTGAATGAAATTTATCAAAGCCTACATCAATTGCAGAAGAACTTTTCAAACTCTCCCTCCGAGAATGGAGGAATAAGTTTTATCCCATGGCGTGGAGACTTTACGCGTGGGATCTTTATCAGTTCTCAAATAACCTGCAACTGGAAGCTTGACAAGCTGGTGAGCCTGTATGAACAGTTCTATGCCGATCATCCATTTACATTTTTGAGCCAGGACATTATTTTTTTGAAGCAAGTGATAAACACAAACAAGTGCGTAATCCAACTGGAAAAAGTAGGAACAAAACTTGTTATTCATTCCGCTATAGATAACCTGGTAAAGGGAGCAAGTGGCCAGGCGGTACAAAACATGAACCTGATGTTCGGCATGGATGAATGTGCTGGCCTTAATTTAAAGGCAACGGCGTTTTAAATAAAAATGAAAATAGTTAAACTTAAACCTACAACTTAAACTTATGAATCTGTTCGATGTGTACCCGATCAATGACATTACAATTGTAAAGGCGAAGGGATCGTATGTGTGGGATGATCATGGTGAACAATACCTTGATCTTTATGGAGGTCATGCTGTGATCAGTATCGGTCATACACATCCTCATTGGGTAAAAAGAATTGAAGAGCAACTTGAGAAAATAGCCTTTTACTCCAATTCAGTAAGAATTCCACTGCAGCAACAATTAGCAGAAAAACTGGGAAAAATCTCTGGCAAGGAAGATTACCAACTTTTTTTATGCAATTCCGGCGCAGAGGCAAATGAGAATGCATTAAAATTGGCCTCATTTCATAATGGAAGAAAGAAAGTAATTGCTTTCACCAAATCATTTCACGGAAGGACTTCTTTGGCTGTAGCCGCTACAGATAATAAAAATTATGTAGCACCGGTTAATGAAACCGACAATGTGATCTTTCTGCCGTTCAATGATGAAGAAGCGTTGCAAGATTGTTTTGAAAAAAACGGAAAAGAGATTTCATCGGTCATTATTGAAGGTATCCAGGGAGTGGGTGGAATTCACGTTGCCGAAGAAGACTTTTTGAGAAAGATCAGAGCATTGTGTGACGAACATGGAGCTGTTTATATTGCGGATGGTATTCAGTGCGGTTACGGAAGGAGCGGAAAATTTTTCAGTCATGATTTCGCAGGAGTCAATGCAGATATATATACGATGGCGAAAGGCATGGGAAACGGATTTCCTGTTGCTGGCATCATTATCTCACCACAAATAAAGCCGAAACACTTCATGTTAGGAACTACGTTCGGCGGGAATCACCTGGCCTGCGCAGCGGCACTTGCCGTACTTGAGGTTATTGAAGAAGAAAAACTGATGGGCAACGCAGTGATGGTGGGAAAGTATTTAAAAAATGAACTTGAAAATATTCATGAACTAAGGAGAGTAAGAGGAAAGGGATTAATGATAGGTTTCGATGTCCCCGATGATTTAAAGGATCTTAGAAAAAATTTGTTGTGGAATCAGAAGATTTTCACTGGTGAGTCAAAGCCAAATGTGATTAGATTACTGCCCTCATTGGCACTCAAGAGAAGGGATGCCGAAGATTTTATTGATGCCTTGAAGGAAGAGATAGCTTTGCTCAGTAAAGAAAAGAGCGCCGAAGTTCCCGCCCGTACCGAATAAAATATCGTGTATTTCTTAAACACTGTTAAAAGTAAAAGGTAAAAAATTGAGTCTTCGAAGTGATTCAGTATTTTGACTTTTGAATTCTGAATTTGGACTTTGAGGAATCCGGGATTATCCGCACAGCATAAAACCACCAATATTGAAGCAATTCATTTCAGTTCATGACGTGCCAGACATTAATGGTTTAGTAAGTAAAGCGCTTAGCTATAAAGCTGCTCCACTAAAAAATAAAACGCTCGGCTCCAATAAGCGGATAGGGTGCCTTTTCCTAAACCCAAGCATGCGTACAAGGCTAAGCACCCAAATCGCAGCTGAGAACCTTGGAATGGACGTAATTGTATTCAATGTTGGCAACGAAGGCTGGGCATTGGAGTTTGAGGAAGAAGCTATCATGAGTGGCAGTACGGTAGAGCATGTGAAAGATGCAGCCCCGATATTGGGGAAATATTTTGATATTCTTGCTATTCGAACTTTTCCGTCCTTAAAAAATAGGGACGACGATTACAGTGAATTATTCATCAAGCAATTTGTGAAATACGCAGGTATTCCGGTTGTAAGCCTGGAAAGCGCTACGCTTCATCCTTTGCAAAGTTTAACCGACGTGATGACTATAACTGAAGAGAAAGCTAAATCAAAAATCCAAAATCAAAAATCCAAAATTGTCCTTACATGGGCTCCCCATGTCAAACCGCTGCCGCAGTGTGTCGCTAATAGTTTTGCCCAATGGATCAATGCGTGGGGTGAAGCCGAGTTTGTAATTACACATCCTGAGGATTATGAGTTAAGCAAAGAATTCACTAAGGGTGCCACCATTGTCTATAACCAGGATGAGGCGTTGAAGAATGCTGATTTCGTGTATGTAAAAAACTGGAGTACTTATACCGACTATGGCAAAATTTATTGTAATGATCCGGGATGGATGCTGACAAATGACAAATTAAGATTGACGAACAATGCTAAAGTAATGCATTGTCTTCCAGTCAGACGAAATGTGGAATTAAGTGATGAAGTGCTGGATGGACCAAATAGCCTTGTGACAGAAGAAGCTTCAAACAGAATATGGGCGGCTCAAGCCGTGTTGTCAGAAATTTTGACCCCCATCCCCTAAAGGGGTGTTTTCGAAAACTCATTATATTGATAAGCTCTGAAGAATTGGTTCAGTTATGAAAGAAAATATGTTTTATGGTGCGGGCCCGTTAATTTTTAAAAGAGCTGAGGAGCTTAGAAACAATATGACCTCCGCTGAAAGAATTATTTGGCAGCACGTGCACATAAATGAATGGAAGCTTAAGTTTAGAAGGCAACACCCAATTTCAAACTTTGTAGTAGACTTCTATTGTCATCCAATAAAACTGGTAATCGAAATCGATGGAGATATTCATGACAACGAAGATGTCAAGAAAAATGACATTTTAAGAGAAAAAACACTTACATCTCTTGGTTTGAAGGTAATTCGATTTAATAATGAAGAAGTCTATAAGAATAGCACTGAGGTTCTAAGAAAGATTGATTCGACAATTAGACTGTTGCAGAGCCCCCCTTTAGGGGATGGGGGCAAAATATTGCACGTTATAAAAATCGGTGGGAACATTATAGATGATGAAACAAAACTTTTGTCATTCCTAAAAGAGTTTGCTTCAATCAAAGACAAAAAAATCCTGGTACATGGAGGAGGTAAATTAGCAACGAAACTTGCCGAAAAATCCGGTATTGAGCAAAAATTAGTAGATGGCCGAAGGATTACCGATCCCGAAACTCTGAAAATCGTGACAATGGTATATGCAGGCTATATTAATAAAAATATTGTTGCTCAATTGCAGGCATGTAATTGCAATGCGATCGGCCTTTGCGGCGCTGATGGGAATGCAGTTCTCGCACATAAGAGAAATCATCCTACCATTGATTATGGTCTTGTGGGTGACATTGACAACATAAATGCTTCACTCTTCGAAAGTTTATTGATGCAAAATTTTTCAATTGTTTTTGCACCGATCACACACGACAAGCGCGGCCAGCTTTTGAACACCAATGCAGACACAATAGCACAGGAGATTGCAAAAGCAATGTCTGAAGCGTATGACGTCAATCTTATTTATTCATTTGAGAAACCAGGCGTATTAACTGATGTTGAAGATGAAAATTCTGTGATTAACAAGTTAACCTGGAATTACTATCAGCAACTTAAATCACCTAACGAAGTAAGTGGCGTTCCAAAGATATTTGCAGGGATGATTCCTAAAATTGATAATGCCTTTGCCGCCTTGAATAGTGGAGTAAAAAAAGTGATTATCGGTAAGGCGGAAGAATTACAACAGCTATTAAATGGCCGGGCAGGAACAAATATTGTCAATGAATGAATCGGTGACGATATTGCAAACTGAAGCGATTGCTTTGCTCAAACAATTGATCGCCACTCCGTCCTTCAGTAAGGAGGAAGATAATACTGCGGACATACTTGAACAATTTCTTGAAAGGAAAAAAGTGAAGACCCGGGTTCATTTGAACAACATTTGGGCAACGAATAAATTCTATGATGACAGCAAGCCGACGGTTTTGCTTAACTCTCATCATGACACGGTAAAACCAAACAAGGGCTACACACTTGATCCATTTGCTCCCGTTGAAAAGGAAGGTAAATTATTCGGACTTGGAAGCAATGATGCCGGCGGGCCATTGGTATCCCTGATCGCAGCTTTTCTCTATTACTATCCACAACCGAACTTAAAATACAATGTGATCATCGCGGCAACTGCAGAAGAAGAAATTTCCGGAAGTAATGGAGTGGAGGCACTGTTGCCACATCTTGGAAGAATTGACTGCGCCATTGTAGGAGAGCCGACAGAAATGCAAATGGCAGTAGCGGAAAGAGGACTAATGGTTTTGGATTGTACTGCTCACGGTAAAGCTGGACACGCAGCGAGGAACGAAGGAGAAAATGCAATTTATAAGGCAATAAAAGATATCGAATGGTTTCATTCATGCCAATTTCCAAAGGTGTCTGAATTATTAGGACCGGTTAAAATGAGTGTCACTGTTATTGATACTGAAAACAAAGCGCACAACGTTGTTCCGGCTGAATGTAAGTTTGTGGTTGATGTCAGGGTTAATGAACTTTACACCTTTGAAGAGGTTATGGATGCGATACGGGATCATGTGCAAAGTGATATTAGAGTAAGGAGTTTCCGGCTTCGCTCTTCGTCCATTGCATTGGACCATCCGCTGGTAAAGTCAGGAATCGAATTAAAAAGAAGTTATTACGGCTCCCCCCC
>AP72_2010_repI_A01DRAFT_1000100_pt1 | contig 13844 bp, 8 predicted proteins | sample AmaPasreplicIA01_FD_9191 | JGI IMG/M metagenome (IMG submission 9191) | reverse complement strand
ATCAGCATGGCCGAGCCATAACCAACGGTTCGCCAGGTGGCGCGCGTGACTACACACGGGCGAGACGCCGGGGCCACTTTTAAAGTGAACTGATAATGATTGGGAGTCGCCATCTGCTCGCAGCTGTCACCACCATCGCGGTGACGTCTTTGGCATTCAGTCAGCAGACGGTGAATCGCAAACCGACGCTGTATGTGATCGGCACTTCGCATCTCGACTCTCAGTGGAACTGGACTGTGCAGGACACGATTCGCGAGTTCGTGCCCAACACCTTTTTTGAAAACTTCCAACGCATCGAAAAGTACCCTGACTATAACTTCAATTATGAAGGCGCGATTCACTACATGTGGTTCAAGGAGTATCACCCTGACGCGTGGCCAACTTTACAAAAATATGTGGCCCGCGGCCGTTGGCGGCTGGCAGGCTCCTGGATCAATGCAGTCGACGTGAACATTCCCTCGCCGGAATCGCTCATGCGGCAGGCACTTTACGGCAAGCGTTTCTTCCGCCAGGAGTTTGGCCAGGTCAGCGAGGACGTTTACCTCCCCGACTGTTTCGGATTCGGTTATGCCTTGCCTGCGATCGCGACGCATTCCGGCCTGTCGCAATTCTCGACGCAAAAGCTGACCTGGGGATCATCGTACGGAATTCCCTTCTCGATCGGCCGCTGGAGAGGACCGGACGGCAACACGGTGCTGGCGGCATTGAATCCCGGCGATTATGTAACAAAGATCCGCAGCGACATTTCCCTCGATCCGAAATGGGCCGGCGAACGGCTCACAGCGGCCGGCGATCGACAGATTGGATTTCGCTATTTCGGCACCGGGGACATAGGTGGCGCGCCCGACGAAGAATCGATCGAGTGGCTTGAGAAATCGATCGGGAATAAAGCAGGCAGTGTGCAAGTCCGCAATACGTCGGCTGATCAACTTACCCGAGATCTGACAGCTCAGGAGAAGGCCGCCCTGCCTGAATATGACGGCGAACTGACGATGAAGACGCACGGAGTCGGCTGCTACACGTCTCAGGCGGCGATGAAACGGTTCAATCGTGAGAACGAGTTACTCGCCGATGACGCCGAGCGGGCCGCAGTCACATCAGAACTGTTCGCCGGCCTGGATTATCCGGTTGAGCGTTTGCGAGAAGCGTGGATTCGCGTGCTTTGGCACCAGTTTCATGACGACCTTACCGGAACTTCAATTCCGCAGGCGTATCAATTTTCATGGAACGACGAATTGGTTTCTGCGAACCAGTTCGCGAGCGTTTTGACTGGCTCGGTCACGGCGATCGCGCAAAGGCTCGACACCCAGACCCCTGGTGTGCCGTTGGTGGTCTACAACCCGCTGTCGAACTCGCGGCGCGACCCGGTTGAAGCCACCGTTGAATTCAAAGACTCCTCCGCCATCGCTCTGCGAGTGATCGACAGCGTAACCGGGCGCGATGTGCCGGTTCAGATCCTCGACCGGCAGGGTAACCGGGAGCGCATTTTGTTTCTCGCGGAAATGCCGCCGGTAGCATTCAAGGTCTTTGCAGCGATTCCGGCGAATGCGGGTGCGCGAACGCAAACGCAACTCACTGTTACACCATCATCGCTGGAGAACGCGCGTTACCGCGTGCGTATCGACAAACAGGGTGACATCGCCTCCGTGTTCGACAAGAAAACCCGCCGCGAATTGCTTCGGGCGCCGGCGCGATTGGAATTGCGAGACGATCCTTCACCCGACAAGCCGGCATGGAGAATTCTTTGGAACACAGTAAATTCGCCGGCACGAGAATTCGCCGGCAACGCAGAGATCCGCGTCGTCGAAGACGGTCCTGTTCGGGTGTCCGTCGAGATTACCAGAAAAGCCGCCGGGTCGACTTTCGTTCAGCGAGTCATGCTAACTTCAGGTGGCGATCGGATTGAGGTCGAGAACGCGGTTGATTGGAAGTCACCGAACAGTTTGTTAAAGGCCTCGTTTCCTTTGACTGCCGCCAACCCCAGAGCAACTTATGATTTGGGGCTCGGCACAATTCAACGTGGCAATAACACCCCGGATCACTACGAAGTACCGGCGCAAAAATGGGCGGACGTAACAGATGCGACCGGGACCTTTGGCGCCGCCATTCTAAATGACAGTAAGTACGGATGGGACAAACCTGCGGATAATACCCTGCGCCTGACATTGCTGCACACAGCGAAGGCGCGGGCTTATCCCTATCAGAGCAGCAATGATTTGGGGCATCATCACTTCACCTATGCGATCGCCGGTCATCCTGGAGATTGGCGTGACGGGCGCGTGCCGGCTCAAGCTGCCTCATTGAATCAGCCCCTAATCGCATTCCAGACTGAGCCACACCCAGGCGGCGCGCGTACTATCTCGCTCCTTTCGCTGGCAGGTGACGAAGACCAAATTGCTGTGCGCGCGTTGAAGAAAGCGGAAGATTCAGACGAGATTGTCCTGCGGTTGCAGGAACTTTACGGCCGGCCGGCGCACACTTCGATCAAACTGGCAGTGCCGATCCTCGCCGCGAGGGAGATCAATGCCGCCGAAGAACCGGTGAGACCTTTACCGGTGGCGAACGGCCGCCTGGTGATCGATCTGAAGCCTTATCAACCGCGCACTTTCGCGCTGCAGATGAAACACGCAAACGCGTTGCCGATTAGCGCGGCGCCGGTCGAACTGCCATTCAATATGGATGGTATCTCAACTGATGAGAATCGGAGCGATGGCGATTTTGACGGCCAGGGCAGGACGCTGGCGGGCGAACTGCTGCCTGACAGGCTGTCGCTCGACGGCATTCCTTTCAAATTCGGATCGGGCCGGGACGGGGCTTTGAATATGCTGTTGCCTGCGGGACAGCGGCTTCAGCTGCCGGCGGGCAATTACAATCGCGTATATGTCATCGGCGCCGCAGTTGGTTCTGATGTCAACACAGAGATCTTCGGACAACGCGTGACCGTTCGCGAATGGCAGGGACCCGTGGGCCAGTGGGACAGCCGGCTAAAGGAGCCGCGTCAGTTGCGGGAGGTTTCCGTCGCGCCGATGACCAGTGGCCAGTCGTGGACGGCGGACGCAATTGATCAGGATCTGGTGGTGAAGTATGACGTTGGCAGCGGCATCTTAAGCGGCATCGATCAAATTCGCCGCGGTTTCGTAAAACGCGAAGAGATTGCGTGGGTCGGTACACATCGTCACGGCCAATCCGGAAACCAGCCCTATATCGCAAGTTATCTGTTCGTGTATCCAATCGATCTGCCTGCCGGGACGCGCGATTTGCGTTTACCAAACGACAGTCGAATCAGAATCATGGCCGTCACGGCAGTGCGCGCGCCCGCTCATCTTTGGCCGGCGTCGCCCTTGTATTCCGCGGATCTGCCGACGATGTAAGCGCCGAAGGCGCGGCAGTCAGTAGCCACCGCCTTAAGGCGTGGATCGTTTAAACGAGAGTAACCCGAGCGCCGAAGGTGCGACATTAAATTTGGTTTAAAAACATCATTACAATATCGGTCCTTCGGACCTCAATATTCTAATTTTGACATTCAGACCACGGCCTCACGGCCATGGCTACTCAACCGCGCCTTCGGCGCTTAACTGCTAGATGAATAATTTCGACATTCAAACCCAGGACGCTGAGTTACCAGCAGCCAGATTCACCGTCAGCGGATTGCGCTGGTGGATTGCTGCGCTCATCTTCTTCGCGACCCTGATAAATTTTGTCGACCGGCTCACGATTTCCATTCTGGCGCCTGTGATTACGACGCAGCTGAGCTTGACCAATCTGCAGTTTGCCAGGCTCACCACCTGGTTTTTGATCGCTTACACCATCAGCCAGGGCGTTTCCGGAAAGGTGTACGATCGAATTGGGCCGCGGCGCGGATTCACGATTTCGATCTTTATCTGGTCTCTCGCAGCTTGCGCTCATGCTTTCGCGCGCGGACTGGCGAGTCTCAGTTGCTTTCGCTTCATTCTCGGGATTGGCGAAGCGGGCAATTGGCCCGGCGCTGCTCGCGTCATTGCCGAATGGTTTCCACCACGTCAACGTGCGATTGGGATGGGAATTTTCAACAGCGGCGTCTGCGTCGGTTCGATCCTCGCCCCACCGCTCATCGTCTGGCTGCAATTGACGTTCGGCTGGCGCACGACGTTTCTCTTCACCGGCTCACTCGGCTTCATCTGGCTGGGACTGTGGCTGCTGTTTTATGAGAGCCCCGAGCGGCACTCTGCTATTACGCCAGCCGAGTACGCCCTGATAAAACAGGGTGCTGCGCCGGGATCGGATAAGCAGCAGGTCGCCTGGTTGGACTTGCTGCGATTTCGGCAAACGTGGGCCATTGTGCTTTCACGATTCCTGACCGATCCGGTGTGGTGGTTATATGTAACCTGGCTGCCGCTGTATCTATACAACGCTCGTGGTTTTGATTTGAAAAAAATTGGGATGTTTGCCTGGCTTCCATTTCTCACTGCCGACGCCGGCAGTCTACTGGGCGGCTGGTTATCAGGACATCTCATTTCGCGCGGCTTCTCTACGGACCGCGCTCGTAAGGTTGTGATCGTTTTCAGCGCGCTGTTCATGACGGCGGGAATTCCCGCTGCGTTCAGTGTCGACGCGTTCGTGGCATTGGGATTCATCAGTTTGGTGACCTTTGGTTTTCAGGCTTGGATCAATAATGTCCAAACGCTGCCCAGTGACTTCTTTCCCCAACAAGCCGTCGCGGCCGTCGCCGGTCTTGGCGGCGTCGGCGCCGGAATGGGATCGATTCTGTATGTATTAGCCACCGGTTGGGTGATCGATCATTTCTCGTACACTCCGATTTTGATTATCGGCAGCCTGCTCCCGCTACTGGGAACGGCGATCCTCTTCGTATTTACGGGACCAATCCGGGCAATCAACCTTAGCCACACATCGATGGAAGCTGTATGACAAATTATCTGAATCTTTCAAACAGAGTGGCACTTGTTACCGGCGCTTCATCCGGTATCGGCGCTGCCTCGGCAAAACTTCTGGCGGAACTGGGCGCAGACGTGGCCATTACATATCACCAAAACCAGCAAGGCGCGCAATCGGTTAGCGATCACATCAAATCACTTGGTCGTAAGGCGATGGCAATTCACGCTGATTTTCGGCAAGCCGAGCAGATTCGCGCGACTGTGACAGAGATCGCAGCCGCGCTTGGACCTATCGATATCCTGCTGAATAACGCCGGCTCGCTGGTAGAGCGAAAAACCAATCGTGAAATGACGCCGGAACTCTGGAACGACGTGATCAATCTCAATTTAACCAGCGCCATGCTTTGTTCGCAGGCCGTCGCACCATCGATGATGGAACGCAAAACCGGCGTGATCATCAACGTCGTTTCTATTGCCGCTCACAGCGGGGGTGGGCCGGGCGCGGGTGCTTATGCCGCCGCAAAGGCCGGACTGATTGCGTTGACAAAAGCGCAGGCGAAAGAATTCGCGCCGCATGGCATTCGGGTAAATGCGATCTCGCCCGGCACAATCGACACTCCCTTTCACCAGGTATTTTCCACTCCCGAAATGATTAGGAATACGATCGGCACTATTCCGCTGGGTCGCATCGGGACACCGGAGGATTGCGCGAAAGTTGTCGCCTTTCTGGCGTCTGATTTGTCCAGCTTTGTGATTGGCGAAACGATCGAGGTCAATGGCGGACAATTGATGCGCTGAAATGTGAGATCTGGGATGCGCACAGGAGAGTTTGAACTTTGCATTAAGCGTCAGCTGGTTTCAGTTTTTTGCGACGCGCAGCGTCGTCATGTTTTTAGCCCGGCCTTTCAAGGGCATTAATATACTTGGCAAATCCTTCGACTACGCTTTTGAACGCCGAAGGCGTTGGCAAATTCCAGCCCAGGGCATCGCCCTGGGAAAACAATCGGATACGCGTCGCTCGGTACTCCGCGACTTTTTGTGTCCAAACAGGAGGAGGTTGCCTGATGGATCGGCGCGCATTTCTACAGACATCGACGCTGCTTGCGGGTGCAGCTTTGCTGGATGGCAGCGAACAGGAAGTATCTGCCGTGACCGCAAACGCCGGCGTAGCGGATCAGCCGATGATTGGCATCCAGGTGGGCGCGGTTTCTTTTGTGGACGAAGGGACCGACAGAGTGCTTGCCGGGTTCCAGGAGATGGCCGACATCAACACGCTCTTTCTCGCTACGTTCACCTATGGGCGCGGCATTGCGGGTCGACAGATCCGCGGCAGCCAGTTGCCTGATCATGGCAGGCAGGAATACGACGACAACTTTCACGGGGGAAACTTTGCCACGCCGCACTCGCAATATTACCGCCATACAACGATCGCCCCAGAGAAGGCGCCTGATCATCCCGGCTATGACGTCATCGCAGACGTGCTGCCTGCCGCGCGCCGTCACAACATGAAGGTCATCTGCTGGTTCGAGGATGTGTTCCGGCGCGACATACCGGGATTTGATCAAGCCGTTGAGATCGACGTTCACGGGAAACCTGCCGCCACCGCATGTTTGCGAAATCCGAACGTGCGAAATTTCTGGCTGGGCCTGGTCGAGGATTACCTGCGATCTTATGAGGTTGACGGTCTGATGTGGGGAAGCGAGCGACAAGGCCCGCTCGACAACGCGCTCACGGCCAGCCATGGCGGCGGCGCCGATCGCACGATTGCTTGTTTCTGTCAGTATTGTCTGCAAGCAGCTCGCCAGAACGGCATTAAAATAGATCGCGCCCGAGCAGGCTTTCTCGAGCTCGAGCGCTGGACCACTTCATTGCGCGGCGGGCAGAAACCGGCCGACGGCGCCTTCGTCACCTTCTGGCGTTTGCTGCTCAAATATCCGGAACTGCTTTACTGGGAGACACTCTGGAATGAGGGGCTGAACGATACGTATCGCGCGATGTATGCGCTGGCCCACCAAATCGCACCTGGCAAAGGCATCGGCTGGCACATCTGGCACAACAATTCGTTCTCGCCCTTCTATCGAGCCGAACAGGACTATGCTGAGTTCAGCAAGTACTCGGACTTTCTCAAGGTCGTGATGTACAACAACTGCGGTGGCCCGCGTTTGGCGCAATATGTGCGAAACGTGCAAGCCACACTGTTTGCCGACCTGTCACCCGAGCAGGTGCTTGATTTCACTTACGGTGTGCAGCAGTATCGCGAAGCTTTGCTCGATCGCCTTCCGCAAGCCGGCCTCTCAGCCGATTACGTGCGGCGCGAGACAAGGCGCGCCGTTGCCGGCGTGGCTCCATCAGTGAAGATCTGGCCGGGCATCGACATCGACATCCCGACCGGACCAAATGACAAAAAGACACAAGCTGACGATGTATACCAATCGGTAAAGGCTGCGTTCCAGGCCGGGGCGCAGGGCGTGCTGCTGTCGCGTAAATACTCAGAGATGAAACTCGCGAACCTTAGAGCCGCGGGTCGTGCGATCCGGGACTTGAGGAGTGCGAAAACCCTGGGCCTTGGTCACAGCCCGATGGCAACTTTCGCTTGAGTCTTTTTTGCAGGACGCGCCGGCGGCCTCAGCCGGGGTGCTGCCCTGACGGTGTTGCCGGTAATCTAGTTTATGACAATCAACAGCAAACAGTTTGGGACTACTCCTGACGGCTGTAAGGTGCGCCTGTTCACTCTGACCAACAACCAGGGAATGGAAGTCGGAGTTATTAACTTCGGCGGGATCATTACGACGATCAAAGTTCCGGACCGAGACGGCATACTCGGCGATGTGGTCCTGGGCCATGACACGCTGGAAGGTTATTTGAATCATTCGCGATATTTTGGCGCGCTGATCGGCCGGTACGCGAACCGAATCGCACGCGGACGATTTGTCCTGGATGGTGTCGAGTATTCCCTTCCTATCAATAACGGTGTGAATCACCTGCACGGGGGCTTTAAAGGATTTGACAAGGTGGTATGGCAACCCGAAGCGCTTGGCAACGCGCTGCGGATGACTCATTTGAGCCGCGAGGGAGAGGAGAATTATCCCGCAAACCTGCGCGCGGTGGTCACCTATTCACTCACCGAAGCTGATGAGCTGCGTCTGGATTACGAGGCTTCGGCGGATCGCGACACGATCGTCAATCTCACCAACCATTCTTATTTCAACCTGGCCGGCGGCGGAACAATTCTCGATCACCAGCTGACAATTGCAGCCGACGCCTTTACACCGGTCGATCAGACGTTGATTCCCACGGGTGAGATTCGCCAGGTGTGTGCGACGCCTTTTGACTTCAGGTCACCCACGCCCATCGGCAAACGGATCGAAGAGGACTACGAACAACTACGTTTCGCCGGCGGTTACGATCACAACTTTGTCTTACGAAATGAGCCGGCAGGTTTCAAAAAGGTGGCCACGGCCCACGATCCAAAAACAGGACGGGTCCTGGAGATCTCAACTGAGCAACCAGGAATCCAGTTCTACTCGGGAAACTTTTTGGATGGCAGCATCGTCGGCAAAGGCGGACGTGCTTATGTGAAGTACTCGGGCTTTTGTCTTGAGACGCAGCATTTCCCCGATTCGCCAAACCATCCGAATTTTCCGGCGACCGTGCTCAGGCCAGGTGAGGAGTACCGTCACACGACCGTGTTTAAGTTTACGATAGATTGACGCTACAGTCTCAGTGAAACCGCTTCGTGTCAGAACCGCGAGCGGTAGCGACCGGATCAAGCGAGCTGTGCGAATGACCATGAAGCGGATTTTTCAGAGAAGCATACTGATCCGTCGCTACCGCTCGCGGTTCTGACACTCAGAGATTTCGCGATGAGGCGATTTTAAGCATGGCCATTTCGTGGTTTTTCGTGCTCTTGTTCGTGTGAATTCGTGGTTACTTTCCGGCTGAAACCACGAAACCACACGAAATAACACGAAGCGGGTGGTTAGTTTTTTGGAAGAGCAAAGAACATACACCAAAAACACGCAACTTTAGCACGCCAGAATCAATGGGAGATGGATCGATGAAAACACAATATAGAATCTTTGCTGTCATAACCGCTGCGATTGTGCTCCTGGCATCGATGGTGTTGCTCGTCAGGTCGCACCAATCCGCCGAGCCGTTGACCGGCAACTGGGTGGTGCGGACGCCGAGCACAAACAACGACGGTACTTTCCGCAATACTTATCTGAATCTGAAACAGGAGGGGCAGAAGATCACTGGCACTATTCGCACCACGCAATTCTATTATCACGTCAGTGAAAGTACGGGCGGCCCCGAAGGGTTCACTCTCACCGGATCAATGATGGATGGAAAGAACGAGCGCAAGGTCCAGTACGAAGGCAAGCTGGTCGGTGAAGAATTGCACATCTCAACCCGGCGGCGGCCCCAGGACAGTCCCGTGCAAATGGTTGCCGTGCGCGCCCCCGCCGGTGAAGGCGCTATCCCCACGCGTAATCCCCTGCCGGCTTTGCATAAAGTTCAGGACAACGGTCTGGCACGCACTCCGCCAATGGGCTGGAACAGTTGGAACAAGTTCGCGAGCCGGGTTGATGACGCCACTGTGCGCAGTATCGCCGACGCTATGGCGAGCAACGGCATGAAAGACGCCGGCTATCAGTACATCAACATCGACGACACGTGGGAGGCCGGCCGCGACGCGCAGGGCAACATCCAGACCAACAAGAAGTTTCCGGATATGAAGGCGCTCGCAGATTATGTGCACAGCAAGGGATTGAAGCTGGGCATCTACTCTTCGCCCGGCCCGAACACCTGCGCCGGTTATGAAGGCACCTATGGCCATGAAGAGCAGGACGCGCGCACCTACGCGGCCTGGGGAATCGATTATCTAAAGTACGACTGGTGCGGCGCGCGCAATCTCTACACAGATGAAGAGATGCCGGCCGTTTATCAAATCATGGGTGACGCCTTGCTCAAAACAAAGCGGCCAATCGTCTACAGCCTTTGCCAGTATGGACGGCAGGATGTCTGGAAGTGGGGCGCCGACGTCGGCGGCAATCTGTGGCGCACCACTGGCGATATTCGCGACGCGTGGGACTCAATGTCGCGCATCGGATTCAATCAGAACGATCTGGCACCGTACGCCAAGCCGGGTCACTGGAACGATCCCGACATGCTCGAAATCGGCAACGGCGCGATGTCTGAAACCGAATACCAGACCCACATGAGCCTTTGGGCCATGCTGGCGGCGCCGCTCCTGGCGGGAAACGATCTGCGCAGTATGAGTCCGAACATACTTGCGATTCTCACCAACCGTGACGTCATCGGTGTTGACCAGGACAAATTGGGCAAGCAGGGTCAACGCGTCTGGCAATCAGGCGAGCAGGAAATCTGGTCGCGGCCGCTGTCGGGAGGCGCGCTCGCAGTTGCGTTATTCAATCGGGCGAAAGACCCAGCGAAACTCACGGTGAAGACCAGTGATCTGAAGATCAGCGGCAAATGGAAAGCGCGCGATCTGTGGTCACAGCAGAATGTTAGCTGGCCTGCCGACGGCGAGTATTCAGTCGCAGTTCCGAGCCATGGCGTGGTGATGCTCAGGTTGAGTAAGTAAGGCGCTAATCGCTTTTTACCTCAGTATTGGCCTGTGCAATTTTTTTCGGCTGCTCCAAAAGAATGAACTTCTTTGTAAATGGCTCGGCCATGCCGATGCGTGGCAAATCTTTGAGCGGCAAGAAACGATCTTGCTAGTCCGGCGATGTTCAAATTGCTTTCCCTCTCGAATCAGAAGTCATGATCAGGACGGTCCGTAGGCGGCCATGGACTTCAACTAACCAGTCCGACGCGCTTCATCATCTGCGCGAAGTCAGCGGCACCGGCTCGCCTTCGCGAATCAGCACGCGTTCGACTGTATCGATGCGAAAGTCTCCGAATGAGTAAGAGCTCGGATTTGTCGGGGCGATTGTCATCTGAGCGCTTCTTTTGAGAAGTATCTGAGAAATTCTGAGGACTCCAGCGCAGCCGCCAGCTATTGTGCCGCTGATTTAACGCTTGTTAATGAAAAAGCCAGCAAGACTGGATGGGCAGGCATTGTAAGGCCGGTTCGGGGCAGTGGCAATCGTTTTAAGAATGGTCGCGATGGCGGGTGGAAGTCTTTACGCCACCAAACGCTGAGCAGACTGTTTTCAGAGACATTGAAGAGTCAGGCGACAGATGAAGAAACGCACGGAAATCACCATTGAAACCAGCCGCCGGGTAATTGTGCGGCATGCGAACAACTGGCGTGAGACGTGGTGCGAGCAATGCCAGGGCGCCGTTCGGATGATTTCGCCCAATGAGGCCGCAGCGCGGCTGAACGTGAGTTCGCGTTTGATCTACCAGTGGATCGAAGAGGGCAGCATTCATTTTCGTGAAGAGCCCGGTGGCCTGATAGTGTGTGAGACATCTTTACCACCAATGACTGGCAGACTGTTGACATGATCAATGATGCAAAGGAAGCACTGTTTGACTGTTTTTCATTTCTTGATCCTTTCCTGGAGACCGGGAGTCGCCCCAGCGACTCCCGGCTTGGAGTATCCGCTCGCACGCGACCGCGAAACACGGAACTCCAAAAACAGTAGCGTTCGCGCTTGCGACAAAAACCTGCTCGCTCACTGGCTACCGATAGAAGTAAGGATCGAGCACCAGCACTTCGGTAATGCGATCAACCGGCAGATTGTTCCATTTAGCTGTGCGGCGAATCGCTTCCGGCGAGGGCGCGTCGTAAGCGCAAAAGCTTTTGCTGCCGTCTTTACTGACGTATGAGTGCAGCCAGGTCACACTGTCTTCTTCGTTGTTGAGAACTGTCTGCCGGCAAATCTCTGCACCTTCTTCATTGATCGGAATCTTCAGAGCAATCGGAAAACTTCTTTCAACTATATAGCGCGGCATGGCCGTTCCTCCTTTTCGCGGTTGCGAACTTTCAGCTCGCCAACGAATATACGGAGCGGAAATGCGTTTGAAATCGGAAGGAATCCCTATTTTGGAAAGGCGTGTTACCTATTTTGGGTCGCTTCAAACGTGCACGAGAGGCCTACAATCATGGATCCTCTACAATAGTGATGCACGGCAGGTCTAAGAGTGGATTGAGAACGTTTTTTTCAGCTGGTCCAAGTGATGTTCAGAAGAAAATAACCCCTTTTGTTATGGCTCGGCCATGCTGATGCGCGGCAAGTCTATGACTTGCCGGATAAGAGCCCACCATTTGGCGGTCTACGACCGCCTACGGTCAGAGACCGCCACGAAAAAAAAAGACACCGACGGCAAGTCCGAGACTTGCCGCGCATCAGCATGGCCGAGCCATGACGAATGGTTCGCCGGGCCGCCCAAGGCGCAATTATACGAACGCCCTTATTTTGCTTTTATGAGTTTTGATTGCAGAGCTACAGCGACCGCCTCAGCGCGAGTGCGAGCATCGAGTTTGGCGAGGATTGCAGATACGTGATGATCTACAGTCTTGGCTGATATGAAGAGCCGTTCAGCAATTTCAGCATTGCTGCAGCCCTCGGCCATAAAGTTCAGAACCTCAACTTGCCGGTTCGTGAGTCCCGCAGGATTTTCTTTGGTGCTTGGTCTGGGGCCGCGCGGGATGCCGCGGACACCCGTGTCACGGAGAGACTTGCGCAACCTTTCGAGGGCTGGACCTGCGCCCAGTTTTTCCAGAATCTCAACAGCCGTTAGTTTCGCGGTTTCATCGCCATCTCCCAGCGCCATCGCTTCTTCGTAAGGGCAGCCGACTTGTTTCCAGGCGGCGGCGGCAGCGCGCCAGTCTCCAGAGATCTGCAGCGCGTAAGGCGCGGCAATTTCTTCGCCGGTTTCAATGACGCCGCCGGCGCGCCAAATCCAATAAGTAAACTCTCCCCTAATCCAAAGATCATGGCGGCCTTTGGCCATCTCCAAAACAGGGCGGGCCACGCTTATCACCTGTTCAACGTCGCCTCTCAACCACGCCAACTCTGCTCGCGCAGATGCGACGGGAGCAATGCGTTGCAGTTCTCCGGTCTCAAATGCCAACTCGCGAGCTTCGCGGAGCGGCTGCGACGCCTCCGGATCGCCACGACGAACTCGCACGTGGCCGAGGACGGCCAGGGCAGTAATCCTGGTAATCGCCGGCACTCGATAGCGCTGCAATACGAAACCTGCACCATCCGCGGCTCGGTCCCAGTCCCCCTGCTCGAAGTGGGCGCGCGCGCGTTCCGCGATCAGGTAGAGTTTGCAGAATTCCAACTCGTGCTCGATGGCGTGGGCGATACCGTCCTCGAACCAGCGGAGCCCAACATGATATTTACGCGCCCTTACGGCAGAGTCCGCCAGATTGGTATAAGCGCGGCAAGTGTGTTCGTGAAGGTTATTGGCCAACGCGAGTCGCAGACTTTCTTCGAGCTTGATGAGTCCGCGCTCGTCATTAGCCAGCACTTCAGCGGTGCCCACGTTATTCAGCGCGTGCACAAGTATTTCTGTGGCTCCCAGTTTTTCGGCCAACTCAATTGCGCGCGAGCCCCACAACACAGCCTGCGGAGAGTCGTCCGCGAGCATATGCAATTGCGCTCGATTGCTGTAAGCCATTGCCAGTTCCGGACCGGGATGCAAGCTCTCCAGAATCCTTACCGCTTCGATGCTGTGCGTTTCAGCTTCTTTATTACGACCCAGACTCCAGGTGAATCTTGACATCCAGCGCAGGTTATCTCCTTGCTGTAGCTTGTCACCCAGTCGTGTCCAAATCTCAAGAGCTTCGCGACGCGCTGTTAAGGCTTCCTCTATTTGGTCCGTCAAAAAGCATTCATACGATCGGCGTTGAAGTAATTCGGCGCGCGCTTCGGGCGCGTGAGTATCGGCGTATTGCAAGGCTGTCTGGTAATGAGTTGCCGCTTCACGATGTGCGTTGAGAGCGGCAGCTTGTCGGGCTGCGATGGGAGCGTATTCACACACCACCTCGCGATCACC
>AP72_2010_repI_A01DRAFT_1000099_pt1 | contig 13851 bp, 8 predicted proteins | sample AmaPasreplicIA01_FD_9191 | JGI IMG/M metagenome (IMG submission 9191) | reverse complement strand
CTGCCGTCTTTGGCACTCATGATGACAAAGGTTTGCGGCGGCTTCGCGTTCGGATCGGGCGTCGACGGCGGTCCCGCCGGCGTCTGACCGGGGCTTGGACGGGGCGGTGCCGGACCGATGGCACTACACGCCGCGAACAGAATCTGATTCTTGATATCCAACGTCAGCCCATTGCACCCACCGTTCTCACCGAACGGATACGTCTTTGTCACCTTCATTGCTTTGGCGTCGATCACCGCCACGCCGCCGGGCCGCTCCTGAAGAACCTGGTAGACAGTCCCCTGGCCATCGGCGACGGTCTGCTCGGGCGTCCCGCCGAGATCGATGTTGCCGAGTACGGCCCCATCCTTCGCGTCTACAACCATGAGGCTCTTGGTCGGATGACTACCGATGTAGACGCGATCGCTGGAGGTGTCGCAGTAAATGCCGTCAGCTCTAAATCCGGTTGGCACTGGTATCGTCTTGATCAGCTTCATCGTCTTGACATCGAACATCGATGGCTCTGGATGATCGCTCGTGAAGCCATGCCCGGTGTTTGGGCACACGGTCGCGCCGTTGCCACCAACACCGGGAATCGTGCCGACAGGCGCCAGAGTGTCCAGATCGAAGATGGTCAGACGTTTCTCGAAGGCCGGAACTTCGGGCCTCGTGTCGGTTGCCGGCTGCGCTTGCGTCGCGCCGCGCGTGATATAAAGTCGCCGGCCGACCGGGTCCGCGAAGATGTAATCTGTGCCGCCTTCGCCTCCGACCCTTGCGGTCTTGAGTACCTTATATGGGCCGTCTGATTGGGCCTGGAACGCGAGGCCAACGGACATCAAAAGCGCAACTACGCCGGCGAAGAGAAGTGCGATTCGTTTCATGGGCGACTCCTTGAAGACATTGTGATACTGCGCCTTGTACCTCTTTTTCATCACAGGCGCAAACTGGATCTTCCAAGGTTTTCTGGGCCGCTTTCGTTTCTTCCCTATCGAAATTTTGAAACCTTGCTCTTCTGAAAGCCACACTAGTCATTAGTAAGCGTGTAACTATTGAAAGGGATAGAGTACGTTCACACCGTTAACTGCAACGAGGGTTTGAGAAACCATCAAGTCTCATCCACTGAGATGAAGGTGGCATGTCCGAGTTGAGCGATAGGTGAGCCTTCCCGCGGATTCAGCGAGCCACAACCGCACAGAGCGGGAATCAGAACGTACGACGCCATTTTCGAAAACCGATGTACGCGTATTGTACGCACGGTGAAAACGAAGCGTGGAATGCCGCTAAGTCGCTTCAAAATGGGGATGCGAGGAGCGGACGAGCGACGCCAGCCTTTTTTCCGCGGGTGTCACCCGTTCAGCGGGCGTGTGTAAGTTGTTGATTTTAAATGGTGGCCAGGGACGGAATCGAACCGCCGACGCCGGCCTTTTCAGGGCCGCGCTCTACCAACTGAGCTACCTGGCCAGTGGCGATTGAGGAATTTGCAGTATAGGAACCGCACCAAAGCCTGTCAAATGCCCATAAACAGGCGGTTTTTCGCGTGATCAAAGCAGTGAGACCGGTTGACGAGTGAAATTGATCACATCGGAACAAATAAATTCATTGACTGGTAATTGCACGGGAGTATAATTTTCCGGTCGGTCGGGGCTGGCCCCAAAGTCAGCCGGTTGAAAGAGCCGTCCGACGTTGACATCGATACCGCCTGCCAGTGCCAGCCCGGCCGCCGAAGCGCGTCCCCCGCGATCGCAACCTCCGAGCTGGCACATTTATTTTCTGACCTGCCTGTCGTTAATAAGTCCAAGTTGTTGGTTTTTAACCCTGTCCCCTCTGAGAGAGGGTTTGGGTGACGGTCTAAGCAGTCAACCCAACCTATTTGTGAGAAAGCGATAGAGACACTGAAACACGTAAACCCTTCAACTCTCTGACCCCTTCTCCCAAATGGGAGAAGGGAAAGAGGACCGACTGGTTTACTTAATCGTTTTCACTGGCGCAGCGGGATGTGGCGGCAGCTTCGTCGGGTTGTTCTTGATCTTCGTCATCAACTCAGCAATACCGCGCTCAAGTTGTGGATCACGACCGGCGATTTCCGATTGCGGATCGTTATCGACTTCAATGTCCGGATCGACGCCATAGCCTTCGATTACCCATTGGCCTTTGCTGTTCGCGAGCGCTGATCCGGGAACAAAGATATTGCCTCCGTCGATTAGGGGCCCACGGTTATTAATGCCCACTACTCCGCCCCAGGACCGCTTGCCAATCAAAGGACCGAGACCGGCTTCGCGAAACATGAAAGGAAAGATATCGCCGTCCGATGCCGAATTCTGATCGAGCAGCGCAACCATGGGGCCGAGAAAGACTGCGTCGGGATAAGTGTTGCCGAAATCGTCAGTGCGAGCGTAATTGATGCCGAGTAGTTTGCGCTTCAGACGCTCGATCAGCATGCGTGAAACATTTCCCCCGCCATTGGCCCGTACATCGACAATCAGTGCTTCCTTGTCGATTTGCGGGTAGTACCACTTGATGAACTCGCGAATGCCATTGGCACCCATGTCTGGAATGTGTATATAGCCGACGCGACCGCCGGTTGCCTCCTCCACACGTTTGCGATTCCGGGTGACCCAGTCGAGATAAATCAAGTTGCCTTCGTCGGCGATGGGCCGGTAGGAAACGGTACGCGCACCCTGCATTGCCGGCGTGCTGTTGATTGTTAGCGAAACGGGATGGTCGGCTTTATTGCGCAGCAGGCGATAGGGGTCATCGTTCGCTGTCAACTCGTCGCCATCGATCGCCAGCACGTAGTCGCCCACCTTTACGTTCACGCCGATCTCAGTCAAGGGCGATCGATAGATATCTTCCTCGTTTTCACCTTCGAAGATCTTTGAAATGCGATAATGTCCGGAAGCGCGATCCAATTCAAACCGGGCGCCAGGCAAACCGACACGCGGTCGCGGTGGAATCTGAAAGTCACCACCTTCGATATACGCATGCTGAATGGTTAGTTCCGAAATCATTTCCTGAATCACATAATTGAGATCCGAACGATGCGCCACGTACTGCAGGAGGGGTTTGTACTGTTCGCGCAGCGCGACCCAGTCATAGCCATGCATGTTGGGAACATAGAACCAGTCGCGGTATCGCCGCCAGACTTCGTTGAAGATTTGGTTCCATTCTTCAGTGGGGACACGGTCGACTACGAGGCCGGTGGTTGAGACCGGCTTGCGGCTCTTATCGCCCTGCGGTGTCGCATCATAAAGCCCAAACCCCTGGGCCGAGCGAACCAGGACTTTCGATCCATCGCCTGAGAGCGCATAGCCGAAAATATCGTCAGCGAGCACCGTCTCTTTCCGGTCCTTGAAAGCGAAGATCTTCAATTGGGCCGGTCTATCGCCCTGTCGTCCGTAATAAAAAGCCGGACCCGTCACATACAAGAGGTGGCCAGTCCTGGCGGCGAGTCCGCCATAGTTGTCCGCGCCCACGGGAACCCGGGCGATGCGCCTGGCGATCCCGTCAAAATCAATCGACATATCGGCGGGGGCTTTCGGTATGCTATCTGGTCTTGGTTCGGCTGCGTTCGGCTGATCGCCACCGGTTGATTCAGTTTGTTTAGCGACGGTGACTTCATCACTTTCCGGTGGAAATGGATTCTTGACGTCTTTGCGCAAGGCCATCGCATAAAGGTACGAGTCACGGTTGGTCGCAAAGTTGAATTCAATATTCGAGATTTGCGGCGCGAATTCGCGGTTGCTGATGTAGTAGAGATAGTTCCCCCGCGGGTCCCACACCGGATTGAAAGCATTAAAAGTGCCTTCAGTCACCCGATGCACCTGGTTGTCGTTGGCGCTCCAGACATAGACTTGCGCAAAGCCATTGGCCGTAGTCGCCATGCTGAAGGCCAGATAATTCCCACGTGGAGACCAGACGTAATCGCGAATCTGATTGCGGGGTGTGTCAACGATTTCAACCATTTTCTTGTCCGCAAGGGTGACCACAAAAATCTTGCCATCCTTATCTCCGAAAGCGATGCGCTTGCCATCAGCGGACCATTCGGGCTGATAACGCATGGCGCTGCCGCCGGTAGTTATCTGTTGCGGAGCACGCGAGCCGTCCTGCGGCACGAGATAAAGTTCCTCTTCGCCGCTCAGGTCAGAAATGAAGGCGATCTGCGATCCATCAGGCGACCATGCGGGCCATTTGTCGTGCGCGCCGGACGAGCGCGTCAGATTGCGCGTTGGTCCTCTTTCAATCGGAGCTGTGAAGATGTCTCCGCGCGCTGAGAACAAAGCGCGCTCGCCTTTGGGGCTGAGGTCGTAAGATTCGATATTGTTAGCGGCCGAGATCCGGCTGGGGCGGCGGGCCAGTCCGTCATCCGGAACTGTAATCGAGATCTGCGAGGCCTTGCCATTGCGGGTGTCGAGGATTTGCAACTCGCCGGCCATCTCGAAAACGATGCGCCCCTGATGGTCTGTGCTGGGCCAGCGGACGTCCCACTGTTTGCTGTGTGTGATTTGAGTCGTCTTGCCGCTGGCGGTGTTGTAAGCGTAAATATTGAAGTGGCCGTCGCGATCAGAATCGAAGTAAATGGTGTCGCCAATCCACATTGCGTCGCGGCTCGCGCGTGGTCCCTCAGTAATCCTTTTCGTGGCGCTGGTTTTTAGATCAAATGTATAGAGGACGTTTGCCTCGCCACCGCCGTAACGTTTCTCTGGTCGAAAGTCGCGTGATTGCGGCGAGTAAACCATCTGCGCACCGTCGGGTGAGTAGTCTCCCGAACCCGCTTCCGGCATCGGCAGCGCTTCAGCCGGTCCGCCTTCGATCGACACGCTGAAAAGACGCGCGATCGGCAACGTCCAGGAGTCACGGAGCGAACGGAAGAAGATGTGGGTGCCGTCTTTGCTCCAGCCGTAAACCTGATTGTCCCAACCCCAACGCGGCGTGAGCGGGCCTTTTGCCGGATAGAAGGTTAACTGCCGCGGCACGCCACCCGTCGAGGGAATGACATAAACCTGTTCGTCGCCATCGTACTGACCGGTGAAGGCGATCCACTTTCCGTCGGGAGAGAACTTGGCGAAGACTTCGATCCCTGGATGCGCGGTGAGGCGAATCGCCGTCCCGCCAGCCACCGGCGCGGTCCAAATATCACCACCATAAGTAAAGGCGACGCGATCGCCATGGATGTCCGGAAACCGCAATAATTTTGTCTGGGCGAAAGCTGAACCTGCGAGGGTTAGAAAGGCGGCGACGAACGTTATGGTCCGGAAAAGACGGAGCGCGACATTGGTCTTGGACAAGGGATCCTCCTCAAGGGTACCGTTGCGGTTTGCGGAATTGAAATCTAGAGAGTTGTGTGACGCCAGCAAGATTCGAAGTGTTATCTACGCGGGGTGACGCGCCGAAGTTTCACAAAGTGCCGGCGTTTCAACCAGCCAAACCGAATCCGAAACGGCGGATTTAGCGGCTGTTCATGTAATTTCGTGGATTCTTTCCACAGTTCGCGAACTGGGCGCCGGTACGGGCGAATGAGGCGCAGACTGAATTTCGCCGCATTATGATATAAAGTGCGTCCCCGTTCAGCAGCACCAGTATGCACAGGACTACGCGAACTCAGTCCGGAAAAATCCTGCACATCGAGGATGACGCGGATAACCGGGAAATGGTCAGGCTAATGCTCCCGCAGCACCAGGTCACCTCGGTCCGAACCTACGCCGAAGGCTTAGTGTCGGCGAAGCGGGACGATTTTGATCTTTATCTGATCGACAACAATCTTGAGGATGGACTGGGCGTCGATCTGTGCCGCGAGATCAGACAGTTTGATCAAGACACGCCGATTGTTTTCTGTTCGGGGTTTACCGACGACGGGCATCAACGCACCGCGTTGAGTTTCGGCGCCAACGCATTTCTTGCCAAGCCATTCGACCGCGATGGTCTGGTAAAGGTCGTCGACGAGCATCTGACAAAGTGACTAAACACGTTTGACAGTAGCGAGAGATGGCTTCGCCGCGTCTTCGGCGCAGCACATAGCGGTGAGCCTTTGGCTCACCGGCGAACACGTATCTGTTTAGTACCCTGAGCGCCAGCGAGGGGATCACNGAATCAACGATCATTTAGATTGAACCTCTGATCCCCTCGCTGGCGCTCGGGGTACTAAACAGTGCCGTCAGACTATTAGGGCTCAACTCAATCGTTCATAAACGACGTTGCACCGATTATCCCATTCGCTGACGCGGATGGTATTGACCAGTTTGCGGCGCCGTTACAAATTTCCAAGCCTTGCTGGACGGCCGCTCAGTTGTGGTGGAGCGGGAGTGAAATCTTCGCCCGGATTGATGAACTGATCTCGCTCGAACTTGTATTGCTTGTCGTAAAGCTGCCGGTATCTGCCGCCTGCCGCCAGGAGTTCCTCATGATTCCCACGCTCGACAATTTGCCCGGCTTCAAGGACCAAAATCTGATCAGCGCTGCGAATGGTCGAGAGCCGATGCGCGATTACGAAGGTCGTCCGCCCGCGTCGCAAAGATCGCAACCCATCCTGTATCATTGCTTCACTTTCGCTATCGAGGCTGGAGGTGGCTTCATCCAGAATCAGTAGTTTTGGATCGGCCAGAATGGCCCGCGCAATCGCTATGCGCTGCCGTTGCCCGCCCGAAAGCTTCACGCCGCGTTCGCCGACGACCGTGTCGTACTTCTTTTCAAACTGATCGACAAACTCTTCACAGTGAGCAATCCGGCTTACTGCTTTAATCTCATCCATTGTCGCGTGCGGGTTGGAAAAAGAGATGTTTTCGGCGATGGTGCCGTCAAACAGAAAATTGTCCTGCATGACGACGCCGAGATACGAGCGAAAATCGCGCAGCCGCAGGGTCTGCAAGTCAAGGCTGTCAACCTTGATGGTTCCGGAGAGAGGTTGATTAAAATTCATCACCAGGCTGATGAGAGTGCTCTTGCCGGATCCGCTTGAGCCAACCAGCGCGGTGGTTGAACCGGCTTGAGCCGTAAAGGACACATTACGGAGCACCGGAACTCCAGGGTTGTATTCGAAAGAAACGTTGTCGAACACAATTTCGCCGGCCACCGTAGGCAGCGGTGTGCGCAACTCGTCCGCTTCATCCTCAGTCCTCATGTTCATCACTTCGCGAATGCGATCGAGACCGGCAAAGGCTTCAGTTATTTGTGTGCCGATGGCCGCGAATTGAATCAACGGCATCGCCATCATCCCGGTGAACATCACGTACATGAAGAGGTCACCGACCGTCATCTGGCGGGTNGCCACGGCATGCCCGCCGACCAGAATGATGACCACACCTACGGCGCCGATGACCAGCGACGAAACGGCGCCGGTCGCTGATACTCCGGTCATTGACTTTGCGATGTTGCGAAAAAGGTTGTGCGCCCCGCGCGCAAAGGTCAGCGCTTCACGTCTCTCCGCCGTGTAAGCCTTGACGATCCGGATGCCACCCAGCGATTCGGCCAAACGTCCGGTGAGCGCGGCAGTAATCTCACCCCGCTCGCGGAACAAAGGCCGCAGCCGTTTAAAGGCATAAACCAGCGCCCCGCCAAATGCTCCCAACACCAGAATCGTGATCGATGTCAAACGCCAGTTAAGCCAAAACAGCACGGCGAGAGCCACCACCGCGGTGATGAAACTCCCGGCCAGTGAGACCAGGCCGGTGCCGACCAGATTACGTATGCCCTCTGCGTCGTTCATGATCCGCGAGATGAGTTTGCCGGTCTGGGTCGAATCGAAATAGCTGATGGGCAAGCGAGAAATCTGCGCCTGGACCTTCTTGCGCATTTCAGTAATCGCGCGTTGGGCTGCTACCCCCAGAACTTGAGACAGACTGAAAGAAGTAATTGCCTGAATTACGGTGGCGCCGGCGGCCGCTACGGCGATCTTCCACAGCATATCGGTGCGACCCTTTCCGATCACCACGTCGATTACGTATTTGGTCGAAGCCGGCAGCACCAGCCCCATAGCCTGATTGACGACCATCAGCCCGGCCCCGATCAGCAGGCGGCGGCGATGCGCCCAGACGAGTTCGCGGGCATCTGCCCAGGCTGATGACCATTGGATCTTCTTCTTGGGTTCAGGCATAGGTTCCTATATTCAACATAGTACGCACAAATTAGCAAAGGAAGTTCGGAGGACGTGCGTTATTTGTATGCCTGATAACCGCCTCGACCTCGGCGTAACACCGCCTCCATCGAAATAGAGACATACGAATTGAAAAAGGATAGTTTGTCGCGTTAAAGGGACGATTCGCGCCATGGCAGAGCCATCAACCATGTAGCACCCTTCGGATTCGATATAACACAGAACCGACCAATTGGCTTGACTCATCCAAACCGGGGCGCCCGGGCCCATGCCTGAACAACTCTCGGCAGACCGGCGAGCGTTTCCGGATTTGCGGCGTAATCGTATAACTCCTGTACCAGTGCGGCGATCTCTTCGCGCGTCGCCAGCTCTTCCTTAATTACTGCGTCGGCAATATTCTCGAGCGTTAGCGGTGTGATCAGTTTGACTTCGCCGGTGAGCTCCATAGGCTGGACTATCATTACTTTAATATCCGCGAATCCTTTCTGCCGCAGCAGCAATGGCAGTTGTGGTCCAATGTTTGGATTTCCGCCGCGTCTGCGAACGACGGTGCAGTACAAGTCGTGATACCGATTGAAAGCGGCCGATTTGGGATAGACGAAATGGCCGCTGAAATCAATGTCTTCAAAAATCACGAGGCCGCCGGGCTTCAACATGCGCTTGACGGCTCCAACTACACCTGCGGGATCCCGCAAGTGAGTAAGCAAAAATCGCGCGTAAACAAGATCAAATGGCATGCCGGGATCGTCTTTGCAGATATCCAGGACACGGAACTCAACGTTTTCAAGGTTGAGCTGCGCAGCTTCGGCGCAAGCCAATTCGACTTTGGTCGCGTCTATATCGACCCCGATTACGTGACCGTTTGGACCGACCCGGGCGGCTAATTCGATACTGACATCACCACTGCCACAGCCGATGTCAAAACACTTCATGCCTGTGGTAATGCCTGCGCGATCGAGCAGAGACGTGGTGCTCGCATGCATAATCCGTGACAGCAGTTTCAGGCGCTGGCGTCCTTCGATACCGCCGCGAATGACATAGGGAGTTTCCGTTTGGGGGCTTGTGCTCATACTGTGGTTTTGCAGCTCTCTGGAAAGAAAAGATTTCTTGCTTCTTACCGGTTTTGTGGATCGATGCAAATTCTCAGTGAGGGTCTTATTCGAGGTCAAGGATTTTTTGCGATTGTTTTGTCAATTGCCGGGACACCGTATGGATAAGATTTGAACCACGAACGCACCCCTACAAAGTCCTATTTTCGTGTCAATTCGTGGTTCAGATGGTTCGAGCGGAATGAATTGCCAGCGAAGTATCTTAACTTTGGATGAAACAATCCTTTTTTTAATCAGAGAGTTCAACCACTATCCTTTTTTAATTCGTATGTCTCTATATCTATGGAAGCGGTTTTACAGCGGGGGCGAGGCAGAGCATGGATGGCGGATGCACGGTCAGAACCGCCTGACGAGATTTTAGTGATCGCGGCGATCGTCGGCGACCTTGGGGCTTTCGATCAGCTGGTGTTGCGCTATCGTCCTGCCGTTGTGCGGCTGGCGCAGTCAATCGTCGGGCGCGAACACGCTGAAGACGTGGCGCAGGATGCCCTGTTACTGGCGTTCAAAGCGTTGCCGTCCATTGAAGATCCGCGAAAATTTGCCGCGTGGTTATCAACTATCACGCGTCATCGCGCCACGCGGTTTTCGAAACGCGAAAGCACTCAGCAATCGGGCCGCGTCGCGCTGGATGAAGTGCTGATCGAAAACCTCGAGGCGTTAAGTGAGCCGGTTTTGGACCGGATCGAAGACGACGATCTGAAACAGTCGCTTGAGGCGGCGCCGCCCGCTTATGCTTTGGTATTGAAGCTGCGATTTCTGGATGAGATGCCCTTGAAACGAATTGCCGCCTTCCTCGGTCTGCCGTTGTCGACCGTCAAGTGGCGGCTGCATCAGGGTAAGAAGTTTTTGCGGAAGCAGTTGGAAAGGTCCGCCAGCAATTAGAAAGAGGAGTAATCAAAATGGAGACCGAAACCGTAAAGCTAGTCAATGTGCTGCGTCGCATCGCGCGCGGGGCCGCTTATGCCGCGTGGGCCAAGCCTGAGCCCAACGCAGTGCGCTTCTGTGTGAATCAATACAATAAGGTCTTAGTGCGACTCGTTGAGCTCGAGCCGAACATCAGGACGCTTTTTACGCCTCTGCCGGAAGATGCTTCGGCTGATATTGTTCGTATCGCCGCGCGCGAACTTGCCGCCTATTTTGAAGACGAGGCGCCCGATCCCTATGGGTTCAAATTCAGCTTCGGTTGCGCCTCAAGCCGCGTGCGCAGCGGCGCTCGCCGCGGTTGCGGCCCAATTGCGGTTCACTGCGAATGAGGTCAGGAAGATGGAAAGAGAAAAAGAATTAATCAAGCTGGTCAACGTCCTGCGACGCACCTCGCGAATGGCCATGCAATCCGAGTGGACGGGAAGCAATCAGGACGCCGCCGCCTATTGTGTCGATCAATACAATCGGGTGCTCGCGCGCCTGAAAGAGATTGATAGCAGCGTGGGCAGTTTATTCGACCCCTTGCCGGCCGGAAGTTCGTTGACCGTTGTGGCGATGGCCTGTCGCCAGCTGGCTGCTTATTACGAAGACGAGACGGGTTCGCAGAGGGATTCGCAGAGAGGCTCTGCGCGCGCTTATGGATTTCATTTCGACCCGGATATGTTTCGCGACTTCTGGCAGAAGTCCGGGCGCGAATTTGAAGACCTGGGCGAATTTATTCGCGAGTGCGTCAACGAATGGGCGCGGGTGCGCAAAGACTGTAAGGACGAGCCGAAGAAGGAAACCTGACAAGGCTTAGGCTGCATCGATGCGACGGCGCCAGGCGAGCAACAACATATAAATGCCATAAGCGGCCAGCCCCAATGCCGTCGCCAGCAGCAGGTAGTTGCCATAAGGCTGCCGGTCCAACTCGGTGAGCGCGCCGCTGATGCCGCGCACTTTGTTGGGATCGAAGCTGATCCCGCTCCACACAAGGAAAACACCAATAATCGCGAAGAGCACCGATCGCGCCACAATTCCAATCTGGCCGATACGCATCGCGACCTCGTCGATGAACTCCTTCCGCCCCTTCGGTTTGAGAATTTCGATCCCCTCGACATACAGCCGGCGAATCTCATAAATGCAAAAGCCCAGGAAGCCGAGCCCGGCGGCGACGGCGATCAATCGCGTAGTTGATGAGAGGGCGAACACTCTGGCGGCCAATTGCCGCTCGGGTTGGTCGCCTTGCGGTATGTTTGCAATCCTGGTGAGTAGTTTCACCGCATCCCAGGCGACCGCCAAATAGACAAAGCCGATGCCGGCATACAAAACGCGCGTGACGATTCCCGCAAAGCCGGCCCCTTTATGCTCGGTGTCCATGAGAGCCTGGACAAAACACCATAAGCCGTAACCAACCAGACCAATGGTCAACAGCGCCAAAAGCAATCTGCCGAAAGGTTCGCTGAACACCTTAACGAGCACCGTGCTGAAATCGGCGGGCCGGCTTCGTTTCCCCATGGCGAAGAGCATCGACATGACCCCAATCATCAAGTACACAATTCCTTTCGCCAGATACCCAATTCTGGCGAACGGCTCGATCCACGAACGAGCACGTGCTTTGCCGTCGTTTGGTTCTTTTTGAGCAGTCAACGTTCTCATTGTGCAGGCAGGAGGCAGCCCGAGTGAAGGCGAGGTTTAAATTGCCAGAAAGAATCGTGAGTCAATACTGCGGCGCTGAGAATTGAGAATCGAAGAATCGAAGGCCTGACCCCCAGTCGAGAATTAGGCCCGCGGAAGCCTAGGGATTGACGTATGCGAGTCATTGCTATAAACAATAGGTGACTGCGGTATTTTCCCAGTACTACTTCCGGCTTTAGATCGGTCAAGCACTTCTAAAATTGCGGACTCTTGATGATGATCCCGTCATAAAGAGCCAACTACGTGACGCTTACGACCGGTACCCGACTCGGCCGTTATGAAATCCGCTCCAAGATCGGCGTGGGCGGAATGGGTGAAGTGTATCGCGCCCACGATCCGAAGATCGGTCGTGAGGTGGCAATCAAAGTTCTTTCAGCCGAATTTGCCGTGAATAAAGAGCGCGTGGCGCGTTTTGAACAGGAAGCTCAAGCTGCCGGTGCGCTCAACCATCCGAACATTCTCGCCATCTACGACGTCGATACTCAGGACCACGTTCTTTATGTCGTGTCTGAATTGCTCGAAGGCGAGGAGCTTCGCGATAGTTTGAATCATGGATCGATCCCAATAAGAAAAACCATCGATTACGCCCAACAGATCGTCAGCGGCCTCTCTGCAGCACATGAAAAAGGAATAGTCCATCGCGATCTGAAGCCGGAAAACCTGTTCATCACCAAAGACGAGCGCGTCAAGATCCTCGATTTCGGCATTGCCAAATTGTCAGAACCATCTGCGTCAACCGGTGGGCCGGGTTCCGAAGACGCCACTCGCAAGGTCCTGACCAATCCCGGTGTGGTAATGGGCACGGTCGGCTACATGTCACCGGAACAGGTACGCGGCGAGAAGACCGATCATCGTTCAGACATCTTTTCATTCGGCGCGATCGTGCACGAGATGATCACCGGACGCCGCGCATTTCGCCGCGAGACTATGGCCGAAACGATGACGGCGATTCTAAAGGAAGAGCCGGAAGAACTGAGCGCGTCGAACCCAGGCATTAATCCGTCGCTCGAAAAAATCGTGCGCCGGTGCCTCGAAAAGAAACCGGAGATGCGGTTTCATTCGGCACACGATCTCGGCTTTGCGCTCAGCACGCTCGCCACACCGTCAAGCTCGCAAATAGACGCAGTAGCCTTGCCAGGGAGGACAGAAGGTGGAGGCAGGTCGGGGCTGCTTAACAGTGCGCGGCCGGCTTGGATCTCGGCGGCGGTCTTCCTGATTGTAATTCTGGCATTGTTGCCTTTGACCATCGCTCACCTCCGTCAAGCGCCGTCGGACGTCCGCGCCGTGCGCTCATTCATTCTCCCTCCAGAAAAATCGTCTTTCGCTTTCGGCGGCAGAGGTGGCTCAACCGCCGTCGTCTCACCTGACGGCCGTCGTCTGGCTTTCGTCGGGACGACGGCAGAAGGCAAACACCTTCTCTGGGTGCGCTCGCTCGATGCGCTCTCTGCGCAGTCGCTCGCGGGCACCGAAGGCGCGCGTTACCCCTTCTGGTCGCCGGACAGCCGCTCCATTGGATTCTTTGCGGATGAGAAGCTTAAGAAGATTGAAGCTGCGGGCGGGCCAGCGCTCACACTGTGTGACGCGCTTGACGGTCGCGGCGCCACCTGGAACCGAGACGGAGTGATTGTCTTTGATGGCAGGGGTGCGCTCCAACGCGTCTCCGCCTCGGGCGGGCAGGTGAGCGCTGTCACCAAGCTCGATGAGGCGAGAGGCGAAACGTTTCAGCGCTGGCCCTGCTTTCTGCCCGACGGCGAGCACTTTCTTTATTTCAGCAGGGTCGGGTCGGCTTTCGGTGGAGGCGAGGCAGCGATTCGCGTGGCCTCGCTCGCGTCGCCGGAAAGCAAACTGGTTTTGCAAGCTAGTTCAAATGTGGCGTATGCCCAGGGGTACCTGCTCTTCATGCGCGAGGGGACGCTGATGGCCCAGCCGTTCGACACCAAACGGCTGGCCACGACGGGAGACGCCTTTCCCATTGCCGAACAGGTGCAAATAAACCAGGGCGTGGGAATCTTTTCTGTCTCAGAGCAGGGCATCCTCGCTTATCAGTCGGGCACGGCAGTGAACGGCTCCCCCCCC
>AP72_2010_repI_A01DRAFT_1000098_pt1 | contig 13859 bp, 13 predicted proteins | sample AmaPasreplicIA01_FD_9191 | JGI IMG/M metagenome (IMG submission 9191) | reverse complement strand
TCCCGGCCTTGGCTCCCATCTCGACGGAAAAGTTACTAAGCACAATCCGATCGTCGATTTCCATCGCGGCCGTCCCCGGCCCGTGAAATTCGAGGGTCTGATACGCCGCGCCGTCGGCGCCCAACATTTCAGCAAGCGCAAGTGCGACATCTTTGGCATAAACGCCTTCAGCCAGACTGCCGTCAAGAACAACTTTGATCGTCTGCGGCACCTTCAGCCAGATTCGTCCGCAGATCAGGGTGGCGGCGAGATCGGACGATCCGACACCGGTCGCAAACGCATTCAGCGCGCCTCCCGTAACTGAATGGCTGTCCGCGCCCACGAGCAAACCCCCGGGCCGGGTCCGCCCGGTTTCTAACATCAGTTGATGGCTGATGCCTTCGCCAACTTCGTGAACGGCGATGCCGTGCTTGCGCGCAAACTCGCGCATCTTCTGTTGGAGCGCCAGCGTCGTCTGATGTGCGCCGGAGGAATAATGATCCATCACAAAAACGACTCGTTGCGGATCAAGCACGCGGCCGCCCATCTGCTCGAAATAATCAATGGCCATCGGCGCCGACCCATCCGTGGCCATCGCATAGTCCACGTCGCAGATCACGAGATCGCCGGCGTGCGCGTCACGCTGCGACTTTGCCGAGAGAATCTTCTCGCTGATGGTTTTGCCCGCCATGGTTCTGTTAGAGCGTGCTTTGCCTAAAAACACCGGTCTGAAAGGAAATCGGTAACGATCTTAGTGCCGCCGCGGAGCGGCGGAATGTTTATAAAAACCGAACCGCTTCGGGTTTTATTTCCGAATATGGAAATGGCACGAACTATAAACATTCCCCGCCTACGGCGCGGTCATCAATTCTCGTAGCACGCAAACACCAATTTGGTCACTCTTGAGGCGCAACCGTTACAGCGTGACCATCACTTCCGAAAGAATGTCGAGCGTCTGCTGCACGTCATGCGGCTGGATGTTACCCATGTGACCAATCCTAATGCACTTGCCCTCATACTCTCCAAGACCGCGGGCGGTGAGAATGCCACGACGCTTCAGGCCTTCCCGAATTGTCTCGGCATTTAATGCTTCGGGAACACGCAGCGCGGTTAATGTGGGCGTGAACGATTGCGCTGAAGGATGTTGCAGCGAAAAGCCCTGCCGTTTTGCCCAGTCGCGCACCATCAATCCCATATTCTCATGACGTGCGAAAACATTTTCCAATCCTTCCTCGTGAATGCTTTTGAGCGCTTCGCTGACCTGACCAAAGAGATGCACCGGCGCTGTTCCCGGTGTCTGGGGTCGAGGACGAGCCAAAGCACGACGAATAGCCGCAAAATCAAAGTACGAGCGTGGCAGGCCGGCAGTTTTATTCGCGCTCCAGGCACGCTCGCTTAGAGCTACGAACGACATGCCCGGACTCGACATCAGGCATTTCTGAGACGCGCTGACGGCGACGTCAACGCCCCATTCGTCCAACGACACCGCTGTGCCACCCAATGAGCTCACGCAATCCACCATCACCAGAAGCTCCCGCCGGCGGGCCGCGCGACTGAGAACCCGAACGTCGTTCAATACTCCTGTGGAGGTTTCGCTGTGTACTAACAGCAGCGCCCTGGAGTTGGGATGAGTCTCGAGTGCGTCTTCAAAGGCGTGCTCGTCGGCAGGTCCCCACGCAGTGCTAACGCGATGCACGACGAGGCCGAACGATTCTGCGATCCTGGCCCACATCTCTCCGAACCGGCCATTGGTGCAAGCGATCACTTCCTCACCCGGCGATAAGAGATTGGCGATCGAGGCCTCCATTGCACCGCGACCAGTTGCGTGAATCGGCAGCACGTCGCCAGTCGCGCCGAACAATGGCCGCAAAGCTTCGAGAGTTGCGACTAAAAGTTTTGAAAATTCCGACTCGCGATGATGAATCATGGGCCGCGCACCGGCGCGCAGCACGCGTTCAGGCACGCGCGTGGGTCCGGGAGTCATCAAAAGCAACTCCATCAGATCACACCTTTTGATCGCAACATATCGTCAATCTCGGATTTGAAGATCTTGCCGGCAGCTATCTCTTCGATTCGCTTCGTCTCGCGAGTCTTGAGAGCGGTAACCAGACTCAGGACTTCCTGCGCGTCTGGCTGCGGGATCACCACCACCCCCTCAGCGTCGCCGACCACGATGTCTCCCGGCATCACCACAATATCGCCGCAAACAATAGGCACGTTGATTTCACCGGGTCCGTCTTTGTCGCAACCACCCGCTGAAACTGTCCGGCTGAAGGCAGGAAACTTCAGGGCACTAAGTGCTTCGACGTCGCGTACGGCTCCGTCAACCACCAAACCGCCCAGGCCGATTGCCACTGCGGAGTGTCCCATCAGCTCACCGAAAACCGCGCTGGTAGTATTCCGCCCTGTGTTGACAACTATCACGTCAGCTGCATGGGCAATCTCCATGGCTTTATGGACCATCAAGTTGTCGGCCGGCCGAGTCATGACCGTCACCGCCACACCACACAACCGGAATCCGGTGCGCGATTGAATGCCCGGGTCCATAAAATGGAAACGCCCCATCGCATCAGCCAAATTCGCAGTAGCACAGTCGCGGAACTTGTTAACCAACTCGGCGTCGGGCCGCGCCGGAGCGTCAGAAATACGAAATCCTATTCTCCCGGATTGAGCCATTGATGCTCCCCTTCTGCTGACTGTCGAAACGCGTCGCGGAGTATATAACAGGACGCATTGAATCAAAGCGGCAGAGTCCGCGAAGCGGACGGTGGCATAAAGCCCGGGGTGAGCGTCAGCGAACCCCGGGAAAGAAGTCCGAAAGATCAGTTGAGTCCGCGAAGCGGCCGGCGGCCCCTGATAAAAATCTGGCGGTAGATGCGTGAGCCGGATCATAGGGATATCCGATGCGAAATGGCCATCAGCTGCTTCGCACGCTCACCGAATATTTGTTCGCGGTGTTCGCTGACGCTCACCTCGGGCTTTATGCCACCCTCCGCTTCGCGGACTCTGCCCCCAGCGTCTTGCTTTCGCCCCGGCAGGTATAGTTTGATGTGCCGCTTCGGAACAACACAGCAAATGGAAGAAGCGAATCATCAACTGATCCGTTCTCTGACACTCACCGATTCAACGGCGCTCGTCGTCGGCAAAGTCATCGGTACCGGCATTTTTTTAAAGGCCGCCGTGATGACGCAGCAGGTGCAAGCGCCAATTTGGATGTTAGCTGCGTGGGCCGCCGCAGGCCTCTTGTCGTTGGCAGGCACATTGAGTTATGCGGAACTGGGCGCGATGTTTCCTAAAGCTGGAGGCGAATATATTTATCTGCGAGCAGCCTACGGCCGCTTGCCCGCCTTCCTTTATGGCTGGATGCAACTCGTGGTCGCGCAGACCGGCATCATTGCGGCGCTCGGCATCGGCTGCGCAACTTTCCTGTCAGCGCTGGTGCCGCTTAATGGGATTTGGATCTCGCACAGATTCCATCTATTTGGTCATGGATTCAGTTGGCAACTTGGCTCGCAACAAGTCGTGGCAATAGCTCTGATTCTGTTTTTCTCGGCGATCAACTGCGCCGGCGTAGCGCTCGGAGGAAGAACGCAAACATTCCTGACCGGGGCGAAGATTGCCGGAATTACTGCAATTGTTGCCGGCGTATTTTTCTTTTCCACGGGAGGCACGTGGCAAAATCTTTCCAACACGCACGCCGGACAGGGNATCGGGTTGAAGCCATTCGGCGCGGCGATGCTGGCGGCGCTCTGGGCTTACAACGGTTGGAATAATCTTCCGATGGCTGCCGGAGAAGTCCGGGATCCGGACCGCAACCTTCCGCGCGCGTTGATTGGCGGGATGCTCGTGGTGCTAACAATTTACCTGCTGGTAAGTTTCGCTTATGTTTACGCCCTTCCGGCAGAGCAAATCATCAACTCAAATTCGACCGCATATCCGGCTGCGCTGCCGGTGGCGACCAAAGCCGCACAAACCTTTCTGGGACCATTCGGATCGAGATTGATCTCGATCGTTTTTATCGTGTCGACCGTTGGCGCGTTGAATGGCGGCATTCTAACCGCGGCTCGNGTGCCNTATGCGATGGCTCGCGACGGGTTGTTNTTTTCAAGGCTGGGAGACGTNAGCAAGANCTCNCNCGCTCCGGTNTGGGCAATNGCGCTACAGGCATTATGGGCTTGTGTGTTGGCGCTTTCAGGTACGTTCGATCAACTCACNGANTTTGCGGTCTTCGCCCTATGGTTGTTCTTTGCGCTGACGACTGCAGCCGTTTTCGTATTGAGGCGGAAGAGCCCGCGGGCCGCGCGCCCTTATCGGACCATTGGTTATCCTGTCATTCCCTTAGTCTTTATCATGGTAGCGGTGTGGTTAATTGCCAACACCTTGCTAACGAATCTGAAGAGTGCAGGTGCGGGGCTGTTTCTGATTGCACTTGGTCTGCCGCTTTATTACTACTTTAATCGGCGATCTCGGCTCAACGCAGCGGGTAACGCGCGGGATGACAATAACGATCTACAGCCATCCTTCCGGTCTGGGTAGTCCTCAGTTAGTTAAATCACACTATCTGTCTGGTGAGAGTCGAGGCCGAACACGCTCACCTAGATCCGGCGCCTGGTGTAACGTTTCGGTCTATCCATTTGGATTGATCGCACCTCGATGACAGGTTGAGCAATTGATAAAGCGTTGGTCAGGCTTTAGGTCGAAATTCTGCATCTTCTGCAATTGGTCGTTAATCGCCTTATGCATGTAGGCCATGTCGCGCGCGGCTCGTTTCGGCCGTTTGTCGTCACTCGAAAAGTCCTGCTCCACATGGCAGTGTGTGCAAGAGACGCCAAGGGCGCGGCTGTAACCAAGGTTCATGATGCGCACAAGTCTTCCGGCCGGCGTAGTCTTCAGCCATGGTATCTGAATATTCTTGAAAACTTTCTCCGACGGATCGTTCTCTTTTCCGGCAATCTTTTCCAAAACCTGTTTAGCCAACCGATCATTGATTTCCTGATTTGGATTTGCTTGAGACGCGGGAGTTGGTGTTGCTCGCGACTCTGCTGCTGCCGATGTCGGCGTGTGAGCCAACCCATAATGATGAGCGGCGAGTATCGCGAAAACCAAGATGGCTAAAATAATTGTGCTGTAGCCGTAAAATACTTTCATTTCCTGCTCCTCGGTGGATGACGGCTGGGTTCCGTCTTTATTTCATCGGCGTCTGGGGAGGGCGTATTATACACAGCCGTTTCCAGCTGAGAGCTCAGGAATAATCACTTTATTGCGTGTCTGAAGCGAAAGCCAAAACTGAAGGACGTACGACCAACATCGATCGCGCCTGGGCGATTCTGTTTGCGCGTTTGGTCCTGGGTCTAATCTTCTTCATGGCCGGAGTGATGAAGGTTTTTCAAATGGGCCCGCTCAATCACGCACGCAAATGGTTCTTGCCTTATTCGGACACATTTCTACCGGTCTGGTCACTTTGGGCGATGGGTGTAACCATTCCGTTTGTTGAGCTGATTGCCGGCGCGTTGGTGATTCTGGGATTGCGTGTACGTGAGGCCCTCGTGGCTTTGGGATTTGTGCTGGCCGTGGTTACCTTTGGACATTTATTGAAGGAGCCGCTTTACGAATTTCATACCCATGTTATTCCGCGTCTGGCACTGCTTCTTTTTATTTTTTTACTTCCTCGCGCCGATGACCGCTTTTCGTTGGACCACTTGCTATCGAAGCTGAAAACAGGGCGTAAACCTAGCTCTTCATGAGGAAGGCGCGTTCTGTTTTCCGATTACCAGCATTTGCCGCGCTGCCGCCTCTGCCTCTTTCAACTCTGGTAAGTAATTCGGATCAGGCGTCATTGAGAGAATGAAATTCAATTGTTGTTGGGCGTCCGAATCTCGGCCAACCGCCTGATAAGCTTCGGCAAGATGAAGCCGCAGAAAAGCATTGGCTTTTCCAAATTGCAGTCCTTTTTCGAATTCGGCCACGGCCCTTTGTGGATCGCCGCCGACGATCTTGGGTGCTTTCAAATCGAGCAGACCCAAAACAAATGCTAAACGACAGAACCGCAAACACCAATCAATCACTTTTGAGGCAAAGCTACCTCGCATCAAACAAAACAATCGATACAAGCTCAGCTTTGAGCCCGAACCAACCTTGTTTCAAGGAGCGTTAACGCGCGCGCTCGCGAGTGAGACTCAAAGTTACGATGAACTTTCCACCCTCCTCTGCAGGATGAACCGCTGCCTCACCGTTCCATCTGCGGTTTTCATCATCCTTGAAGTTCCATGCAATCTCGGAACCTTCGCCGCTTCGGGCGTGACGCGTGGTAACCTCCACAGGTGATCCAGCATGAGGCGTATTCGAGGTGAGTTGCTTGCGGGCCAGCTCAACAATCTCTGCGACGGAGGCCGGCTTTGAGATCAGCACCTTAAGGTTCCAGCGTTCAGTATCCCCGGCCACCGACAGTGTCTCGCCTTCGAACCCGGTAAACTCCGGCAGGTAACGGTCGGCGCATGCTGCGCGCGCGAACCTGCTTTGCGGGTCCCAGTTGTATTCGAGTCCCAGCGCCGTCTCCTGGGCAGTACCCAACCCTTTCATTTTAGAAACAAGGTAAAAGGCACCATCGATGCCGGACGACAATCCGGCGGTCGTGATTATCTTTCCATTATCAACATATCGTTTGTCGTGAACCGGCTTGATGTTTCGACCAGCCGTGGCAAGATTTTCAATTGCGTGACGTACCGTTGTGGCACTCAGGCCATCAAGCAACCCGGCTTTCGCGAGAATGAATGCGCCGGTGCAAACCGACATCACATAGGTCGAGTTCTTCGCGTTGTTCTGTACCCATCTTATGACGTTGGCGTTGTTGACCGCGCCGCCGACGCCGCCGCCAGGCACAAGCAGCACATCCGCCCGCGGACTGTTCTCGAAAATGTAGTCGGCCAGGATGCGCTGCCCATAGACGGCTTTGATGGGGTCCGTTTTTTCGGAAACCGTGAAGACCTTATAACCGGCGCCGCCAAAAACTTCCCACGGTCCGGCAAAGTCAATGATCTCGACCCGATCGAAAAGCAGGATGGCGACAGTCGGCCGGCTGTCGGCAACTGACTTTTCGATCAGAGGCATGCCGCACCCCGGACAGNTGCCGGGTTTATCAAATTCCAATTTGTCGCAGTCCAACCCGCACGGCGTACAAACGTAAACCNGCGNTGTTCTGCCAACATCGGTGTATTCACCGAGCGCAANNACATGGCGATTCAAGGCCGGCAGAAAACTCGCGGCTACCACCGCGCCGGCCCCACCCCTCATGAAACGCCGTCTCGTAAGAGCTGTGTGGGACATTGTGTTTTTTTCGTGTTTCATCATGCTCACCTCACTCCGTGTCAAGCCTGCTTTCACTGGCTCCTCTTCGTTTCGTCGCTACCTTGACTTTTGCACGCGGCGTATTTCGTCCGCTATCAATTGCGCTCCGTCAGCGTAGTTGAACGTGTGAGCAACTTCACCTCGTTCGTCGAGCAGGTAAAGATCAGTTGAATGGTTGATGTGATAACCCGCCGCTGAGTCTGATTGTTCGATCTCGTACCTCGCACCGTATTGCCGCACGACCTGATCGATGTCGTCTTTTGGACCGGTGAGGCCAATGGTGTTGATCCGGAAATAGGCGAGGTATTTTTTTAAAACCGCCGGTTTGTCTCGCCCCGGGTCAACGCTCACGAAAACCGTCACCAGACGGTCCTGCTCAGAGTCGTCGAGCATCTTGTAAACATGTGAGAGTTTTGAGAGCGTTGTCGGACACGCGTCGGGGCAGGTCGTGTAGCCAAAGAATATGAGAGCTAATTTGCCGCGCAATTGTGAGAATTGAAACGGATGTCCGTCCTGATCTGTTAGCTTGAAATCGGCTCGCTGCGCGACTGCGCTGGCTGCCTGGATTGTGTTTACCTGAACGTATCGACTGGGCCAGGCGAGACACAAGCAAATCGTAAATGGAATTAGCAGGACCTTTCGCGTCTTCTTCATCATCTAGCCTCTCTTTAAGTTACCTTGTCGCGACGTTTGACAGGGACATTGATGGTTTTGGTGATTTGTCCGGAGAATTGAAGGATGAAAGGCACAGCGTCACCTTCCTTAATTTCTTTCTTAAGTCCGATCACCATCAGGTGATAGCCTCCGGGTTTCAACTCAACATTGCCACCTGCGGGAATGCGGATCGAATCGACGCGGCGCATCCGCATCATTCCGTCCTCAAGTTGCATCTTGTGAAGCTCGACAACGTTCGCGATCTCAGTGCTGGCCGACAACAGCTCGATCTCGTTGGGGCCATGGTTCTCAATCAACATGTAGGCCGCGGTCGTCTTCTGCGACGGCAGCCCTTCCTGCACCCAGGCCGCTTTAATCACGACCTGCTGGTCGTCCGCCGGGAGCGCCGACAAAGTTTTGTTGGCAGGCGAGGAAGAGACGTGCAGCGATGAGCTGTCATCCGGACCAGCGCAGGTAGCGGGGCTAAAGCTATTCAGACCGATAAGGAGAGGTAGTAGGATGTATGCTGGATTAATCATAATCCAGCAATATAGTCGTCACAGATCGAGGCCGCTATGACTAAGATCCGATGATTTCGGCCATCGTCTCCTCAAAAGAAAGTCAGGTGACGCATTCGGCCGGTGGCGGTATCAACCGAAGAAGACTTTCTCGCATCACTAGGCAAAGAGCCAATCGCGGTTTTACGCGTTATCCACATGATTACAAGATCCACCAGGTGAATTAGACGGTCCCTTCCAAATCCGAGACGAACTCGGCGCGGCAATCAATTGAGCTAGCTTTGCTGCAAAAGTCGGCGCAGCCGACGAATGATAGTAGCCCACCGATTTATCGGTGGGTTACGAAATTCCTTATCAAGTAAGTCCGTGAAGCGGACGGCCTGAATTTACAGATTGCAAGCGCACGCTTTTCAGTCGTCCGCTTCACGGACTATCTATCAAACAAACGCCATTCCCCAGCGCTAAAGCGCTGGGCTATTTTCATTCAGTCCACTTCGCGGACGCAGAAAAAGATACTTGTGCAGCAAAACCGCTTGTTCAAGAATTTGCTGGACCGAGCCTTTATGAATCTCGCGGCTGTGAGATGAACGCGGACAACAAACAAATCGAGTCGCCTATCACTGCCTTAAGTCCAAACCTCGATCAAAGCTATTTAGGTTGCGGGCTGCTCGACTCCAAAGTCTTCTTAATGGCTGCAATCACACGCTCACGAGAATTTCCGCTTGGAATCTGTTCAGCCGAGTTCAAAGCTTCCTGAAGCAATTGACGAGCTTCGGCCGTCAGGCCTTTCTTCTCCAGAGCTTCCGCCTCGATTTCAAGCAACCATGTCTTGCCAAAGGCGCCGGGTGTTCGAGCCAGCCCGCGATGACAAGTCGCGATGGCCTGATCATATTGTTTGGCTGCCATCTCAATTTGAGCCAGGCGCAGTGAAGCAACGTAGTTGTTCGGCATGGCTTTCTCAGAGGCTCTAAGCGCCGGCAGAATCCGGGCCGGATCTCCTACAATTTGCACATTCTCCACGCGGGCAATATCGATCGCGGAACGTTCGTCATCGCCGCGAGGCCTTATCCGATCCAATTCGGCGAGCCAGCGGTCACCCCATTTGAGCGCGGCCGAATCGTTCTTGCGGGCAACCTCAATGAGCATGAGCGTGCGATAAATCGAATCGCGATGGTCCCGGACTGTAATTGAAAGCGACAATGCCTCCTCCGCAAACGGCTGCAGCGTCTTTGTTTCATTGTCCACCCATGCTGCAGAACCGCCGGACACCAGACACCACATGCCGTCGACTATCGTACGGACGAATAACGCGTCACGCTTCATCGTGGCGGCGTCACTAGCAGCGGTTTCGGCGCACCGTTGCCATTGTCCGCTCGCCTGAAACGCCTTCACGAGTGACGCTTCGGCGAGCTCGCGATGCGACCAATCCGCCGCGCTTGATTGCAGTGCCTGGAGGTAAGTTTTGGCTGCTTCAGCAGGTTGCTCGGCCATTAAGCCGTCGCCTCGAATCAAAGTCGCATCAGCGGGCGTTAGACGTTTCGCTGAGACGGCGGCTGCGCCACGGTCAAGAAACCGCCGCAGTTCCCCCAGGGACATGGCTCCCGTTTGCATCGCCACGATCGATTCATCCTTCGGATTAATCACAAAGAAAGTCGGCGTCGCATTTGCGCCATACCTGGTCAGAAAATCGCGGTTTCGCGGCTCATCGTAACTGAGTTCGAGCCAGACAAACTGTCCGGCGTACCTGGCGAGGTCGGCATGGGCCAAAAGATCTCGCATCAGGTGACACGTGGATCACCACGGGGCCCAGACGTCGACAAAAAGCGGCACATCGCGCCGCCTCGCTTGTGTCAGCGCCTTTTGAAAATCGTCATTAATGAAAGGAAGCGCTTTCGACGGACTGGCAAACGCAGCGTTTGAAAGGATCAGAAAGAAGAGTGCGATTGAGATCCTGGTCTTCATATTTCCCTCCAGCCGAAGACTCGATCTTAATAACTTATTGGAGCTATGCAAGTGCCAATTATTGCCGGTATCATGGGGTCAATTTGAATGGCCACGGCGACTCTAAATATGGTCCGTCTTGATCGGAGACAGCGTGCATCTCTGCAATTACAGTTGTACCGGCAACTGCGCGACCTGATCATCTCCGGAAAACTGCAGGCTGGGGTGAGGGTGCCGTCCACGCGCGATCTGGTGAGTCAACTCGGCATTTCAAGAAACACGATTTGTTACGCAGTGGATCGATTGGTTTCCGAAGGTTACCTGAATACGCGGGTTGGCTCAGGCACGTATATTTCGGATCTGAAGACGCCCGATCTCGGACTGGCGAGGAGCAGAACGCGGAGAGCGGCCCGGCAACCAGTTCGTAATTCTTCTCTGGCCACGCGGCTATTAACGGTAAGCACTTCGCCGCAGTACCCGAGCGGCAAGGTCCGTCCTTTCCGCCCGTGTCAACCAGCCGTTGATCGATTTCCGGTCCGGAACTGGAACCGCGCCCGAGCGTACGCACTGCGAACGCAATCAAAGGAATTATTCGTCGAAGGAGACACGGCAGGCTTGCCGCGCCTTCGGCGAGCGCTTTCAGTCTACCTGCAAGATGCCCGCGGCGTTCGCTGCTCCGCCGATCAGATCGTAGTTACGGCCGGCATGCAACAAGCCCTTTATCTCGTAGCTTCTCTGCTGATCAATAGTGGCGACAATATTTGTCTCGAAGATCCAGGTTATCTGGGCGCCAGAGCTGCGTTGATCGCGGCTGGTGCGAACATTGTGCCAGCTCCGGTTGATAATGAAGGATTGATCGTTCCGCGAGCAACAAAAGCGCCGCCCCGGCTCATTTACGCCACGCCGTCAAGACAATTTCCGCTCGGCACCACGATGAGTCTCACTCGTCGGCTCGCGTTATTGGAGTTCGCTCGCAAGCACAGCAGTTGGATCATTGAGGACGATTATGATTCAGAATTTCGATATGTCGGCCGTCCGTTGCCCTCACTACAAGGACTAACCACCGATGATTTAGTGATCTATACCGGCTCATTCAGCAAGGTGCTGTTTCCTTCTCTGCGTCTCGGATATCTCGTTTTGCCGGAGACTCTCGTGCACCTTTTTCGCAAGAGTAAAGAAATTCACGATGGAGGGTCATCGATCATTGACCAGGCTACCGTAGCGGTTTTTATCGAGGAAGGTTTCTTTGCGACCCATGTGCGGCGCATGCGAAAACTTTATAACGAGCGACTTGATGTCTTCTTAGACGAAGCAAAGAAACGGACCTGCGGTTGGATCAGGTTTCCAGCAATTGAGGCGGGCATGGACGCTGCAGGATTCCTCGGGCCCGGAGCCAATGATGCATACATCTCTCGAAAATTAGCAGCTGCAGGGATAGACGTTCCGCCCTTGTCGGCGTATTCGCTGAACTCTTGCCCACCAGGGTTAGTCTTCGGTTTCACCGCATTCTCGCCCTCACAAATTCAAACCGGTATGACAACGGTCGCCAATGCGATGCGCCTTTGAACGAGTTTTACCGGTTTCGATCCGTTGCGCTGGTCACACCAGGCCGGCTGCATTGCTGTTACCGTCTTCCCGCTCATGGACCGAATCTATTTCTATATTCAGTGGACTCGATGAAAGCTTTCACCATCTCAGCGGCGAGGTAGTCGCCGTTGTTCTCAGTCAACTTATTCAGCCAAAAGTTAAAGCCCGCCGGGTCGGGATTGCGGCGCAGGAACCCGAAGTATTCCATCAGCACGAACATGTTATTGAATTCCGCCGTCCTGAATTCCGGCTTCTCGCTGATTTTACGCAAGACTGTGGCCCGGGTCTCAGTGTGATTGCTGAGACCGCTAATCAACGCGTTCCGATCAGTCGCCGGAAACAGTATTCCGCTATTCGAAATGAGCGTGTTGACATATTGCGAATCAGTCATCACGCCGTAAATACTCGTGAACTCAGCGCGGGTCACTAGATCGTTGTAGTAGGCGACTTTGTTTGCCTCAAGCAGCGCTTCCGCGCCCGGTGCCCCAAACACATAACCCTGTCCGACTCCCTGCGCGTCGCGCTCAAACCGGATGAAGGTGGGCAGGCCGCCACCATACGCGGCCTTATTCGTCAGGTAAGCCGTGCCGCCGGTAGTCTGAAACTCAATCGAGAGGAAAAACGCACCTGCCGTAGTGACGCGGAAGAATTCAATGCACTGCGCCTGCGTCATCCCTGCCGGCCTTTGCGCCGGATCGTTACACTTGTCGATGTTCGCTGCCCAGAAAGCCTTGCCGGCCGGATCCGACGGGCGATTGAGGAAGTCGCGATACATCTCCTCCACGAAGTTACCTGTGTCGTCGATCGAGTTGGTGGGCGGCTCAACCACATCGTCCGTGATCGTCAGGAGTTCAGTCGATGGTCCTGAGAACACGGCGCCGCCGGTTGGGGTCGACAGTGTCAGGGTTAAGGTCTCAGGCCCTTCGACGTAATTATCCTGCGTCGTCATGACTGTGAAGGTCTTGTCGGCGCCATCACCCGCCGCCCACATCAAACGGCCAAAGGCGCTGATGAAATCGCAGCGCGAGGAGGCGAGCGTGTTACCTGGCGCCGGCGCACACGGCAGCTGAGCCGCCGGGTCGCTGTCATCACTGGTGGCGAAGTCAACCGTAACCGCCTGAGTCAAAGTACCGACGCGTTGCACGGTGATGGTGGCTACACCTCCTTCGTTGACGTTGTAGTTCGGCGCGCTGAACTTGAGGTAGCCGCCTACTGGATCATTGTCCGTAATCGTCAGCACGGCCGTGATTGTTGAGCCGAGCGTAGCCGACCCGCCCGCGTTACTCAGCGTCAGGTTCACCGTCTCGTCAGGCTCGTTGAGCAAGTCATCCGTGACGGGGACATTGACGGTCATACTGGTGTCACCGTCGTTAAAGGTTACGGTCTGCGACACGGTTGTGTAGTCAGACCCAGCCGTCGCCGTGCCACTGCTGGTATCGATCTTCACCGTCGCGGTGCCGCTGCTGCCGCCCGTGCGCGTGATCGTGATGACCGCTGGACCATTGTTCTCAGCTATGGTGTACGTAGAAGCACTAAACTGCAGCGTGCCACCCGAATTGACGGTAATCGTAAAGGTCTGAACCGCTGAAGTATCGACGCCACCGTTGGCTGTTCCGCCATTGTCATGCAGAGACACAGAAACTGTTGCCGAGCCGCTCGTGTTAGCCGCCGGCGTGTAGGTCAGCACGCCCGCCGCGCTCACTGCCGGCTGTGCCGAGAAGAGCGCGTTGTTGTTGTTAGTGACGATGAAATTCAATGTCTGGCTAGATTCGTCGGCGGGTCCAGCCGAGATGTTGGTCGCCCAGTTATTGACCGTCTGCGCGCCCGCGTTTTCGG
>AP72_2010_repI_A01DRAFT_1000095_pt1 | contig 13884 bp, 12 predicted proteins | sample AmaPasreplicIA01_FD_9191 | JGI IMG/M metagenome (IMG submission 9191) | reverse complement strand
CCAGGCTCCCGCCAGCGTTTTGTTGCTGAGTTTATACCAGATACTCAAGCTGTAGTAAATGCCCAGGAACATATTTGCGAACAATAGTATGGGCACCACTTTCAAACCATCCCACATCTTCGGATTACGTATAAAGTATTTCCAGGCGTCGAGGTAAAGCATCACCAGTAAAAACATAGCGCATAAAGTGATCACGAAAAGCTTCATGACTCTCGCGTAAACTTTTGGCGCATTTTGTTCAACGGATTGTTTGAAGAAGAAAGGCTCTGCTCCCATTCGAAACGCCTGCACCGCCAGCGTAATCAGAATCGAAAGCTTGTAACAAGCAGAATAGATTCCGACCTGGGCTTTTGCTTCTTTGACTGTTTTCACCGGCGCCCACCAACCCAACATGATTCGATCAAAGGTTTCATTGATCATTCCGGCAAAACCGGCAATTATCAAAGGCAATCCGTAGATCATCATTTCTTTCCACAACAACTTATCGAAACTCCATTTAAATCCTAAGAACTGTTTTGAAAGCAATAGCAGTGTGACAATATTCTGAATGAGATTCGCCAGCAATACATAACCAACAGCCCAATTGTTGTCAAAGAACAGGTGTACGAAACTGTGGGGGTCTTTGGCGAGGCGTGGGCAAATGCTTAGAAAAAAATAGACGCACATAATATTAATAAGAATGCCACCCACTTTTGTCAATGCAAACTTTACAGGTCGTCCGTCCTGTCTTAGTTTGGCGAAAGGAATAGCAGTGAGTGCATCCAAACCGATAATAGCCGCCGACATAGTTAGATATTCCGGATGTTGCGTGATTTGTAACAGTGTCGCCAGGGGGTTTCGCAAAAGGATCATCAGCAGCGACAAAAAAACTGTTGAAGTGATAAGTGATATGCTGGTGCTGTTGTAAACTTTGTCTTTATCGGCCTTATTGGCAAAGCGAAAAAAAGCAGTCTCCATTCCATAGGTATAGATGACGTTCATGAAAGGAATAAACGCATAGATGATGCTCATTTCACCGTATTGCCATTCCAGGAATTTAAAGGTGAGATAAGGAGTGAGTAAATAATTGATGAAGCGGGCTGCAATGGAGCTTAGTCCATACCAGATAGTTTGCCCCGCGAGTTTTTTTACGCTCAAATGTGAATTTTCTCCAACAAAAATAACTTTTGAAATCGGATTTACTAAATCGGAGAATTGATAGGACACAATAAAGTTACAATGGAGATTTTCGAGAAGAATTAATCTGCTTGGGCTCCTATGTTTATGTGCCGGAGCCCGCTTCCACATCGGAGGAGTGGTTCAAAACTCTTCCAGGTCAGATTCTAGCAGACTTGCAGTTTTAATGGCCGCATCAATAGTCGCCGGGCTTAAACTTTTTCCTACTGGATTTGATCTCTGCATTTCTTTTTTTCCACTCCAGTCGCTTTTCTTTTGACTGGTTATTTGGCCGGGTGGCGATCCTGGCCTTTTTCTTTTTCAGTGCCTCATGAATGAGGTAGTTTATTTTTTCAATCACCTCTTCCTTGTTGGCTAATTGGGTGCGGTGCATTTGCGATTTTACCAGCAAAAATCCTTCTGCATTGATACGGTTTGATAGTTTTTGCTGCAGAATATTTTTTTGTTCCTCCGTAAATAAGGCAGACGATCCAATGTGAAAAGAGCCGATGACAGCCGTCTCCACTTTGTTTACATTTTGCCCTCCCTTTCCGCCACTGCGAGTAGTTTGGAAGACGATTTCCTTAGTTACGTCCATCATGTGCGCTGGTTGTTAGTTGTTGGTTATTGGTTATTAGTATTTGTTACTCGGTCACTAGTTGCTGGTTACTGGTTATCCTTGACAAAATTATATCTTCATATCCAGAAGCTGTCCGACCAGGAACCAGTGACCAGTGACTAGTAACCAGCAACCAAAGAACCAACGACTAACAACCAACAAGCAGCAACATCATGCGCGCCGTCATTCAACGAGTCACAAAAGCAAGCGTTACCATCGAGGGGGAAATTAAGGGTCAAATTGGCGATGGGCTGCTGGTTTTGGTTGGCATTGAAGACGCCGACGGAGAGGAGGATATTGAATGGCTAAGCAACAAGATCGTTAATCTCAGAATTTTTAATGATGACAATGGCATAATGAACATTTCAGTGAAAGAAATTGACGGTGATATTCTTTTAATCAGCCAGTTTACCTTACACGCTATGACCAAAAAAGGAAACCGGCCGTCCTATATTAATGCAAGCAAACCAGAAGTCGCTATTCCACTCTATGAAAAAATGATAAAACAATTGTCAACTGACCTTGGTAAAGGCATTCAAACAGGCATTTTCGGCGCCGACATGAAAGTGGAATTACTTAACGATGGGCCGGTGACGATTATGATTGATACAAAGAGTAGGGAATAGAACTGAGGTCATGGTCATACCAGCCATATGAGTCATTTAAATGTACGCTCACTATTGAGAACGATTATTCACAATTCACCATTGACCATTCACCATCTCACTGCACCCCTATCTTCTCTGTATAATATTTTCCGTTCTTCAACTGGATCATGACAAAGATGAACTTCTCTGTGGTGGGAATCGTGAATGTGAAGGAAGGATTGTCAAACTTGGTTTGTTCAACTATTCTGTGACCCGTTGTAGTCCAGGCCATGACGCGGTTGATATTCTGGCTACTTTCAATGGTGATGCGGCGTCCGTTGGTTAGCACGCGAAAAGGTTTGCTCTCTGCTTTTATGGAGACCGGTTTAGAATTTAATGCTGAGTCCTGCGCCATGGAGACAGTGACAATACAAGAAAATAAGACGGCAGCGGCCATTCTCCGGATTACTGGATAAGTCATAGAATACAAAAAATTCAGGGTTAGCAAAAAATGATCGGGTAGTTTTCGGTGAGGGCCGGGGGATGTCTGAAACGACAATAATCATGCTATATTGCATCGAACGTGAAAAAATTTTGTTATGACTTTACACGAAGCGCAGCAAAATGTCGATCAATGGATCAAGACAACAGGTGTCCGTTATTTTAGCGAGTTAACCAATATGGCCATTCTCACTGAGGAAGTCGGAGAAGTGGCAAGACTAATGAGTCGCATCTATGGCGATCAATCTTTCAAAGAATCTGACAAAGAAAAAGAACTGAGTGATGAATTAGCTGATGTTCTCTGGGTCCTTATCTGCATTGCCAATCAAACTGGGATTGATCTCACTCAAGCGCTTGAAAAGAATTTTGAAAAGAAAAACATCAGGGACTCAGGGAGACACCAACAGAATGAAAAACTGAAATCGTAAAAAAATTCCAGAGGTTCTTTCAGTTCACAATGTCCAGGGGTACACGCCATCTGGAAGGTTTTGAACCTTTAAACAGCTCGGTCATGCGTTTTGGCACTATGTATGATTTATCATCTGCATGACCATATTTCCGTTTATGTCGCCAAAAAGAACCTGGAAGATCGTCAAGTGCTCGTTGTCTGATTTTATTGACAACAATGTTTTAAAATTGAGTGCCTCGTTGGCATTTTCTACCATTTTTTCGTTGCCGGGGTTGCTGATTATCGTCATCTGGATCAGCAATCTTTTCTATCGAAGAGAAGTCGTCGAGGGAACATTATATGCCCAGATTGCGAAATTTATAGGAAAGGATGCGGCCGCAAGTATCCAAAGCACCATGCAAAATTCTTTGTTTTCACCAAACAGCCATTTTGCGACATTTGTTGGCCTGGCGTCATTGATCATTGGAGCGACCGGTGTTTTTGGTGAGATACAGGACTCAATTAACAGGTTGTGGAAACTAAAGGCAAAACCAAGGAAGGGAAAGGGTTTGTTCAGGTTCATCGTCAATCGCCTGCTCTCCTTTTCAATGATCATTAGTCTTGGTTTCATACTTCTCGTTTCTCTTGTCGTCAACGGAGCAATGGATCTTCTCGTGAATCATCTTCTGAAAAATTTCGAGAGTGTTACTGTCATTGTTGCGTACATTATTAATATCATCATTACATTCCTGATCACGGCCCTGGTGTTTGGGCTCATATTTAAGGTGCTGCCTGATGCGCGCATTCAATGGAAACACGTGCGAGTCGGCGCGTTCACTACTGCATTTTTCTTCATGGCGGGAAAATTTTTGATCAGTTATTACCTTGGTCACAGTACTATGTCGAGTGCATATGGAGCGGCCGGGTCTGTTATCGTTGTCTTGCTATGGGTTTACTATTCATCTGCGATTCTTTATTTCGGCGCATCCTTCACAAGGGAGTATGCAGTTGAATCCGGATCACAGATATATCCAAACAACTATGCGGTTTGGGTGGAACAAGTAGAGGTGCATTCGAAGAAGTCGCTGGCGGAAAACGCTTCGTCGTGAATGGTCAACGGTGAATCGTGAATTCGAAGAGTCTATGCATTCAACCATTCGCTTCGAATTGTCAATGTTCAATAGTCGATTGTGAATTATCAACCGTAAGATCATTCACCATTCACAATTCACCATTCACGTCTATCTTTGCCGCCTATGGCAAATGACTCCAACAGATTCCAGGCAATAATCTCCCACTGCAAAGAATACGGATTTATTTTCCCCAGCAGTGAGATCTATGATGGCCTGCAGGCAGTATATGATTATGGACAGTGGGGAAGTGAGTTGAAAAAAAATATCAAAGACTATTGGTGGAAGAGTATGACCCAAATGCACGAGAACATTGTAGGCATTGACGCGGCGATTTTCATGCATCCCACCACGTGGAAGGCGAGTGGTCATGTCGACAATTTCAACGACCCAATGATTGATAACAAAGACAGTAAAAAAAGATACAGAGTTGATCATTTGATTGAAGGCAAGGCCGACGAAATGCGTGGTGAAGGGCGTAATGATGAAGCAGACGGTTTGATAAGCGACATGGAGAAACTATTGGCAAAAGACGATTTCGAGGGGCTCCGCCAACTTATCATTAACCAGGGTATAAAATGCGCTATCAGCAAAACCGCGAACTGGACCGAGGTCAGGCAATTTAATTTGATGTTCAGTACGCAGATAGGAAGTGTAAGTGACGAGACCAATGAAATCTATTTACGTCCTGAGACCGCTCAAGGAATCTTTGTGAATTTTCTGAATGTGCAAAAGACAGGTCGCCTGAAAATCCCTTTTGGAATTGCACAGATTGGGAAGGCATTTCGTAATGAGATCGTCGCACGTCAATTCATTTTTCGTATGCGTGAGTTCGAGCAAATGGAAATGCAATATTTCATTCGTCCCGGCTCACAAAAGGAATGGTACGAATTCTGGAAAACCGAAAGAATGAAATGGCATATGAGCCTGGGAATTCCAAAAGAAAAATATCGTTTTCATGATCATGTGAAGTTGGCACATTACGCGGATGCCGCTTGTGATATTGAGTATGATTTTCCGATCGGCTTTAAAGAGGTGGAGGGCATTCATTCGCGCACCGATTTTGATCTGAAAAATCACCAGGAGTATAGCAAAAAGAAAATGCAATATTTCGATTCAGAGATCAATCAAAATTATATTCCGTACGTGATTGAAACTTCGATAGGCCTTGACAGAACCATATTAATGATCCTGAGCGAAGCTTATGCGGAAGAGGATCTGAGCACGGCCGACAAACCAGACAGTCGTGTGGTGTTGAGATTCCCGGCTAAAATTTCTCCCATGAAATTGGCGGTGCTTCCTTTGGTGAAAAAAGATGGCTTGCCGGAAATTGCAAGAACAATCATGGATGATTGTAAATCGCACTTCCGTTGCTTTTATGAAGAAAAAGATACAATAGGTAAACGCTACAGAAGAATGGACGCTATTGGGACGCCATTCTGTGTGACGATAGATCAGCAAACCAAACAAGACAATTCAGTAACTATTCGTTATAGAGATACGATGCAGCAGGATCGCATTCCGGCCGATAAAGTAAGAGACATTGTTTTGAAAGAAATAAGTTAGATGAATGCGGGGATGTGTTCAACTCGGCGAGAGCTTCAAAGTGCTGAATAGAATTGCAATAGTATCCCGAAAAGTTCGGGACGAACGCAACTAAAGTTACATCAAGGCTAAACAGCCGGTAACAAAAAAATTAAACTTACCTCAGGCAATATTTCTGTTCAAACCGAAATCAATTAATTTCTTTTCGAGCACACTTGCCAGTTCAACAACAGCACGATTGTCTTTTTTCATGGCGTCACGCGTGCGTGAAGGAAAAATTGAAACACCGGTGTAGATGCTGTAATGCAGCGTGAGATTCTGACCGTGGAAAGTGAATTCCCAGTCAATCGTGTCAAAATCATCTTCTTTACTTGTGAATTTGATGCGCAGATCTCCGCTCAGGATGTCAGCTACATGGTAGAAACATTTCAATCCCCCATCATCATCAATAACGGCTTCGGTACAGCCCAGAGTAGTTCGTAGGGTGATCATAGTAAACGGTTTTTGATTTTACTTATAGGACTTGGATATACGATGAAAAGCTGCATCAGGATTTGCTATCCCCTGAATTTTGCCTTTTTTGCTCTTTTCGCTTCTTGCTTGCTCATATCGCCGGAGAGTAACTTTTCGGCGCCCACATTTCTGCCATCACTAGGGCAGCCATATTTCGGCCCAAACACTTTGTTCCATACAGTGCACGAGGATAAAATAGAACTCACAGTGATAATAATTAATATGGAACGGAGGTTTTTCATGATTTCTACTCGAAACATTAACGAAACTACTCATAATAAATTGCACGTGAAATAGGAAATATACTAGTTTGGGCAAACAGTTATGGGTTATGGGTTATGAGTTGCGAATCCCTCACCCTTAACTCATAACACTTAACTCGTAACCCTAAACCAATTCGCATATCGAACATAATTATTGGCAATACGGTTAATTTCTCCATGGATCAGTTCCTGGGAAATATCCTTCATTTTTTTGGCCGGAACGCCTGCATAGATACTTCCTGCTTCACACACCATCCCTTCCAAAACAACTGCGCCTGCAGCGATGATAGTATTGCTATGCACAACGGATTCATCCATGATGATTGCGCCCATTCCGATCAACACATTGTCATGCACCATGCAACCGTGCACTATGGCGTTGTGACCAATCGAAACATTATTGCCAATGATCGCAGTCGTTTTCTGAAATGTGCAGTGAATACATGCTCCATCCTGGATATTCACTTTATTGCCNATACGGATAAAGTTCACATCTCCACGAACAACAGCATTGAACCAGATGCTGCAATCATCACCCATAATCACGTCGCCAACAATGGTGGCGTTGGGAGCAATGAAACAATTGTTTCCAAACTGCGGGTATTTGTCTTCTACAGGAAGAATAACTGGCATCAGCAATTAAAAATTAAAAAGTCAAAATTAAAAATTAAAAAATCCTTATAAGCACTTTAATCAATTTACATAGGCCACCGTGCATTCCTTGTTATACAATTCAGTCATTTGCAAATTTGAGAAATTCTTTGCGCCTTAGCGAGCCTTTGCGTTCTTTGCGTGAAATAAGTTTTTTACAACGATGACTGACCGGGAAATTTTCTTAAGACACATTGCTCAAACGTCCTCGTCACCGTTGGCTTTGGAGATCGTAAGGGCTGAAGGAGCACTATTATTTGACAAAACTGGTAAAGAATATATCGATCTTATCGGCGGCATCAGTGTGGCCAATGTGGGACATCGTCATCCGAAAGTAATAGCAGCAATAAAACAGCAACTGGACAATTATTTGCACTTGATGGTTTACGGCGAATTCATTGAAACGCCACAAGTGCAATATGCAAAACTGCTCACTGCGCATTTGCCGCCCTCTCTCAATACTGTTTATTTCACGAATTCAGGAGCAGAAGCAACCGAAGGCGCCATGAAACTGGCCAAGCGATTCACAAACAGAAGCCAGATCATCGCGTTTAATCATTCCTATCACGGTTCTACCCAGGGCGCTCTCAGCATAATAGGAGATGAACATTGGAGGAATGCATTCCGGCCTCTTTTACCAGGTATCGTTCATGCGGACTACAACACATCGCACAGCTTCGATGCTATCACCGATGAAATTGCCTGTGTGATCGCAGAAACTATCCAGGGCGAAGCAGGAATTATTACTCCGTCGAAGGAATGGATACAAGCGCTCCGGAAAAAATGCACGGAAACAGGAACGCTGTTGATACTTGACGAAATACAGGCTGGTTTTGGAAGAACCGGTAGTCTCTGGGGCTTTGAGAATTTTGAAATAACGCCGGACATTTTGCTTCTAGGCAAAGCGCTTGGCGGTGGAATGCCTCTCGGCGCTTTTGTGGCTGAGCAAAAAATAATGCGGTCATTGTCTGAGGCTCCGGTTCTGGGCCACATCACAACCTTCGGTGGTCATCCCGTTTGTTGTGCAGCTGGGATGGCAGCCATGGCCGCATTGCTGGACGAAAAAATGATGAATACTGTCAAACAAAAAGAGGCATTGATTCGAAAACTGCTGATTCATCCAAAAATAAAATCCATTCGCTCATTTGGTTTGTGGCTCACGATAGAGTTTGATTCGTTTGAGCAAAATAAGAGAATCATCGATTATTGCCTTTCAAATGGAGTACTAACGGATTGGTTCTTGTTTGCCTCAAATTGCCTTCGCATTTCACCACCACTCGTCATTACAGAACAGCAGATAGAATCCGCATGTGGAACGATATTAAATGGTATTGAATTAAGCTGAAACCAGGTTTCTTTCCTTCATACAGCACCAGCTCGCAATGACAAGACTTACAAATACAGGTGTATAATACAAGTAGAGATAAGAAACGTCCAAAAAGTTATAGAAGACAGTAATGCTAAGTTGAAATCCAGCTAAAAGGACATTGCCGTTAGTAAAAATTTTCTTTCTAACAAAGAACAAGAAAATAAGTGGAATTAGAAATGTGCCGGCTTCAAGGGTCCTATGAAGTAACTTAATATGGGATGGCCCAAAGAATTTTGCCATTCCAAGGTCGTTGTAGTAGAATTCGGGATTGCCATGCCACACCTTTGTTGCTTGTGAAATGTAATCGTTGTGAAGATGCAGATGATCTAATAGAGGGTTTATTCCAAATGGAAGAATCAAAATGAGAAGAATAAGGATTGAGCTTGCAGCGACGGTTTTCAACAGAAAAATATATTGCCGCCGCACAATGAAAAATAAAATTGCAAAAGGTATCCAGCCTACGAGCGCATAACGACTCAACAAGCACAAGGCAACCGACACTCCTAAGAGCCATGGGTTGCCCAGGATAATGGCTGCTGTCAGTAATGCATAATAAAAAAACACAACCCCCTCTTCAGTCAATTCAATCACGCTATTGTCTTTGTCCGTATGCAACCAGGTTACCAGGCAAAGCAAAGCCGCAACTAGCACTATCGTCGACCAGCTTTTTTTCCACGTGGGTAATACACAAATTATAATACTCAGCCAGATACCACACACAGTGATCCATCGTATGTCAAAATCAAATACAATAGATAAACTGAAAGGCAGCCACATGGCAGGTAAATAAATGGGCTTGATCCCATTCCAAATTTCAGGGATGGGTTGATACACTTGTTGCCAGTGTCCATTCCAGAATCGCTGACCCATTATTTTCATGATCGGCAACATGTCCGCATCCTGGTATTGCAATGGCGTGTTATCCATGATTTGTCGTGCAAGCTGGTAACTGACAGGCAGTAGAAGAATGATGATCAAAAGTTTTGGGATCAATTGTCGGTTGATTGTGGTTGAAAGTTTGAATTCAACAGGAGAAATTTGGAGAAGACAAAAACTGATTCCAATTCCAGTTGCCAGGAAAATAAAACTGTTTACTGCATAAAATCCAGGGATGTCCAAAAAATAAGTCGACGAGAGAACTTGCAAAGCAGCAAGAAGTACGATGATAACTGTTGGATCTTTAAACCGAAGCATTCAATGTAGTGCAAGTTAGAATAAAGTGAATACCCAGGCCGCCAATAATCCCCCAATGATAGGGCCAATTACGGGGATCCATGAATAATTCCAATCGCTGTTCCGTTTGCCAGGTATGGGCAAAAGAAAGTGCGCAATTCGGGGTGCCAGGTCCCTGGCGGGATTAATGGCATAACCGGTCGGGCCACCCAACGACAAACCGATTGCAAGGATAAGCAAGCCAACCGGCAATGGTCCCAGGTTGCCAATTTTTACCTCAGGCTTCGACATAAACGACGCACCAAGAACAAGGATGAACGTTCCAACAATTTCTGTAATCAAATTGTATACAGGTGTGCGAATCGCAGGTGCTGTACAAAACACCGCAAGCTTAGCATCTGCATCTGCGGTTTCATCAAAATGTTTCTTGTAGGCCAGCCATACAATTACGGCCCCGGTAAATGCCCCGGCAAACTGCGCAGCCATATAGGGAAGAACTCTATCCCAGTTAAAATCGGCAAACCAGGCCACGGCGAGAGTCACAGCTGGATTTAAATGGCCGCTGCCACCAAGAGCGGTGGCTGCAAATACGCCGAAAAACACGGCCATCGCCCAACCGAAGGTGATCACGATCCACCCGCTATTATGTCCCTTTGTTTTGCTGAGGACAACATTGGCCACAACGCCATCACCAAGAATGATCAATAGAGCGGTTCCGATAAATTCACCAAGAAGTGGAGACATAAGCAGAGTATTAAAGTAATGCCTGTTGGCAGGGAGGAAAATAATTAATAATTATTAATTAATAATTATTGGGGTAAATAATTTTTGGCAACCGTTTCAAAAGAATGAATCTCCGATTGAATCCAATTATTATCTTTCTGCATTTCTTTTGCCATCAACTGGACGACGACAGGTGCTGATTCGATCGCGGATTTTGCATCTAACAAAAGAGCCCTTGTGCGGCGCGACAAAAAATCTTCGACCCGCATACACATTTCATTTCTCACTGCCCAAATGGTCTCAGCCTTAATGAATGGAAGTGAAGGATGAATCTTATCCCGGAGCGTTTGATCTGTCTCAAAGATTGCCCGAATTCCCTCTTCGTCAGTTCCGTAATAGGACAGTGGCGCATTAAAATCATTTTCATTTTTATAGCCGTGAATCCTTAAATCTTTTGTCTTGCATTCCGCCTCCGTCAAACCTGCCTTTGAGATCGCAATTTCTAAAACATCTTCGGCCATTTTTCTGTACGTGGTCCATTTGCCGCCGGTAATCGTTATCAATTCTGAATCAGAAATAGTAATATGATGATCTCTCGACAAGGCCGCGGTCGTTTTTGAATGTCCTTTAACCAGTGGCCGAAGGCCGGCAAAAATGGATCTTATATCGGCACGTTTAGGATCCTTGGTTAAATATTTTTGAATGTGGTGAAGAATAAAATCAATTTCTTCCTTCAACGCAATGGGTTCTTGCAGCGACAAGAGGTCTTTTTTTATAACAGGAGTGTCCGTAGTGCCGACAATTATCTTGTTGTGCCACGGTACAGCGAACAATACGCGTTTGTCATCAGTCTTCGGAATCATGATCGCCGTTTCAGAGGGAAGAAATTCCCTGTCTAAAACAATATGAATTCCCTGGCTTATGGTAATGAGGCTTTCCGCTCTTGCATCATCCATTTTCAGAACAACGTCTGTGAACACGCCAGTGGCATTGATGACCACCTTTGCCTTTATATCAAATAAACCCGAATTGGCCGAAGTATGATCCAACAAATCTTTCGCAACGACACCGCAAACCTTTTTATTCACCTTGAGCAATCCTTCGGCACTCATGTAATTTATAATGGTCGCGCCGTTATTGGCCGCAGTCATTGCAAGATGAATAGCCAGCCTTGCATCATCAAACTGGCCATCATGGTAAAGTACTCCACCACGCAAGCCTTCAGGATCAAGTGTAGGAGCGAGTGTTAGCGTTTCTTCTCTCGACAGAAATTGTGAAGGCCCAAATCCAAGGCTTCCCGCCATCCAGTCGTATACTTTTAGACCAATTCCATAGTACGGCCCCTCCCACCATTTGTAATTCGGCACAATGAAAGCCTGGTTCTTGACAAGGTGCGGTGCATTTTTTAATAGAATTCCCCGTTCTTTCAGCGCCTCCATTACTAATTTGATATTTCCCTGCTGCAAATAGCGGACACCTCCATGAACCAACTTGGTACTGCGGGATGAAGTTCCTTTTGCAAAATCGGATTGCTCAAGCAACACGGTTTTAAATCCTCTTGAAGCGGAGTCAACGGCAATACCGAGGCCGGTCGCGCCACCACCAATGATACAAATGTCCCATTCATGAACAGTTTGCAAGCGTTGTATCATTTCGGCTCTTTTCAATTGGCTAGAAGTTTGAGGGAAGTTAAGGGCCCGTGAGTCGTGAATCGTCAGTCGTGAATGTCATTACGATTGACAATCACTCACGATTCACGGCTCACGACTCACGTCTCAAGACCCAAATTTAGAATTCATAAAATTTCCAATTAGTTTTTATTAATTTTCTCGCTCAATTCAAACTTTGACCTAATAAATTAAATAACTACAATGAGACTCATTAAACCGATCGCCTGGCTGCTTGTATTCTGTGTCTTTACCAACAAAATATTTTGCCAAACCAATACAATTTTGAATTATCTGCCCACAGATGCAAAAACGATCATCAAAATAAACCCAGCGAGCCTCGGTCAAAAAATAAAATGGGATGATTTGATGAAATACAAAATGTTTGAGGATCTGCTAAGAAAAGCACCCGAACAAGGAAAAGAATTTTTGAACAATCCTTCACACACCGGAATTGATTTAAGTAAAGGGTTCTTCGTGGTCATCCCTGCAAATAAAAATGATAAAAAACCTCAACCCGTATTTTTTGCAATCCCAAAAGACACTGCCCAGATCGCGCTTATGATGAGAAAGTTGAATCCTGAAAGGAAAATTGTCAAACTTGGAAACGGGAAATTAATGATCGATAATAATATCGCGACCGCCTGGAATCACGATGTGTTAGTGATAACGGGATATGATTCCACAGCAAAGACGGTAAATGATACAAAAGGACAACTGTCAGCCGACGCAATGAAAGTGAAACAACTAACAGAGAAGTGCAAATCACTTTTAACCAAACGTCAAGCGGCTTTTAACAATGAACAATTGCTCTCCCTTTTGAGCGAACAGGGAGACGTTCTTTTTTGGACAGATAATACAATGCAGGCGCAATCGCAAAAGAACAACAAAGCGATGGATGCCCTGGCCATGATGAACAAAGGCCTTATGAGAAAAGGAAACTACAATACTGGTATCATGAATTTTGAAAATGGTAAGGTCGTAGCTAATATGAAGCAAGATATACCTGCGTCACTGGATTCCATCTACAAGAAATACCCATTGAAAAATCTGAATACATCCCTGGTACAAAAATTACCAACCGGGCATCCCATTGTTCTTTGCTCGTTTAGCATTTCACCGGAAATGCTGCTTGAAAATCTTGCAACATCCGGAGCGGGTAAAATGCTTGATAGCATGAGTAAGCAGAAAACAAAGATCGAAGATCTGCTTCCAGCAATTAAAGGCGACCTTACAATGGCTGTGCTGAAAACTGACAACGTTGCGGACGAGGATTCGTTCACCAAGAACATGAACGGATTCCAGGTATTTATGGCCGGCACCATTAACGACAAAGAAAAATTTAAAAATTTAAGCAACCTGGTCAATAGTAAGAAGCAGGATTCGGGAACTACGGCTAAGAAGCCTAAGCCTTCCATTCTTTCAAATGATTCAATATTTGTACTCTCTCTTTCACCGATTGCAGCACAGAAATTTATGGCGTCTGTCGGTACAAATGCAGAGATGGCAAAATTAATTGAGCCGTACAAAAATTATCCCTCTGCCTTAGTGATCGATCTGAGAACGGTCCTGGGCTTTGTGATGCAATCGGCGGCAAAGG
>AP72_2010_repI_A01DRAFT_1000094_pt1 | contig 13886 bp, 15 predicted proteins | sample AmaPasreplicIA01_FD_9191 | JGI IMG/M metagenome (IMG submission 9191) | reverse complement strand
AGCGGATTGCGGTCGAGATCTGCCTCACTAGCAATGACATGATTCTGGGAGTCAAAGGGAATCGTCATCCCTTTCCGGTATATCGGAAGTATGGCGTGCCCGTTGTGATTGCCACGGACGATGAGGGCGTATCACGGTCGGACATGACACATGAATATTTGCGGGCGGTTGAAGGTTATGGATTGACGTATGCAGAGTTAAAGAAGATCGTGCGTGATTCGATTATTTACAGCTTTGCCGAGCCGCCACTGAAGTCAAAGTTGTTGGCGGATCTGGATGCTCGGTTCACGGAGTTTGAAAAACACAGTTGGTAAACGACTCTCTACGATTTGTCATCCTGAGCCTCTGTTGGCGAAGGACCTCCCGCAATCTGTCAGACTACGTTGCCTTTCACGGGCTTTTTGACCGCAAATCAAGATTCTTGGTGAAAAAGCCCCACAACAGCATTTAAGTCCGAGATATTTTCGGGAGGTCCTTCGCCAACAGAAGGCCCAGGATGACAGGTGATTAGGGTTTCGGGGGATCCAAACGAGTTTTTNGCGAGTGAAGCACTCAGTGCTTGACAACCCACATCAGCCAGCTCGCGGCGATGGTACCCACGGCGAAGAACGCGAAGCATTTTGCTCCATACAGGACCATGTCGCGCGGCGCTGTGCGTTGGGTGATACCGAAGACGATGGAGGCGAAGAAGGCGAAGATAATCGCTGCGCTGAAGTGAGAGAGCTGCATGGTTATTCTTTCTTTCCGATCGCGATGTCGTAGGCGTCCACCGCGCTCATCACGTTCAGCAGTCCGGCCACAATGATGAACTTAGTGCCGTAGTCGGCGGAGGCGAGTTGAATGGCTCCCTTCCCCCAATCCATTAAGCGCGTTACAAAGTAGAGGCTGCCAGCGCCTAAGTCGCCGACAAACCCGAGCATATCGAGCAAGTCGCCGCCGTTCAGGCCATAGACTTTTCCTTCCATCAGCACGCCGAGCACAAACATGGCAAAGACGGAGATTAGGAGTAGAAGGCCGCGTAACCAGCGGCGCTGGATCAGGTGGCCGGCTCCCGGCACAAGCCATCCCGCAATCGGCGCGATGACGGCCATGGGGTTAAGTTCTTGTTCGGTGAGAATAGCGTCGGCTTTGGATTTCGCTTGCGGCATCAAAAGGCTATACGAAATGGGATTACTAGAAGTTTATCAGGAAGCAGCCTCTGAAAAGCCTTTTGAACACGTAGGACATGGAGGCACAGAGGAAAAGCGAAAAACAAGAAATGCAATTGTCCCAATCCTAGGGCTTAACGAATCTGGTTCAGATATTCCTTCGTGTCCTGTGTGTCCTCCCTGTTCAAAGCCTTTTGTTCAAAACTCAGTATCTCCGGCAAGATTTCCGCTGCTCGCTTGCGGTGTATGACATCTGCAGCCGCAGACAGCTCAGTTTCTTCTGGATTAACTTCAACTAGCATGCCTCCTGAATTTTTGACGCGGAGCGCCCAATCGATTATGTAAGGAAAGGTCGCAGTCGTTCCCACGACAAGCACCAAACTACACTCCCTCTGGCGAACGAAATTCTCGACACGACTGAGAATCTTCGAATCCAGCATCTCTCCGAACCAAACTACTCCAGGTCGCAACAGACTGTGTCGGCACCGGGGACATTGAGGCGGCAGTTCGGAAATGAGGCTGCGATCGGAATAGCTGCAGCTTGTGCAGCGATTCAGGAACAAGTCCCCGTGCACGTGGATTAGTCGGTCAGAAGGTGTCCTTGCCCGTTCGTGCAGGTCATCGACATTCTGAGTGACGATCAAGCTGTCTTCATTGCGCGAAGCAAATTCGGCTAAAGCCAGATGTCCCGCATTAGGCTCGGCCTCTGCAGCCTCATCTCGCCGCCATTGATACCACTCCCAGACCAGTCTGGGATCACGCGCAAATGCTTCGGGTGTGGCCAGTGCCATCGGATTGCAGTTTCGCCAGAGTCCTCCAGCGCCACGGAAGGTCTGAAGGCCGCTATCTGCGGAGAGGCCGGCGCCGGTAATAATGAGAACCGGCCCGCTTAGAGCGCGGCGCCAGTCTTCAAGTTTAAAGTGAACAGTCATTCCCGCATGGGATACTTAGAAAGTCGGCTTGAACAAAAGTAACTATTGAATTACCTTAATTTGTCCCGATTTGGTAAATACAATCTATGTTATAACTCGACACCGCGTCACTCAGAGCCTACTATAAGGATTGCTGAAGATCGCTCTTCCCGAAAGAACGGATTCAACTACTCTGCTTCACGACAGTCGCCCGGAGGAGTTCCTGAAGGCTGCGCCTGATGCTCGAAAACCGCTCATCATTGTCATAGACGATGAGCAGGGAATCCTCGATTTATTGACCGATGCGTTGAGCGATATGGGAGTCAGAGTACTAACGGCGACGGATCCCGAAGCCGGGCTCAAGCTGATTAAGCGGGAACGTCCCGAGATCGTGTTTCTCGATCTCAACATGCCTAAGCTGAGTGGCATGCAGCTGCTGGAAATGGTTGTGAATTTCGATCCGGCGATTGAAGTGCTTCTACTCACCGGTGACTACTCAACTACCTCGGCAGTGGAGGCGATCCAGAAAGGCGCTGCTGACTATCTTACTAAGCCGATTTCTATTGCCAATCTCCGGGCTCGTGTCAGCAAGTGGATCGAAGAGATGCAACACAAGCGCGAGACCTTCCAGTTAGACGGAGAACTCGTTTCATCTTTTAAGTTTCAAGGGATGGTCGCTCGCAGTCCGCGGATGCTGGAGACTTTTTCAACGCTGCGCCGCATTGCTCCGCATTTCCGCACCGTACTTGTGAGTGGACCTTCGGGAACCGGCAAGGAACTGGTGGCTCGCGCATTGCACGAGATGTCGCCGGTCGCGAATGGTCCGTTTGTGGTTTGCAACTGCGCTGGTGTTCCAGAAAGTCTGGCCGAAAGCGAATGGTTTGGATACGTGAAAGGAGCTTTCACAGGAGCCGCACAAGACAAGCTCGGGCTGTTCGAGCACGCGAATGGCGGCACGATCTTTCTCGATGAGATTGGTGAAACTCCACTGAATCTACAGGCGAAGCTTCTTCGCGTTCTGCAGTCGCACGAGATTCAACGAGTCGGTTCTCCCCTGGCGAGAAAGCTGGATCTGCGAATCGTGGCGGCCACGAATCGCGACCTGAAACTGGAAGTAAAAGAGAAGCGCTTCCGAGAAGACTTGTACTACCGCCTCTCCGTCGTTGATCTGAAACTGCCGGCCCTTGCCGAGCGCAAAGAGGATTTGCCGCTGTTGCAACGACACTTCGTCGAGAAGTTTGCCCGGGAGTATGGCAAGAACATCAGCGGCATCAGCCGGCGCGCCCAGAACGTTCTAGCGCGACACTACTGGCCGGGCAACATCCGCGAGCTGGAAAACGTGATTGGCAATGCATGCATGATGTCCGATGGACCGATGATCGACACCTGCCATCTTCCCTCGGAGTTGCTTCGCCAGGAGGGTTCCGATTCCCACATGATGTCTCTGGAGGAGGTGGAGCGGAGCCACGCTCGACGTGTTCTCGAGATGGTTGGGGGAAATAAACTGCGCGCTGCAGAGATACTGGGAATCAGCCGGTCGACGCTCTATAACCTTCTGGGCGAGGTCGCGGATGGCAAGGCCGTCAAGAGCAGCTAGGTTCTCCTGATTTTCAGTACCGTTCGCGGTAGCGAATGGGTGAATAGCGGCGTTGACCGACCGTCCGCTACCACGCGACGGTACTGACGTCGCCAACTCAGGTCTGTCCAGAATCTGGAAAGTGTCCAAAAATAGGACACTTATATAATCCAGCCTTCCGCTGCACTCCATTGAATCTACAAGAGAAAGCGTCTTACGACCCAAAGTGGCGGAAGCCGTGCATGGCTATTAGTAGCCCTGCGAAATACCGGCTTCCCCGGCTACACGCCGGGGAGGCGTAGGAGAACGAAATGACGAGCACGGATGCAATGCGGATTCTGCAGCACGCCTCGTTCTACATTTTTTCCAGCCGTGTGGTTGGAGGGCCGGGGAAGACCATGCGTGGATCGGTGGACGTGTGGCAGTCCATGGCGATGCTCGATCAGTGCAGGCGTGAATTGGCAGGCACAGAGATGAATGACGCAGAGGCGCTGCGCGATCAGGATTCAAACGGCTCACTCGGGAGCCAGGTCGGGTTCAGGCGCAACGCGCTGATGCTTTGCATTTAGCTTTCCATCACATTTGGTCAGGAGAGAGTTTATGTTTCATGTCGTAGCTTTGGATGGCGACGTATTGGCGCTCTATAAGACGCGCTCAAAGCGTTCCGAAGTGCTGCTCTACAAGCGCAACGAAGGAATTCTTAGCAAACTGACCCTTCCCGAAAAGGGAGCTGCGCTCGAGCGGCGACTCGCACGATCGTTCCAGAACGTTGTGGCGCTTCCCGTTCAGTAAGAGTGTCTTCAAGCCGCCGTCATCCTGAGGCCCGGTTTTGGCCGAAGGACCTCCCGGAATGCGTCAGACTTAATTGCTCCCTCAGGCTTTTTCACGAGATACTGGGGCAAAAAGCCGCGAAGTTGTATGGACGCCTGAATCATCGCGGGAGGTCCTTCGGCCAAAACCGGGCCTCAGGATGACAGCGAAATTGACATTGGTAATTCACCGAACTCCCTTCAACCTTGCCACCAACATAAACGGACGATCTCTGCTATACTGTCGGTACGTTCAATTCGACACGGACGTTTGAGCACGGTCCCGCCTGAAACGCAGTTCCTGCCAGCAGTAACTTCCGCCTCAATTCAACGTAAATTTCAACAACGAAAGAAGTGTATCTATCAATGGAACAAGGAACAGTGAAGTGGTTTAACGATGCCAAGGGCTTTGGTTTTATTCAACGCGAGAGCGGTGAGGACGTTTTCGTCCATCATTCCGCCATTCAGGCCAACGGTTTCCGCAGCCTGGCCGAGGGTCAGCGCGTGGAGTTCAAGGTGACCAAGGGTCAGAAGGGTCTTCAGGCCGAAGAAGTTCGCGCCCTCTAATTCAGCATCCCACCCACGATAATTTCAGGCCGGAGGGTTCAGGCCCTCCGGCACACGTTGTGCCGCCACAGGAGCCGTCATGCGTTCCGATCTCGTGTTTCGCGCCAACGACAAAGTTACGAATCGTTTTGAGCTTTGTCATCTAGCCTCCTCTTCCGCCAGAAGCATGGTGCGAAGTTCAGTAGGCATGCATCTAACTATTAACCAGGCTTTTGAGGCCATCAGTGGACAATCTATGCCGGTGAGACCGGCTGAAATGCCCCGTATCGAGGATGCCGAAGCATCCGTGCCCGCCCTCGACCCTGCAGTCTGAAGAAAGAAGACATATTGATTCAACAATTTTCCGAGCTCCCGATCGCGAAGTATCTCCAGGAGCAACTCTCAACTAACAACTTTCACACCCCCACTCCGGTACAAGCTAGCGCGATCCCCGCGGCATTGAGCGGCAAAGATCTGCTTGCCACCGCACAGACCGGGACCGGCAAGACGCTCGCGTTCTTAATCCCGGTAGCGGAGCGCCTGCTCCACGCTCCCAAGGCAGGCATTCAGGCTCTTGTACTAGTCCCAACCCGGGAACTTGCGACTCAAGTTGAACAGCAGTTCGATCAACTGCGCGGCAAAAAGCTGCGTAAAGCTGCTCTTGTCATAGGTGGCGCTTCAGAGCGTCAACAGATCGCGGTTCTCAAAGCGGCACAGCTTGTGATTGCTACACCGGGCCGACTCGAGGATTTTCTGCGCCGAAATCTTGTCAAGCTGGATAAGGTTCAAGTGCTAGTGCTCGATGAAGCCGATCGCATGCTCGATATGGGCTTCCTCCCGGCGATTCGACGCATTACCGACACTCTGCCCAAACACCGACAAACTTTGTGCTTCTCGGCGACGCTCGACCCCGCGGTCGCCCACATTGTGAGTGATTTCGTGCAGAATCCTGAGCGCATCGCGTTCGGTTCGACTTCGAAACCAGCGGCCAGCGTGAAATTGCAGGCATTCGAGGTCGCCTCGAACCAGCGCCTTGCTCTGTTGCAAAGGCTTTTAGGCGAGGAGGACGGACGCTGCCTGGTATTTGTTCGAACCAAGCGCGGCGCCGACCGGTTAGCGCGACAGCTTCGCAAAGCAGGCTTTAACGCGGGAATGTTGCATGGTGACCGTTCTCAATCGCAGCGAAATACCGCCCTGGCTCATTTTCAGGATGGGACAGTCCCTGTGCTGGTTGCTACTGACGTCGCCTCCCGGGGGATTCACGTAGACGGAGTTGCGCACGTAGTTAATTACGAACTGCCGCAACTCGCCGAAGATTTGATTCACCGCGTAGGCCGCACAGGCCGTATTGGCGCCACGGGAATAGCATCGGTGTTTGTGACTCACCAGGATCGCTCCGAGTTCCGCGCAATTGAGCGAACCCTGGGATTGAAGATGGAACGAATGTCCGTCGATGGAGAACTTGCGATCGAGGAGCGTTCTGGACCTGTTCTTGTGCAGGGAATGCCCGTAGCCGTCAAGCCAGGGTCTAAAATGGTGAGACTACCTGGAGAAGTGCTCCAACGCTATTCGGTTGTTTGAGCAACTGCTTCAGAAGAGTGATAGTTCGGCGGCGCGAGAGTTGGTTACGCCGCATTTCATTCAATGGGAGGACTATTTCATGGCTGTAAGCCAGACATTCAAAAAGCGCGAAAAAGAGCGTGCCCGGCGCGAACGCCAGGCCGAAAAAGCCAAGAAGAGGGCCGAACGCAAGATGGAACCCAAGGCCGCCTCAGGCGGCGACGTAGATGCGCAGAACCCTGCGGCGCTGTTCGACGAAAACGGCGAGCCGCGGGAACTGGACTTCCACGACTTCTGATCAAGGTTCAGCAGGATATCTGAGGCCGGGAATCATTTCGATTCCCGGCTTTTCGCTTTTCAGATTGAGTGAGGACTCTTTAGAAGGTCGTGCTCACTGTAAATCTGAACGTCTTTCTCGGTTCTCGCAGAACATAGGTGGTTCCGTACAAAATCTGCGATTGCTGGAAGGTGTAGTCGCCTGCTGCCCCCGCTGGGAACATGTCTCGGGTAATCGAAGACTTGGTCGGAATGTTGCTATTCAGGATCAGCGGGTTATAAGCGTAGTAAATGCGGAACGGCGCATTCACAATCGGTAGCAACACCTGCAGCTCCATGCCTGTTGACATGCGGGGAGTGTAGTTTGTTCCCGGAATGGGAGTCAGCGTCGGGGAGAAACTAAGTGTCTTTTGGCCAGTACAGTTGAAACTGGCGTCGAGAGTCGGGCATCCGAATGGAGTTCCGTTCAGGTTTGCGAGATTTTCCGGAGTAAGTTTCAACTGGTTCGGCAAAGCAATGAAGTTCATGCCGAAGTCATTGAAGGCGGCAAGAGTGACGTGAGGCACGATTGGGACGCGGTACTCGACGTTCGAGTTCAGGCTGGTGTCGCCGCCCGCATAGATAATTGTCTCTGCCGGAATGGGAATCTGAACAGCGCCACGCCGCGGGTTCGTCGGATCGAGAGGAACTAGGCTGCCATCCGGATTCTTCAGCGGGACGGTCACACGATTTGAAATGAAAACGTACGGCGTGACGGTTCGGATGTCGAAGCCGCGAAGATCGTTCTCGCCGCCCATATAAAAGCGTTCATACGGCGGAGCTACCTTGCCGGCGTACCCGGTAATGAATGAGCCGGTCACACGGAAGCCCAGAGAGTTGCGTCCCTTATTCATCGGCATCCAGTGTTTGTATTCGACAATCGGACGAATGGTATTGATGTTGCCACCTAAACCGGCGAACTCCCCGCCCACAAACAGACTGGTGCCGCGATGCGGCTGATAAGGACTATCGATGGTGTTGAAGGTAAAGCTGGGAGTGATCTTGCTGGTGATGATGCCCTTCAGTGAATTCGGTCCACTGACCCCGCTAAAGTTCACTGCTTCGAAGTATTGCTGTGATGCGGTGCTAAAGGTCGTCACCGTGGAACGCTGATACGAATAGGACAATCCAACTCGCTTAAATGAGCGCTTAATCGGATAGCTGGATGAAACGGTAAAGCCCGTCTGCGACTGGCTGAAGTTTTGCAGGGTGTTCAAAACGTCGGTTGGGAGATTCAGGTTCGTGCCGGTCAGAATCGAGTAGTTCTTGGCGGCGTTGTAGTCGTAGCGGCTGGTATAGACCGTGAACCCAAGCTGCAGCGGACGATCAAATGCGTAAGGCTCAGTAAATCCGAAGAGGATGCTCTTTTGAAGGTTACCGATGTTGGCCGATACCGTGAGTGTCTCGCCGAGTCCGAGGAAGTTGTTGGTCTCGTAGTTGATTCCAATGAAGGATCCTGCGAGTCCGCTGACGCCGCCCTGCAGGCCAATACTGTTCTTTCCCTTCTCCTTAACCTTCAGAGTCAGGTCGACTGTGCCGTCCTGAACGTTCTGTTTTGCTTCGGAATCCTGCTCCACCTTTAGCGGCTCAAAATAATTGAGCTGATTAAGGCGCAACAAACTGAGTTCCCACAGCCGGCTGTTGTAGACATTGCCTTCTTCCAATGCCAATTCGCGGCGGATGACCTTATCGCGCGTCGTTGTGTTTCCCGTGAACTCGATGCGACGCACGAAGAACTGCTTGCCTTCGTCGACGTCGATATTAAGAGACACGGTCTTCTTTTCTTCGTCGATCGTCGTCTCTGGAACCGCGCTGAAATTGATGAACCCATACTCGCCATATGCCTTGCGCAGGTTTTCGAGGCCCTTACCAATCAACTCACGATTGAAGATGTCACCGTCCTTGAGTGGAAAAAAACCTCGCAAGGCTTTGACATTGAAATTCTGCTTCACGTTCTTAAAGTCAATCTTCCCGAGCCGATAACGATCCCCTTCCTGGATGGGTACCAGAATGTCGACGACCTTTCCTCCCTTGCGGAAGAGGTACGGAAACCCAGGCTTCGTATCCCGGATCTTGGTCTTAGGATCGTCGACCAGGACCTTGAAGTAGCCCTTGGTCTGATAGAAGAAGCGGACGCGTTCTGCATCCTCATCGAGCTTGCTGGCGTCGTAGGTACGGGAGAAGAGGTTCTCCAGGATGAGCGAGTGAGGGATGCCGATCGGCTTAGTGTTCTTCATCGCCGATCTTAGCTCGCGACTCTTGACTTTGTGATTCCCGTCGAATTTGATGTTGCCGACTTTAACCTTTGGCCCTTCCTTGATTACAAAATCGAGACTCACTGCCGCAGGAGGAATCTTGTGGATCTCAGTGCGGATGGTCGCGAACTGGCGGCCGTGTTCTCCCAGAAGGTTCTTCAGCACGACCTCGGCCCTCTTAACCTTGGTGGGGTCGTATTGGCTTTCCTGCGTGAGTCCGACCTTCTCTTTTTTGAAGCGATCGAGGACGTCGCTCTGAGAAACGGAACTTAGGCCGGTGTACTTGATCTCACGGATCGTCGGCTTCTCAGTAACGTAAATGTAAATAATTACGCCGCCCTTGGGAGTGTCCTGCCTTTCAAAGCGGAGATCGTCGTAGTAGCCCGTATTCCAAAGCGAGTTGAAGTCTCTCTCGAGTGCCTGTGGATCGTACACGTCGCCCTCGCGAGTAAAGATCCGGGCCTTCACTGTCTCTGCTGGAATACGGCGATTTCCACGAATCTGGATGCCTTCAACGATCGTCTGTTGCGCATGCAGATACAGGCACGAGACCATGAGAGCCACTGGCAAAAGGAGCAGACGAAGGGTGCGAAACAGGCTGGTTCGGCGGCGGCCGACGAGCCCGTCCGCTGTTTGCTGGGAAATAAAAATAGGAAGCCCCTCTACCAACGGTATGAAATCGTGGAGGAATTCACAATTATATGAGACTACGTAGAAGCCATCAAAGCGATCAGACCCATTCTCAACGTAAAAAGTTGTGAGAGTGAGGTTTAGGGACCGGGACTAAAACTAAGTACTTGCCGGATGGCAATTATGGCAGTTGAGGAATCGGATAGATTCCGGCGCGACGAGCGTCGCTGATGCCGATCTGTGTGACTTGCGCGTCTGGGAATCGTGCAAGGCCGCGTTCGGCGCTGCGCACGGCTTCCTCGAAGGGGAAGCGTCCGGTGAGCGCAACGTCAATGTAGAGATGCTTGTCGGAATTCTCGGCCGACTTCACGCCTACGTAGGCGTGTCCGGGAACGAGGACGATTACCGGTTCCATGCCAAGGTTCTCAAAGGCAGAAGCAAAAAGAACCGCGGCATCGATGCAGTTCGCTGAGCTGGCAGAGATACTTTCACGAGGTGTGCGGATCCGCTCGCTCACACTTGTGTTTGCGCCGAAGGTCAGAGAGCTTTTTACGTATGAGAGTCTTTGCTTCTGCAGAGCAGTGTAGATTGCGCGTGCCTGAAGCCGCGTCTCCCGCTCCTGACCGGCAGCATCCTTCCACTCTTCGTAACCTGGCAGGCGGCGTCCCGGCATCAGCTCCTTAGCTCGGCTCAGAACGCGCTCGACCCGAGCATCATGCGGTGTGACCCATGACGCGATGAATTGCGCGTACTTAAATCCTTTGCCCCAGAACATATCTTCCACCGCGCGCATGCGCACCGGAACCGTGCTGCTGTAAATCGGATCGCCGGCAACGTCTGTGACTTTCACCTGCGCGGTCGCGCCTGTGATCTCGCGATTCTGATAAAGGCGAGGAAGGAATGTTGGCGCGAACACGAAACTGCGCGTTGCCGCCGCTGGAACAGTGACGATCTGAATTTCTTCGTCGCTCCATCCGCTCACGCGCACGGAGATACGATAACGCTGCTCGCTGTCGTTCGAATTTGCAACCTTGACCGTTACGACTCCCCATTTGCGCTGATCGGGACGCTGCAATGAGGCATAGTTTGCGAATGCTGGGAAGACGTCTCCGTCGATGCCCGATTCAATCTTGAAGGTCGGCTCCGGTGCGCGTGGCGTACGCACCGTCCGCGTTACTTCAGGACGATCGAAGTCTCCGCCAGCAAATGCCGGCAGCGAGATTGCCAACGCAAGCGCGGCGAATCCGGTGGCGGACATTCTGGCGGAAAGCTTCATCGTTTTTCCGAATCTACGCTGCTGAGCAGAAACCACAATCGAAGTGAATGCTTAATCGCGTCAGCGCGGATTAAGGTTTACCGAGTAGAGGTTAGAGGGCAAGTGACGAAAGACGAAGGGAAGGTCACCGAAGAGAGGCGAACCATGAAGGGCACGAAGACTTAAAGATTCAGGACCGACGCGCGCCCTCGCGGGGGTGTTGTCTTCGATATTTCTGAGTTTGCCTGTTCCATTCTTCTCAGTTCATCAGCAAACGCCCGGCCGAGGTCGGCCGCAGGTCCCTTGGAATATCCGGCTTTCGCGACCTTCTCTTTGACCTTCGTTCCCCTTCATGTTCGCTCTCCCCGTAAGCAGCTCAATACACGTCACTTCCATTCGGCTTCGAAGAAGCCCCATTTGCTGTAGCTGGTTGATTTATATGGCCCCTAGGGCTTAAACTTGATATGCGACTTAATAGGTCGTATATTGCTGGTTTTCGTAGAGCATGCTGAAGCTTACAAAGAAGGCCGATTACGGACTGATCGCCGTGAAGCATTTGGCGGAACTCGGTCCGAATGGCTCGTGTAGCGCCAAAGACATCGCCGAGGCTTATCGCCTTCCGGCTGAGGCGCTCGCGAAGATTCTGCAGAAGTTGGCGAAGTCGAAGCTGCTGGTGTCGCATCACGGAACCAACGGAGGCTATGCGCTGGCGCGCGATGCGCGGCAGATCTCCGCGCTCGAAGTGATTCGCGCGATCGATGGCCCGCTGTTTATTACATCGTGCTTGCCATACGACACCGGTGGATGTGAGCAAAGCGGATGCTGCACGGTGCGTGAGCCGCTGCGACAGGTAAACGAAAGTATCCGGGCGTTGCTCGATGACATCAAGATTGCAGATATGCGCGACTCTCGCCAGCGGCATGCGACCGAGGCGCCAAGCACGCAATTAGAGGAATTAGTTACTTTGCGCTGACGCATTGCGCAGCGACTTTGGAGAAATGACGAGTATGAGCACTACGGCAGTTGCGACCCCCACCAACGGCAATGCGCAAGCTTCGGTGAAGCTACCCATTTATATGGATAACCACGCCACCACGCCGGTTGATCCGCGCGTTGTGGAAGCGATGCTGCCTTATTACACAAAATTTTTCGGAAACGCGGCGAGCCGCAATCACCAATTCGGATGGGAAGCCGAGCAGGCCGTAGAAACCGCGCGCGAGCAGGTCGCGAAATTGGTGGGTGCAACCGCGAAAGAAATCATCTTCACCTCAGGTGCGACTGAGAGTGACAACCTCGCCATTAAGGGCGTGGCCGAGATGTATCGCGAGAAGGGTAATCACATCATCACCGCTGCCACCGAGCACAAAGCGGTGCTCGACACATGCAAGCGCCTGGAGAAAAACGGATATCGCGTGACCTATCTGCCGGTCGGTGCCGATGGGTTGATCAACATCGACGATCTCAAGCGCGCGATCGACGACAAGACGATTCTCGTCACCATCATGTACGCCAACAACGAAATTGGCGTGCTGCAGCCGGTGGCGGAGATCGGCAAGATTTGTCATGAGAAAGGTGTGCTCTTCCACTCAGACGCGGTACAGGCGATCGGCAAAGTTCCAGTAAACGTGACTAAAGACAACATCGACCTCATGTCGATCACGGCACACAAGCTCTATGGACCGAAGGGAGTCGGCGCACTGTATGTCCGACGCAAGAATCCGCGCGTGCAGATTACTGCTCAGATCGATGGTGGCGGACATGAGCGTGGCATGCGTTCCGGCACCCTGAATGTTCCGAACATTGTTGGCTTGGGCAAGGCTTGCGAGCTCGCGATGAACGAGATGCCAGAGGAATCCAAGCGCCTCGCGTATCTGCGTGACCGGCTGAAGAAGAAGCTCGAAGACAATCTCGATGAGATTCACATCAACGGCTCGATGGAGCATCGCTTGCCCGGCAATCTGAACATGAGTTTCGTGTATGTGGAAGGCGAGTCGCTGCTGATGGGCATTAATGACATTGCAGTGTCCAGCGGATCGGCTTGCACCTCCGCGACGTTGGAACCTTCGTATGTACTGAAGGCGTTAGGTCTGGGTGATGACGTCGCGCACAGCTCGATTCGATTTGGGATTGGCCGCTTCAATACGGAAGCCGAGATCGATTACGTCGCAGACAAGTTGATCGACACAGTCAAGAAGCTCCGCGAACTTTCACCGCTGTACGAGATGGTGAAGGAGGGCATCGATCTGAAGAAGATCCAATGGGCCACTGAAGGACACTGAAACGGTTTCACTGAAAGACAGTTCTCAAAAAGGTTTTGGGAGAAATAGAAATGGCATACAGCAATAAGGTGATCGACCACTACAACAACCCCCGCAACGTCGGCACGCTCGACAAGAACAGCAACGACGTTGGCACTGGTCTCGTAGGAGCGCCGGAATGTGGCGACGTGATGCGCCTGCAGATCAAGGTAAATCCTGAGACGCAGGTCATCGAAGAAGCGAAGTTCAAGACCTTCGGCTGTGGTTCGGCCATTGCTTCCTCATCGCTCGCGACCGAGTGGATCAAGGGCAAGAAGGTAGAAGACGCCCTCGCGATTAAGAATACCGACATCGTGAAGGAACTCGCCCTCCCACCAGTCAAGATTCATTGTTCAGTCCTGGCGGAAGACGCCATTCGCGCAGCGATCGGCGATTGGAAGAAGAAGCACGCAGGAGCAGCTGAACCGGTTGCAGAGACGGTTCAGGCGAAAGCGTAAAAGGCGAACTGCGTTTCGAGTTTCAAGGGTCGCGTTTCGGCGAAAGCCAGCATTGAACGACATCGCGACAACTGGCTTTGCCGAAACTCGAAACCTGAGACTCGAAACGGCTTCAGGAACTATGGC
>AP72_2010_repI_A01DRAFT_1000093_pt1 | contig 13886 bp, 13 predicted proteins | sample AmaPasreplicIA01_FD_9191 | JGI IMG/M metagenome (IMG submission 9191) | reverse complement strand
ATTGCGGCCGTCTCGGCTGGGGAGCAAAACAGCAACGGCTTTTTCGTCGGTAAAGAACTTGCCGACCTTCTCGCGAAAGGCAAGTCGCTTGAGGAACCCTTGGAAGCCATCGTCTTCACGCTTTGCTAAAGGATAGTCGGCTAGCTTCTTGAGATCGTCGTCCGCGAACTGACTGGACAAGGGCTTATCGACGGGCTTTACTTCGCGCATCTCGCCGTAAAGGACAATCTTGCCTGCGAGCTTGCCTTTGTATTTCTCAAAGTCCTTTTCGTCTTTGATATCGACCCATACCGCAGGAGCGTTAACAGTGCCGCTGGTTGAAGGGGACCAGGGAGATGCTTGTGCAATGAATACAGCTGGGTCGGGTGAAGACATGCGTACCCAGGTATTCAGCTGCTGCCAGCCTAGACCGAATTCGCCCCAGTCTTCCAGATGAGCGTTGCTGCATCCCATCGCTCTGAGTTGGTCCCGGGTCCACTCATTGGCGCGCTTTGCATTTGGGGAACCGGTGAGACGCGGGCCGATGCCATCCATCAGGCCCGACGCGTACTCCATCACATGCGAGTGCCCGATAGCTTCCTCGCGGATGCGCTGGTACATGCCATAGTCGAGGTTCTCACGCAGCGGCTGGGCGATTGTCAGGGTCGCATCATTGAGGTGTGAAGCAGATTTCTTATCGGCCGCAAAAGCGGAGAGACTGAACAAAGCAACAAATAGATAGAAGAACCGATATTGGGACCGCATTGCGGTAGTCCTCAGGAAATGAAGTGTCCGCAGGGTAGCAGATGGGTTCTGGAGTAAACAAACGACTAGATGCTAGGGGCCGGTGTTTGGGTGGGAGGACCCGCTTTTGCGAACACAATGCCAGAGCGTTGTAGAAGGCGCGGTTTTAGCCCTGGGCCCGGGATAGAGAGCTCAAATCCGAACGTGGATGGATGGGAATTCCTGGTGAGAGCTTTCAGCATTAAAGCTTCACGCCATCAATAAAAGCGCCGTTCCATTCGGAACGGCGTCTTAGCTGGGACAGTTTGTTGTCTAAACCTTTTGCGTCGTGATGCGCATGCCGTAGAACGAGCGCCATACGAAATACATCGAGATCGCGAAGAACAGCACAGCCAGGCCGTTGGTGAGCCCTACTCCGCGCTCCCCTGTCAGGTGGACAGCCAATTCAACGGCCAACAATCCGAACAGCGTCGTGAACTTGATGATCGGATTCATGGCAACCGAAGAAGTGTCCTTGAAGGGATCTCCAACGGTGTCGCCTACGACCGTGGCATCGTGTAGCGCGGTTCCTTTCTGCTTGAGTTCGGTTTCCACAATTTTCTTGGCGTTGTCCCAGGCGCCGCCGGCGTTGGCCATGAAGATTGCCTGGTAAAGACCGAACACAGCGATCGAGATCAGGTAGCCGATGAAGAAGAAGGGCTCAACGAACGCGAAGGCCAGCGTCACGAAGAACACAGCAAGGAAGATATTGAACATCCCCTTTTGCGCGTACTGCGTGCAGATCTGAACAACCTTCTTGCTATCAGATACCGAAGCTTTCTCCACGCCCTCAAGACGAATGTTGGCCTTGATGAACTCCACCGCCCGGTAAGCGCCAGTGGTCACGGCTTGGGTGGAAGCACCGGTGAACCAGTAAATGATCGCGCCCCCCGAGATCAGCCCTAGCACGAATGGAGCGTGTAGAAGCGAAAGATTGGCGAGATTCACCCGCAGACCATTGGTCAGAGCCATGATGATCGAAAAGATCATCGTAGTCGCTCCAACGACCGCCGTTCCTATCAGCACAGGCTTAGCGGTTGCTTTGAAAGTATTGCCAGCGCCATCATTTTCCTCGAGCAAATCCTTGGCTCGCTGGAAGTTGACGTTGCCTTTGTGCTGGCGCTGGATCTCGGCCACAGGAACGTGCTCGATCAACGATAGTTCGTAGACCGACTGCGCGTTGTCAGTGACTGGTCCATAGGAATCCACCGCGATTGTTACCGGCCCCATGCCCAAAAATCCGAAAGCCACAAGTCCGAACGCAAAAACCGCTGGAGCCAGCATCAGGTCTGATGTGAGGCCCTGCGTGAAGTAGTAGCCCAGGCCCATCAAGGCAACCATGGTGAGTCCCAAATAGTACGCAGAGAAGTTTCCCGCCACCAGGCCCGACAAGATGTTCAGCGAAGCTCCGCCTTCGCGGGATGACGTTACGACTTCATTGGTGTGACGCGATTCGGTCGAAGTGAAGACCTTGACCAATTCGGGAATCACTGCACCGGCGAGAGTTCCGCAGGAGATGATCAGCGAAAGCTTCCACCAGAGCGTGTCGTTGCCTTGCACCACGGGAATCATCAGCTTGGAGATGATGAACGTGGCGATGATCGAAAAAATCGAGGTGATCCACACCAGCGAAGTCAACGGCGCCTCGAAGTTCATGTGATCGCTGTTGCCGTAGCGGGCTTTGGCGATGAGGTTATTGATGAAATAAGAGACCGCACTCGTGACCAGCATCATGATGCGCATGACGAAGATCCAAACTAGGAGCTGCACTTGCACCGTTGGATTCGGCACACCCAGCAGAATGAAGGTAATGAGTGCAACGCCGGTGACGCCATAGGTCTCGAAACCGTCGGCGCTTGGCCCAACAGAATCACCCGCATTGTCGCCGGTGCAATCTGCGATAACGCCAGGGTTGCGGGCGTCGTCTTCTTTGATTTTGAAGACGATTTTCATCAGGTCGGAGCCGATGTCGGCGATCTTAGTGAAGATTCCGCCGGCAATTCGCAGGGCTGCAGCTCCGAGCGATTCACCGATAGCGAATCCTATGAAGCATGGGCCCGCGTAGTCTCCTGGCACGAACAGCAGGATGAAGAGCATGATGAGAAGCTCAACGCTAACCAGGAGCATGCCGATGCTCATGCCTGCCTTGAGGGGAATTGCATAGAGAGGGAATGGTTTGCCGCCAAGTCCGGCGAATGCAGTCCGCGAGTTGGCGAATGTGTTTACCCGAATGCCGAACCAGGCAACGCCATAGCTGCCGAGGATTCCCACGATGCTGAAGCCAAGAATGATCGCCAGCGTGAACGCGACCGGGTGTCCCGGAATGGGAGCGAGGACACCGAAGTAGAGCGCCATGATGACGGCAATGAAGATCCAGAGCACCGCAAGAAACTTGCCCTGTGTGACCAGGTACGTCTTGCAGGTCTCATAGATGAGCTCGGAAATCTCGCGCATCGAGCTGTGAACCGGAAGATTCTTGAGCTGTAGGTAGATCGCGAGTCCAAAGAGAAGTCCGAAGACGCAGAAGATGAGTCCGACCAGCAGGAGGGCATGGCCATTCATGCCAAGGAAGTTGACGCTGGAGAGATCGGGGAGGCGAAGACTTGCTTCGCCTCCAGCAGTCTCACCGGATGATTGAGCGAGGGCCATCGGGCCTTGCATAAGCAGGAGCGTTAGAAAGGCAGAGGCGATTCCAAATCCACGACGCAGAACTTTGGACGGCTGGGTGATTCGACGCAACGGGGCCATCGCACAAGCCACGGCTTGCGAGGTCAGCATAAAAATTCCTCCAGAACAAACTTAGGGTTCAGTTTTCGAGTTGAAGGGATCAATTCACTTCCATCGCCCGAAAAAGGCGACGTCGCAGTCCCGGAACCCGCGCTTCCACTCGAATGGTGTTCTGAAGCTTGGCCGCGTCTCCCGTTCCATCCGCCATCGGATAGAACATTGCACCCCATCAGCCGCAACAGCGGCGTCTGCTGGGGACCCCGTACCCCAGGGTGGGACCACTTTTTGCTCTTGCCCATCAATACGGACAGTTCAATCGGGGCGAGGCAAACTCCTGTTTATAACATGCTGCAAAAAATAGGGTCAAACGTCAGACCGACGCGATCCAACCCAAGTTGATTACAACTTAGAGGTTTAAACCAACTTCCGCTTGAGGTTGGTGTTTGCGCAGCCGCAACTGTGGGCGCGTGAGATCGATGAGGATGACGGAGTTAACGACAATCATGAGAACGACGGCCACTGCGGCGAACGGGCGGCCCTGCATGCCAAGAACTGGCAAACTCGCAACAAGTGGCGCAAAAGCAAGGGCCCGGGGAGCCTTAGCTTGAAGCCTCGACCCGCATTGACTGCAAGCGAGACGAGCCCATCGTTGCAAGTCGAGTATGGAAGGGGTTGAGATTTCATAGCTGCAGCGAGGGCACTTGGCCATTGGATCCTCGTATTGGGGCTGAAGGCAGTCTGTTTCAGTGGTTCCGGAGTGTCAACGAACGGAAGGGAACGGTACTGTCGCGCGAAAGCGGCCATACCCAAACGCGACACGCTAAAATCGCCATACAGCAGCGAATGGAACTACCTGCAATCCTAAAAATTCACGACGAGTTCACAAAGCTTTGGCATGGAGATCCAACTGCCGGAAAAGGCAGCGGACTCGAAAGGCTGGTGATTGAGCAACACCGCCAGAACTTTGCTTTGTGGCACGAAGAAGATCGGGCGCGGGATCCTAATGCCTCCGCCGAGCAGATTGCGCAAACCAAACGGGCAATCGATGCTGTAAATCAGGCGCGCAACGACTTGGTTGAGGCGATCGACAGGGAACTGCTGCAGGACTTACAAAAGACAGGCGTAAAGACCGGCGGCGAACTTCATTCTGAAACGCCGGGCATGATTATCGACAGGCTATCGATCTTGTCGCTGAAAATCTTTCACACCCGAGAACAGATAGAACGGGATGATGTTCAACTGGCGCACACAGAGCGTAATCGGTCGCGCCTTGAGGTCCTGACGGGTCAACGGGAAGATCTTGCTGAATGTTTGAGTGCGCTTTGGCGAGATATCAACACAGGGCGTCGTCACTTCAAGCTCTATCGCCAACTTAAGATGTACAACGATCCGGAACTGAACCCGGCGATTTATGGAGCACGGACTCGCTAGCAAGTTCTTGTTCGATCATGTCGGCCGTCGAGATTTCCACTTACCACTCTCACCAATCCGCTGGGTGTCGTCTGAGCGCACTTCAGCTATTCCCGTTTGACCAAGCGTGCACTGCAATTTAGAGTTTGATATTGAAAATGAATTTCAATTTCATTTTCAATTAGGAAGACTTATTCGTGCGAGCAAGCCTTAGCAGAATTCTCCGTACCGCAGTCTTTGCAGTTTCACTCATATTCATCCCCTCCGTGTTCGCGCAAGAGGGATATTTCATTACCTATTCTCACCAAATGGAAGAGCCGGGCAATCTGGAAGTAGGACTGAAATCAGTAACCGCATCTCCGAAAGATGGCAACGCGTTTCTCGCCAATGCCTGGGAATTCGAATATGGCGTGAAGGCGTGGTGGACCTCAGAGCTTTACCTCGATTCACAGCACACGGCGAACGAGAGCTCTGTGTTTACAGGATTCCGCTGGGAAAACCGATTTCGACCTTTGCTGCGTGAGCATTGGATTAATCCGGTGCTTTACGTCGAGTTTGAAAATATCAACGGCGCTGACAAGTCATTGCTCGAAGTGGTTGGTCATGACACGCGTGAGGAGTTTGCCGAACGTAACGATCGGAGCGAGAAGAAGAGGGAAGCGGAACTGAAGCTGATCTTGTCGGGCAACGTCAAAGGGTGGAACGTTTCAGAAAACATGATTGCCGAAAAGAATATGGCGGGCGAACCATGGGAGTTTGGTTATGCCCTGGGCGTGAGTCGTCCATTGGCACTGCTGGCGAGCGCAAGACCATGTGTGTTCTGCCGCGAAAACTTTTCCGCCGGAGCGGAGATGTATGGAGGCCTTGGCGATCGCTACAGCTTCGGGTTGCATGACACATCTCACTATCTGGCGCCAGTTGTGGAGTGGCGACTTTCGGGAAGCACCACGTTTAAGTTCTCGCCCGGCTTCGGTCTGAACGACAAGAGTGAACACTTCCTCTTTCGCTTTGGAGTCTCCTACGAGATCGACCAAATTGCCTCACGTCTGAAGAGTCACTGATGCGGAAGTTGAGAATTGTTCTACTGATTCTTTGCGTCGCGCTACCCGCGCTGGCAATTTCAATTGAAGTTGGCGACGGTCGCTGGCAGGCCAGGGTGCCGGAGGCCGCGAGACAGCGGCAAAACCCGATGGCGAATGAATCGAGTGCGGTAGCCGCCGGCGCGAAGTTATTTCAACGAAATTGTGCGAGCTGTCATGGAAAACAGGCTGAGGGAATGGCGAAGCATCCAGACCTCCACACCGAACGGGTGAAGAACGCTACTCCCGGTGAACTTGAATGGCTGCTGAAGAATGGCAGTTTGAAAAATGGGATGCCTTCGTGGAGTCGTTTGCCAGAGCCACAGCGCTGGCAACTTGTGAGTTTTCTTAAGTCCCTAAATTAGCGGCGAGCCTGCGACTTCCGGCTGGGTGTTCGCCTTTTGGAAGTTTTGATCGCACGCTTCTTTGCCGCTTTGAGCTTGCTCGACTTTGGTGGACGCGGAGCATTCAAGCCAAGCGCTGTTGGATGCTTAGGCTGATACAGTCCAATCTGATCTCCGCTCGGCAACTTTAGCCGAGTTACAAGGCCCCAGCCCCGATCCGCAATGGGCATCGCAAGCTCGACTCCCTTGCTCTGCAAGGTCTTCGTGAGTGCGTGGACGTCATCGCACATGAGATACAGCTCGTGATAGCTGTCCTCGGCAGGGTGCATGGCAAGCTCAGCAGGTGGCAAAGCGAAGATTGACCATCCGCCGCCAGCGTCGACTGATGGGTATTTCAAAATGTCGCGAAAGAACTCGCGCAACTGCTCTGCCTGCTTGCTGTAGATGATCGCGTGGACGCCTGAAATCATCGCTGTATCTCCCCTAAGATTTTGCCAAAGGAGGCTTCAGGTTGGGATTCGGCAATGCCGAAAAAAACGTTTTGCACGAGCGACGTCTTTTCCTATCTGCTGCCTGAGCGCATCCGGATTCGGCCACTTAAGTTCAGGTCGCAGCCATTTCAGGAAAGCGACCTCAACTTCCGTTTGCTCGCCGAGCGGAATCGGATGGAAGTTCAGGAGATGAGTTTCAATTGCGAACGACTGACCATCGAAGGTCGGGCGGCTTCCCACATTTGTCACCGATTCAAAGCGTTCACTTCCAACCCGAGTGCATGTGATGTAAACGCCGTTACTCGGCACCAGCTCCGGATAAGGAGCAAGGTTGATGGTCGGGACCGTGTAGCGTGTTCCATAACCACGTCCTGTTGTGGGATGGCCGACGATCGAGAATGGGCGTTCAAGAAGTTGTCGAGCACGCGTAATGTTGCCGTCAGCGAGCAGTTGACGTATACGGCTACTCGACACCGACTCCTTTCGCCAATGCATCTCGGGATAGATGGTTACGCCAAAGCCAAGCTCCTCGCCGAGTTGCTTTAGTGTCGCACAGTCACCCTGAGCACGATGCCCAAAATGAAAACTTGCACCTTCGTGCACTTCCTGGGAATGAAGACTATCAACAATGATTTTTTGCGCGAACTCGCGCGGCGACATGCGAGATAACTCCGGAGTGAAGGGCAGAACGAGCGCCGCCTCAACACCGGTGTCGGTCAACAGTGCTACCCTCTGCTTCAATGGGGATATCAATGCCGGAGCACTCTCGGGGCGGAGTAAGCGCAAGGGATGGGGGTCGAATGTGACAGCCATAGAATGAGCGCTGAGTTGACGGCCTCGTCTTGCGACTGTGGCCAACACATGCCGGTGAGCGCGATGCACGCCGTCGAAATTGCCGATGCTGATGACGCTAGCCGTCCAGTCAGTTGGAAGCTCGTCCAGGCTGTAGAAAACGCGCATCAGATCTCGAACTCCAGCTTGAGGCCGTCGTATGCGAGCCGAACATTCGAGGGCAGGAGACGATTCGTTTCGGCGTGAGCTAGATCATGGGACATATGCACAAAGAAAGCACGACGCGGCTTGAGGTTCTCCACAATCTTGAGTGATTCGTCGAGCGAAGAATGTGTCGGATGGGGGCGCCGTCGCAGTGCGTCGAGAAACAAAATGTCCAGGTTCTGCAGAGCGTGCATGGTGTTCTCTGGAATCGAACTGAAGTCCGTCACATAAGCAGCTCCTCCAAAACGGAAGGCAGTGATCTCTGTGTCTCCGTGCCAAACTTTCAGCGGTTGAAATTTCGCGCCGAACAGCTCCAGGGTTCCATTCAGCCTGTGCAGAGTCACTTGAGGACGGGTGGAGTACGTGGATTCGGGATCGAACACGTAAGCAAACATCCGTTCGATAATTTTCGCCGTTTGGTCATCTGCATACAGAGGAAGTTTCTGCTCACGTTTGAACGTGAGAGGACGGAGATCGTCGAGTCCGAGGATATGATCCGCATGTGCATGAGTGTAGAGAACTGCGTCGATGCGCCTGATCTTTTCTCGCAGTGCCTGTTCCCGAAAATCTGGAGTGGAGTCAATAAGGACAAAACGTTCGTTGTATCCGATCAAGATCGACGGTCGAGTGCGCCGGTCATGCGCATCCTCTGAAGTGCAAACCTGGCAATCGCAGGCGATCGTGGGTACGCCCATCGAAGTGCCGCTGCCCAAAACGGTAATCGTAGCGTTCATTTCGCCGCAGGATTGTTGGCAGCAGGACCTGGAGCACGGGTAATGGCGTTAGTGATCTCCAGGAACGCCATGCGCAGTTCGAACAAAACATTCTGCAGAACATTTTCTTCCGCAGAAGTGAGATTGCCCTTCGTCTTGTCCTTCAATACTCCGAGCGTGTCGATTGTTTGACGTGCGGCAATGATGTCCGGCCGCGGGGCCTCGCCCTCAGGATGCATTACGCCAAGCTGGAAGAGCGCACTCACGTACAGGGATTGCACGAGACGCTCGAACGTCATCTCAAAGTCTTCTGCTTTGCCGTGACCGCCTGCGGCCAGCATGTCGTCGAGCTTCTTGCCCGACGCGCGATACTCCTTGCGCTGTGCTTCCTGTTCGGCGTGCGATGGTGGCTCGGGTGGCTGGTCGCTGTCGATGGTTCCTGTCTGAATGGACGAGGATGAGGTCATGGCCTCTTCGCGAACATCAGAGCGAAGCTCGCCTTCGTCCGTAAACTTCCGCCGATCGCTGACTACAAAATCTTGTTTCTTCTCCGCCATAAGATCTAAGAAGCTAACGAGAATGGAACTTCAGCAGGTCTAGCTTCTCCTCCGGGATAAGTAATCTTTGCTCCGCGTTCCAGCGCTTCGCGCCTGATGTATCCGAGCGCCACCGGGCGGTCACCGTCGTTAGTAGGGATGCGGCTCACGCTCGTAAGTTCGCCTACTTCCTTTCCATCAGCTTCAAGCTTCGTTCCTCGTCCGGGTAACTTGCCTTCAAGCACAAATCCATGAAATTTGCGATGCACATTACCACGCGAACGGATGCGTTCGACGATCTCCTGTCCGACATAGCACCCTTTGCTGAAGTTCAGTGCATGCTTCTGATCTGTTTCCTGGGGAAGATCGCGATCGCGTATGTCAGTTCCGTATCTGGGGAATCCGATCATGATACGGAATTTCTCTAATGCCTCAGTGCCCACCGGAGTCGCCCCAGCGTTGATGAGCAAATTCCAGATTTGGGCGATGGCGGAAGTTGATGTCCAGATTTCGTAGGTGACAAACTGCGGACTGGCCATTCGCGTGAGCGAGAGCTCTAGGCCGATGGAGGTGAGATTCGCAACCTGCATTGGCTGGAGTCCTGGATCTGTGATGCCGGCGCGACTAAGCACTTCAGTTGCCTTCGGTCCCTGGATTCCGATGGCAGCGATTGAATCGCTCTTATCCGTCACTTCAACATCATCCATGATGATGTAGTGCTGGAATAGCTTCAGCAGGCTCTCAAGCTGAGAGCGCTCGGTATCGATGAGCAGGTAATCGTCGAAATTGTAGGTGTACAGATCGCCGAGGATTCGTCCCTGAGGATTGAGGACGAAACTGTAATTCCCACCGTTAAGCGGAAGGTCTTTTACGTTGTTTGTGACCATCCCATTCAACCAGCGCAGGCGGTCTTCGCCCGTGATAGCCACCTTGGCGCGCCATCCTAAGTCATAAACGGCGCAGCCTGAGCGGAGCTCACGAAACTCTCTCTCAATACTCTTGAAAGAGGCTGCTGTTTGGACGCTACCGTATTCGCCCATGCGAGCTCCGGAGGCTACGAGCTTGTCATAGAGAGCAGTTTTGTACATGGCCGAACTCTTGATTATAGCGGTCTGCTATGTTTTCTATCGTGAACGAAACCCCAAGTAAGCGCATCGCTGTCATTCCCGGCGATGGCATTGGTAAGGAAGTCATTGCACAGGCTGTGAATGTCGTTAAGGCGAGCAAAGCTAAACTCGAATTCATAGAGTTCGACTGGTCTGCAGACCGTTATCTGAAGGATGGAACCACGATTCCCACCGACGGCTTTGCGATGCTCTCGCGCGATTTTGACGCTGTCCTGGTGGGTGCCCTAGGCGATCCGCGCGTCCCTTCAAACATTCATGCCAAGGACATCCTCCTGGGTATGCGTTTCAAAATGGATCTCTACGCCAATGTTCGGCCTGTTAAGTGCCTGGATGATTCACTCTGCCCGCTCAAGAACGCAACCGCAGCCAGCATCGACTTCATAGTCGTTCGCGAGAACACCGAAGGCGCTTATGTTGATGTGGGAGGAGTGTTCAAGCAGGGAAGTGCCGATGAAATTGCTGTGCAGGAGGACGTGAACACTCGAAAAGGGGTGGAGCGTGTGATTCGTTTTGCCTTCGATTACGCCCGCAAAAATGCGCGTAAGAAAGTTCTGATGGCGGACAAGTCAAATGTCATGACTTACGCGCATGGTCTCTGGCAGAGAGTGTTCAGGGAAGTTTCAGCGGAATACGCGGATGTACTGCCCTCGCACATGTACGTAGATGCTCTGTGCATGCACATGGTGCGAGATCCCAGCCAATTCGATGTAATCGTAACCAACAATATGTTCGGCGACATTATTACGGACCTGTCGGCTGCGCTGCAGGGAGGACTCGGCATGGCTGCCAGTGGAAACATACATCCCGGACGGACCTCGATGTTCGAACCGGTGCATGGATCGGCGCCGCCTTTTGCTGGAAAGAATATCGCCAATCCAATCGGCGCGATTCTCACTGCAGCGATGATGCTGGATTATCTGGGCCTTGTTGCTGAAGGCAGAAGAATCAATGAGGCGGTGCTTGCAGCCGTGCGCAATCGGAAAACCACTCAGGATATTGGGGGCACGCTGGGAACTCGGGAATGCGGTGAATGGATCGCGGAGAAAGTGGCGCGCTAATTCCACATAGCCTGTAGTCGTCTCAGCGCTCGATATGCAAGAACGTACTGCCCATTCAATTGCAACGCTCGCAGGTAATGCTCACGAGATTTTTCCCACTCCCGCTTCTGCTCGTACACCCGCCCCAAATTGAAGTGTGGAAAGCAGTAGGATTCGTACCGAGCTGCAGTGAGGGCTTGTTTAAACCACGGGATAGATGCGTCCCATTGTCCCTGCTCAATAAGGTATGCGCCGATGTCGTTGTAAGGATTGCCAAAATCTGGGTCAATTTTGATCGCTTGCCGGCAATCAGCAATGGCCTGCGGATAGTTGGATTGGAACGAGTGTGCCCATCCCCGAAATGTATAGGCTTCGGCGGTTGGAAAGGCCTCAATGGAGTGCGAGTAAAGCTCGATTGCCTCCTCGTATTCTCCCTTTTGCTGGTGCTCGTACGCTCGGCGGAAGTAGTCGACGGCTCGCTGCCGAAGTTCGTTGGTATCTGGCATTTCGAGAACAACCCCAAGTCGGCGGTGGCGACCTGAGCATGTTTGCCATATTATCCAACTAATCGCATGTTCTCTGTTCGCCGATTTAGTCAACCTGTGAAGACGAAGGTCATTTGCGTTCGTTCCCCCGCCAATTGTGCACTACTTTTGTTGCTTTGCACCTTTTTCCTACTTGGCGTTAACCAGGCGGCCGCACAACAGCCAGCCCCGCCATCCGTTCCTCGCCATACGGACACGCCCAATCAGAAACCGGCTGCTCCTGCCGGGCAACAGCAAGGACAGGGCGATATCGGGATTCAGGTACAGCCACCTTCGCCACCAGCCGAGCGGAAGATTACGGCTGAAGAGGCGCGCGAGCTGTTTGCTTCTGTTGATGAGACGTTGACTTGGCTGAGCAAAGATACGGGCTACACGATCAAGCAGAAGGTCAAAGGCGAACTCGCAAGTCGCGAACAGGTCGCGAAGTATGTCGAGGATCGCCTGAACGATGATGAGGATACCAAGCGATTGGAGCGCTCCGAGATTGTGCTCAAGAAGTTCGGCCTGCTGCCGCGCGACTTCGATTTGCATGCATTTCTAATTCAACTTCTCCAGGAGCAGGTGGCGGGTTATTACGATGTGAAGACCAAGAGCATGTATCTGCTCGATTGGCTTTCAGCCGATTCACAGAAACCTGTTCTGGCGCACGAACTGACTCATGCGTTGCAAGATCAGAACTTCGATCTGAAGACCTGGGAGACACCGAAATCTGCCCAGCGGAGTGATAGCGACGAATTTATGTTCGATGAAGACGAAGCAGCAACCGCCCGCAGTGCTGTTGCAGAAGGGCAGGGAATGGTCACCCTGGTGGATTACATGCTCCGCGGTACTGGCCACACCTTGGCCGATGCTCCTCAGGTCGCAACTATGATGCGTTCATCAATGACTGGAAACAGCGGATTCCCACTCCTTGAGAAAGCACCGCTGATGATCCGCGAGTCTCTGGTCTTCCCCTACGGTGATGGTCTCGCATTCGAAGCAGCCCTGTTGGAGAAAGGGAAGGACACTGCCTTCTCCGGAGCGTTTCGTCGGCCGCCGCAGAACACTCACGAAATACTCAACGTAACTTCTTACCTGAAAGCCATCCCTGCAAAGTGGCTGGTGCTGCCTGATCTGCGGAATGAGCTCGGCTCGGCTTACGAAAAATACGATGAAGGCTCGATCGGTCAGCTTGATACTCGGATTCTTGTACAGCAATACGCCGACAAAGATACAGCTATGAAGATGGCCGATGCGTGGAAAGGCGGCGTTTATTTTGCAGCGGGCAACAAAGATCCGAAGCTGAAGAGTTCTGCCCGAATCGGTTTGATTTACCTGTCACGATGGGATACCGAGGATGCTGCCGATCAGTTTGCAAAGATCTACGCGGACTATTTGCCGAAGCGCTACAAAAGAGCGACTCCTATTGCCGTGAAGGACATAAAGTGCGGTACTGAGAACTGCAATCCTAAGATCGTGCATTTTTTCAACACTGAGGAAGGCGACGTTTGGATCCAGCGAGTCGATGGTGCAGGTGTTCTGATTAGCGAGGGATTTGATATTACGACTGCGTCCAAGCTGCGGGCGCAAATTCTGTCCGCCAATCCCGCAAAAGTAGTTCAGGCGCAAATGGGATCCTTGATGTCTCCGCTGAGGACTTCAGCAGTAATTCAGGGGGCCTTTTCAAGAATCGTCGCCGCTCGCATCGTCGCGACAATTCAGAACTCATTGAGAAGCATTAATTAGCTACGAGGAACTAACGAAGAACAATCGTGCTTCTCACCTCTCATCGATTATACGTTCTGTATAATTTTTTTTACTTCACCCATCCTCACCGGAGTCGTGTAATTGCAAAGAGCTGAAATAGGGATCATCGGAGGGAGTGGACTGTACTCCATCCCCGGACTCTCCGATGTTCATGAAGAGAAGCTGGAAACCCCGTTTGGAGCACCATCAGATGCGTATGTTCTCGGCACTCTCGAAGGCAGAAAGGTAGCTTTCCTGGCCCGTCATGGACGTGGGCATCGCATTCTGCCAACCGAGCTGAACTTTCGCGCCAATATCTACGGAATGAAACAGCTCGGAGTGGAGAGAATTATCTCGGTCTCCGCTGTCGGCTCATTAAAAGAAGAACACAAGC
>AP72_2010_repI_A01DRAFT_1000092_pt1 | contig 13949 bp, 10 predicted proteins | sample AmaPasreplicIA01_FD_9191 | JGI IMG/M metagenome (IMG submission 9191) | reverse complement strand
CCCAGCCTCTTCCTCGGTTCTCCGCAGCACGGCGCGAACGCGGGCCAACAACTCTTTAACGGAAAACGGCTTGCCGATGTAATCGTCAGCGCCGACATCAAGTCCGGACACGCGATCGGCCTCGGTTGTTTTCGCCGTTAACATAATGATCGGAATGCGACGCGTCTGATTTTCGCGCCGCAGCCGGCGGCAAATCTCGATACCGTTCATTCCCGGGAGCATCAGATCCAAAACGATTACCGCCGGCGGATTCTGCGGATCCAGGGCCATCGAAAGTCCGCTCTCTCCACTACCCGCGACCTGGGCTCTGAAACCGGCGCTTTCAAGGTTGTAGCGCACGCTTTCAGCGATGTCGGCGTCGTCCTCGATAATCAATGCAGATCGCGGCATGCCTGTTTGCTAATCTAGGAAAACAAGTGGAGGGTCAATTCAATAAGCCAAAAGGAAATCGCAGCAAAAAGTGCCGCCATAGGAATGGTTAAGACCCAGGCCCAGACGATTCTTCCCGCGACGCGCCATTTAACCGCGGACAGACGCGTGGTTGAGCCAACGCCGGCAATCGCCCCGGTGATCGTGTGCGTGGTGGAAACCGGAATACCAAACGCGGTAGCACCGAATAACGTGATCGACCCGGCGGTCTCAGCGCAAAATCCGCCGACTGGCCGCAGTTTTGTGATTTTCGAACCCATCGTGTGAACGATGCGCCAACCACCCGACAAAGTTCCCAGGGCGATGGCCGCGTGGGCCAGCAATACCACGTAAAGGGGAATATTGGGCAGCGACCCTTTGTCACCCAAATGCAAATTGAACATGCCTGCCGTTGCCAGTACCGCGGTGACGATGCCCATCGTTTTCTGCGCGTCGTTTCCGCCATGCCCTAACGAGTACGCAGCCGCGGACAACAACTGCCCGCGACGGAACGTCTTGTCGACCTGCGCGGGCGTCCAGCGGTGAAAAATCCAATACACACCGACCATTATTGCAAAGCCAAAAATGAAACCGATTACGGGCGACGCAACAATAAAGGCAATTGTCTTCACCCAGCCCTCAGGCTTCAGCAGACCGCTGAATCCTCTATAAGCAGCGATCGCCGCGCCGCCGTAACCGCCGATTAAGGCATGTGAACTCGATGTCGGCAGCCCCAAATACCACGTGATCAAATTCCAGATGATCGCGCCCAGCAGTCCGCAACATAAAACATACAGCCGGAGATCCTCGCGGATTAGATCGATGCGCACCAGATCGCCACCGATAGTCTTGGCGACCCTCGTCCCAAAAATCGCAAAGGCGACAAAGTTGAAGATAGCGGCCCAGATGACCGCATATCTAGGTGACAGCACACGCGTCGATACCACTGTAGCAATCGAGTTCGCCGCGTCATGAAATCCATTCGTGAAATCGAAAACCAGGGCAATCAGAACTATCAGAGATGCGATTACAACCGTCGCGTTGATGGAGGGCATATATTTTCAGATCGTCACTCGGTCACATGTTCTTGATTGCGATGCGCTCCACCAGATCGCCTACGTGTTGGCAACGATCGATCGTATTTTCCAGATTGTCATAAATCTCTTTCAGCATAATTACCGTCGCAACCGGTAACCCATGGTTAAAAAGGCTCGCGGTCGCCTCCCGATAAATTTCATCGCCCTCTCTTTCCAACGGGCGAATCTTCACTACGTGATTCTTCATATCTCGAGGACGCTCGATCGCCGGCACCAGCCGATCGAGGACCTCGGCCATTTGCTGAATGACGCCGGCAAACAGCCTCATGTATGGGGTGTATTCCTGGACGCCGTAAGTTACCACGGCGGCCGCTAATGCTTCAATCAGATCTACAATATCGTCCAGCGTCGTGATTAACGCGTGGACGTCCTCGCGATCGATTGCGGTAATGAATGAGCGTTGCAGCGAAGTGCCAACATTGTGAGTAATTTCATCACAGGCATGCTCAAGGGTCTTGATGTGCTCGGCGTAGTGACTGGCTTCGCCAATTTCGTCACCGAACATTTCAACCAAAGTGCGCGCCGCTTCGGCGAGGTTCGCAGTCATGTCGCTTAAGGACGCGACATAATCCTCCTCGCGCGGCATTAACCTGACGCCAAAGAGGCCCATGGTCCGATTGATCCCTCTTACCGATATTTTAAGACTCGAGCCGTTCCGGGAAAGCTTACCCAACGTGAAGGTAAGCCGCGATCGCAGGCCGGAGGAACTCTCCTGAAGACTGCGATCGCGGCCTCCTTTTGTTGCTGACCACGTTCACTAAAAGTTTAACCGCAGCGCAAACTGAATCTGACGGCTGGTGCCCAAACCGACATCGCGCGAAATTGTAGAACGCAGAAGTCCAAACGTCCCGCCCGCTGCGCCTTGAGTGTAAGCTTGACCCGGCTGCACCACGTTTGGGCCGGAGCTAATCGCGAAGACTCCGCCCGTCTGGCTCACGGTCGGCAGCGCCAGATTCAGAGTCGTACCCGGATTATTAAAATTCGCGCGATTGAAAATATTGAAGATCTCGGTGCGAAATTCCAGGTTCGTGGTCTCAGTGAATTTGAACTTCTTGTTGAAGACAACGTCGAACTGTTGGAAGTTCGGGCCATACAGGAAGTTTCGCGGGACGTTGCCGAACGTGCCCGGCGCCGGCGTCGTAAACGCAGCCGGATTGACTATCAGTCGGTCGCCATTTACCAGATATGGATTAACGCCCGACACCAAATCAGGTCGTCGAACGTTGCGCGAGGCGCCGCCGCTCGGAGTGTTGACGACCGCCATGAATCCGGGCGGCAGTGGATTGGCGGCGTTGATTGTGCCGGGGAGCTGTGCCACAAACCCGTTCGCATACGTGGTGGTTGCGCCACCGGCACCCGTGGGAACGACGCAACCTGCGGCGTTCCGGCACTGAATCACCACATCCGGTCGCACGATGCCGATTTCGATAGGAACACCTGAACGAGCGTTCATGATCGTGCCGACTTCCCAACCACCGAAGATCGTGTTAGCAGCGCCTTCGAGATTGTGCTTCTGTCCTTTACCGAACGGCAGATCGTAAAGCGCGCTGAGATTGAACGTGTGACGAATGTCGAAGTTATTCGCGCCTTCGTCGTAATTAAAATCGCTGAGCGCACGCGCGTTATTCGCGGCCGTGCGGGCTTCATTGGACCCGGAGGTGTTGCCAAAGGATTTCGAGTAGGTGTACTGCGAATTCAAGGTCAGACCGGTGCTGAAGCGGCGCCCCACCGTCATTTGCAGAGCGTTATAGGTATCGTGGCCACCGCTCGTCTTATCATCAACTTCTGCGAAAGGATTGTTAACAGATGACGTACCAGAAACGATCGAGAACTCGCGAATCGTATTGACGGCGACGACCTGGCCCGCAGCATTTGTGCGATTCACGACTCCGAACGTATTTGGCAGTGGCGTCCCATCGAGAATTATTGTCTGGCCCGGAAGAATCCGGTTGGCAATACTACGCAAGAACAGGTTCCGCCCCTTCGAACCCACATAACCAGCGGTCAGCACCAATTTGTACGGCAGTTCCTGTTGGAAGGAACCGCTGTACTGGTAAATCTTCTCGGGAATCGTGTACTCAGGCGCGTAAGCGCGTGGTTGATATTGCCGATTCGCCGGATTGTTAATGAACGCCGCGGCAACTGCGTTCAGATCTGCCGGATAGCTGCCGCCGCTGACTGTTGAGCTGATACGGTTTGATTCGATGGGCTGAATCTGATCCTCCGTTTGGCCTGGGCCATAGAAGATGCCGAAGCCGCCGCGAATTACGCTCTTGCCACCGCCGAAGAATCCTTTTCCATTCGGATTTGGTGACCACGTCAGGGCGACGCGCGGACCGAAGTTTGTTCCGGACGTATGAAAAGGATCTTCACTCGGATTACGCAACGTCCCATCAATTATGTTGAAGTAAATCTGCCGGTTGTTCACTTCCTTGAGCGGCGTGTAAAACTCGTAACGCAAACCATAATTAAGCGTCAGGTTCGGTTTAATCTTCCATTCATCCTGCGCATAGGCGATGTAATACCATTGCTTTGCATGTGCCGGGCCCACCAGAGATGGAATGAAGAAAGGCGAAGGTGACGAAAGATCGCCGAGGACCTGGGTTGACTGCAACGTGTTCGTCAGAAAATTGGTGATGCTGGACCACGTATAAGTAGTGCCGCCGAGCCGATCTGTGTACAACGTAATCTGACGTAGCTCGCCGCCAAACTTAAAGCTGTGATTGCCCTTGGTCCAACTCAAATTGTCGATGCCGGAGAGCGAATAAGGTGTATACGGCTGCCCGCGTCCGTTCTGCGCGCTGTTCGCTCTTACGAGACCTCCAGGAACTGCGATGCCCGCGCTCGCTCCCTGACCCGGTAAAGCGAAACCGGCCACGCTGCCCGCCAGGTTCAGCGTAATGGCCGAGAGATCAACTCCGGTAGCGGGCGGAGCCACACCATTGATTCTCGAATACGCACCGTTGTAGCCAAACTTGAACTCATTAAAGAGGTTCGGGCGTATCGCCGATTGCAAGGCGACGATACCGTTCTGCGGCACTTGTCGTATGACGATCCGCCGTCCAGTCGTGCCATCCGGCTGACTGTTAAAACCCTGGTCACGGAAGAAGCGAAAATAGGCAGAGTGTTTTTGGTTCAGCTTGAAATCCAAACGCAATGCTGCGGTATTTTCATTGACGATGTTGCTGGCCTGAAGCTGAATTGTATCGAACAAATCCGGACCGGTGCGCAGCGTTATCGCGCCCGCGCCGCGGAAAGCAGGAATAAGCGCCATGGTGGTTGCGCTACAAGCCGTGGCCGGGGAACCGAGCACAAATCCGCCGGGACAAATCCGCGACGCAAGTCCCGGCACAGCTTCGATTGCATTGATGCCGCCACGCAGCCGGTAACCTTCATAAGAGAAGAAGAAGAAAGCTTTATCTTTCTTGATTGGACCACCGATTGAACCGCCAAATTGGTTCATCCGCAGCTTGCTCTTGATCCCGATGATGTTGTCGAAGAAGTTCGCGGCATCCAGGGCATCGTTGCGCAGGTACTCGAAAGCCGATCCGTGGAAACTTGATCCGCCCGATTTCGTCACCACATTGATTTGACCACCGGTGCCGGTGCCCAGCTCCGCCGGATAGACGTTCGAATCGACGCGGAACTCCTGAACGTTTTCCAGCGAAGATTGCAGCCGGAACGGCGTGGGGATTTCGCCGTTGAGATTGCCCGGATTCGCATCGATGATCGCAGTGCCTTCGATGCCATCATAACGAACGATGTTCTGCTCCGTCGCCCGACCCGAGAAGCGAATATCACCAAAGGTTCCTGAACCACTGTTTACCGAACCGGGCGCTTGCAGATAAAGCTGCGACAACTGTCGGCTGTTTATCGGCAGGCCCTGAATTTCACGCGGAATTACGTTGGCGCTCATGCCCGCGGTGCCGGTGTCGGTCACAGTTTCTTCGCCGCTGACAACATTCACAGTTGCGGTGACGCCGCCCGGGGTCATGGCCAGATTGAGGGTTAACTCCTGGCCGACGTTCAGATTCACATGGTCCACCTTGCCGCTGAGTCCGGTGCTCTCGGCGATTATCCGGTAGCTCGATGCCTTTAGGGCTGGGACCGAAAAGTAGCCATCGTCGTTCGCTTTCGCATTGCGCTCTTCACCAGTTTTTTCATTCACAATCGACACATTCGCCCCCGGCACGAGTCCCCCGTTCTGATCCTTAACGCTGCCGGAAATTTTTCCGGTGTCTGACTGGGCGAGAGCCGTTGCTGTGAATACCAGCACCACAGCAACGGCGAGTGGGGTGAGTACAACTCGAGTTAGCGACCTTTGACGTAGCATATTGTTTCTCCTTAATTACCTGGGGTTAAACCTTTGGTGCTAGGCATTCACACGCCGAATGGGAAATGCCGGGAACTCAGAAGAAGCGTTTAATAGATTTCTTGTGTAAGGAGAAAAGCTACAGGAGAGCGATTAAACAGAGGTTAAGTTTAAGTTAAATCGAAGTTAACTGTAGTAACAAATTAGAGCGATTTGTTGCGAATTGGAGACGCAAGTCAGTCAGGGGCGTGTCATCTCAAAGTTTTCAAGCGCTCTCTGATTTGATCCCGAATTTCCCTGAAAGCCGGCAGCCGAGTTTCGTGACTGCCCTGGACTGCCGCCGGATCCGAAAAACTCCAGTGAAGACGCTGCATTTTTCCGGGAAAGACCGGACATTGTTCATTCGCGTTATCGCAGACGGTAATGACGTAATCGAATTCCTGCTCGGTGAATTCGTCCACTGACTTAGACCGATGGCCCGAGATGTCGATGCCAATTTCGCGCATGGCCTCAATCGCTTCGGGTTTTACGGCAACCGGATCGACGCCTGCGCTCTCGACTTCAAAGCGATCACCGGCATCGTGGCGCAACAGACCTTCCGCCATCTGGCTGCGTGCGGAGTTGCCTGTGCAAAGAATCAGGACCCGTTTTTTACTCATGGGTTCCTTCCTGGTGTGTCTTCCGGCCACGAGCGCAACGCAATTTCACTTACGGCCTGTTGTGAACCGGCTGAATCATCGACTGCTAAATATTTCTTTCACGGGGCATCCTCTACGGTCTTAATTGTGAACTCTCGCGTGCTGCGCGAAAAGTATTTCTTTTGAAACCAGAGGGCGACGCTTACCAGGCCGATTAGCACCGGCACCTCGACGAGTGGGCCGATTACCGCCGCGAACGCTGCGCCGGAACCAATCCCAAACACGGCGACCGCGACGGCAATTGCTAACTCAAAGTTATTGCTCGCAGCCGTAAAAGACAGCGTGGCGGTCTTTGAATAGTCAGCTCCAATTTTGTGGCCCAAATAGAAGCTGACCAGAAACATCAACACGAAGTAGATAAGCAACGGCACTGCAATCCTGAGCACGTCGAATGGCAACTGAACAATCAGATTTCCTTTGAGACTAAACATCACGACGATCGTAAAGAACAACGCGATGAGTGTCAGAGGACTAATCTTAGGAATGAACTTGTCGTGATACCAATCTTTACCTTTCGCGGTAATCAGTAGGAATCGCGTGAGCATGCCGGCGATGAACGGAACGCCGAGATAAATAAAAACGCTTTCCGCGATCTGTCCAATACTGACTTGAACGACGCTGCCGCGCAGCCCGAAAACCGGCGGCAGTAGTGTGATGAATATCCATGCGTAGACGCTATAAAACACGACCTGAAACACGCTATTGAAGGCGACCAATCCCGCTGCATATTCATTGTCGCCTCGGGCCAACTCGTTCCAGACGATCACCATCGCGATGCATCGTGCGAGGCCAATCATGATCAGGCCGGTCATGTATTCCGGGTAACCACGCAGGAACACCAGCGCCAGCGCGAACATCAGTATTGGCCCAACAATCCAATTCTGCACCAGCGACAGCGCCAACACTTTCCAGTTGCGAAAGACTGCCCCCAAATTCTCGTAACGAACCTTCGCCAGTGGCGGATACATCATGAGGATGAGCCCAAGAGCGATGGGGATATTCGTGGTGCCTGACTGAAATCGATTGATGAAGCCTTGAAAACCGGGACTCGAATAGCCGAGCAACACGCCTAAAGCCATCGCCGCAAAGATCCAAACCGTGAGGAAGCGATCGAGGAACGAAAGGCGTTTCTCTTCGACTGGGAGGTCTGCGTTTACGTTCTTTGCCATGATTGTTCCACGGCCTCCTTGCAGGTTTGACAAAGCAACTCGCGCGCTTTTCGCGGCAGAGCGTTTTCGCGGTTCAGGAGCGCAACCCCGCTCATCTCGACAGGGCTTCATGCGCGTGTTCTTCGCAATGGCCCGCGTCGCACTTGCGACAGACTCCTACGTGTCTTGGTGCCCGCGTTCGTAGCAATCCATGGCGGCGCCTTACTTCACCGCAAACACTTTTACGCTCGCGGCATAGTCGTTGACGTTGTAGCGCGAAAGTAAATCCGTGAACTGCTCGAACAACCGTTTTCCCTCACCTTCGACCGAAGGTGGCGCACAGCAACTCGCATTCGCGGCTGAAATATTTGTTACCACCGGCGCGGGCGCGCAGCAGCTAACTGAGGTTTCGACTTCCTTTGGCTGTTCGGCGTTCGCCGGTGAACAACAACCGGACTGGTTTTCGATCTTCGCGTAAGCATTTAAATCTGAACCTGAGTCAATCACCTGCACGTTTCCAAAACCGGCATCGATTAGTTGCCGCTTGTACTCCTCAATTAGGATCGCGCCGGCGATGCATCCCACATAGGCCATTACATCCTGGCTGATTTCGCTGGGCAACGGTTGCTTCAGAGCAATGTCGCTGACAGCCAAGCGGCCGCCGGGCTTTAGCACCCGCGCGATCTCGCGAAACACTGCCGGCTTATCAGAAGCCAAATTGATTACGCAGTTGCTGATGACGCAATCAACCGAATTGTCCGGCAGCGGCAAATTATCAATCTTCGTCAGATGAAACTCGACATTCGAGTAGCCTCGACCATCATTCGCTTTCGCCGCATTACGTGTGGCCAAGTCGATCATCTCCGGCGTCATATCGATCCCAATCGCTTTCCCTGCCGGTCCGACTTTAGCCGCCGCGAGGAAGACGTCGAGCCCACCACCCGAACCAAGGTCGACCACGACTTCACCTGCTCGCAGATGTGCCATCGCGGTCGGATTCCCGCACGACAACCCCATGTTCGCTTCTGAAGGGATGGCCGCCAATTCCGCGGCCGAGTAGCCAAACGCCTCGGCTACCGCGTGCACGCCTTCATGCGCCGACGATAAATTACTTGTAGCTACCGCGCCATAACGCGCCTTTACCGCTTCTTCCATATTTGTTGACATGTTGACCTCCACTATAGCGACTCACTTCAGAATATATACGCCTGAACGAATACGCACACCATATTACCATCGCCCATATATGTCAAGGCGTATATTTGTGACGTGTGCTAAGATGTGGTCATGGCCGGCCGGACAAAGTCATCTGATAAGGAGCTATTTTTTCGGGCGCTCGCGGATCGTACGCGGTTGCGACTGCTGAATTTGATGCGGGCGGACGAAGTGTGTGTCTGTTTCTTCGTCGAAATCCTTAAGACGAACCAGCCAAAAATAAGCCGCCACCTGGCTTATTTGCGCCGCGCCGGAATCGTCGATGCGCGACGTGCAGGTCAATGGATGCATTATCGAATTGTCGATCCGCCAGATGCAGAAGCCGCGCGCGTGCTTAAGGACACAATGAAGTGGCTCGAGGACGACACGGAAATGCAACGCGACCATGATCGTTTAGTCAGGATCTGCTGCGCGCCGCAGTTGCCCGTGAATATTAAGGGAGCGCCGCGGCCGGCGAAGCTACGGGCGGCTTAATTCAAGCGGCGATGATTGACTCGCATAGATCACGCGCGGGCCGTGATGGGGTTCAAGCGGCAGGATCATTACAAGGACTTGTACGCAACCGTAATAACTCACCGGCCGCAGATAGAAGCCTCAAGCGTTACGATGTGAAGTTGGTGACCCAGGTTTTTGGAGTGCGCTGACTTGTCAGCGCTTTTTCGTTTCCCCACTCCCAAGCGTTCTTATGACAAATAAAGAAACCGTTCTGGCTTTTATCGATCGCATCAACGCCCACGACCTTGACGGGCTCGCAAGCCTAATGGCAGAGGAGCATTGCTTTATTGATGCGCACGGCAATCAGGTTAAGGGCAAAGAAAAGATGATCGCGGGTTGGCGAGGGTACTTCGATTGGTTTCCGGTCTATTCGATTGAAGTGAATGACATTTTTGAGCGCGAGGACACCTTTGCGATGTTCGGCGTTGCCGGCGGCTCATTTAAGGGGCAGCCGGAAGCGAGTTGGTCCTTGCCGGCCGCCTGGAAGGCGATAGTTAAAGACAGCAGGATCGTCCTGTGGCAGGTATTTGCTGATACGAAAATTCCTTTCGAACTAATCGGGCGATATAGCAATATGACTTCTCACGAACCACGAAATCAGGCCAGGAATCACGGATGAAAAGGACCATTCGTGTTTGTTCGTGTGAATTCGTGGATCGTCTCCTGCCTTGGCTAACAGATGATCCACGAAATCACACGAAATATCACGAAGTAAGACCGTCAATGCGTAACTTAAAGTTCGCATTGCGTTCACGCTTTCTTAACCTGGACCGTTCATAATCCCGCCTCGACAATCGAAGAGTTCTGAACAACTTCTTTGACCGCGTCGTAATCTAAATAGATGAAGACGGAGTCATCGCCCAGAGAGGTTTTCATGAGCGCAAGACAGATTGCGCTGCCGTTTCGCGGCAAGCGCGTAGAGCTTTATCCCGATCCTAATGCCGATTTGATTGGCCGGTCGTACGACGAAGGCGAGGCTACGATTACGGTGACTGAAACCTGTCTGAATGACCAACGGCGAGTGATGGTCCAAAGGAGCCCTGACGGTCACATTTGGTCCATGCCGGCATGGCTGATGCGACTAGTGTTCAGGGAAACAAAGCGAAAACGGGCAGCTTGATCCAGTGGCACGGCCGTCCCCGGCCGTGAAACACGCGCAAGATGCGAGTCATTTAAGTGCCGCGGTAGAGTTCGTCGATAAATGTTCCGTAGCGCTCATCAATGACCGCGCGTTTGACTTTCAAGGTGGGCGTCATCTCGCCCTTTTCAATCGAAAATTCCTCAGGTAATAGCGCAATACGGCGCACCCGCTCGTAATCAGCCAGATGTGCGGTTATCGCCGTTACGTCCTTTTGCACCAGCTTGACGGCGGCGGGCAGGCGGCTGATGTCTGCATGACTGCCGCTAACATTTTCTCCGGCTGCACGGAGCGCGCGCTTCAAATCTTCCCAGTCAGGAACAATCAAGGCGGCGGGAAACTTACGGCTCGCCCCTATCACCACAACCTGGTTGACAAGCTCGCTCTGCTTCAAGAGGCTTTCCAATTGCTGGGGCGCAACGTACTTGCCGTTGGAAAGTTTGAAGAGATCCTTCTTCCGATCGGTAATCCATAAATGGCCATGCTCATCCTGGTAGCCGACGTCGCCGGTAGCGAACCAGCCGTCCTTCATCACGGCTTCAGTTGCTTCCGGGTGCCCGTAGTAACCTCGCATTAAATTTGGACCGCGCACCAGCATTTCGCCGTCTTCAGCAATTGCAACTTCAATGCCCGAGAATGGTTTTCCGATTGAGCCGACGCAATTGTCCTCCGGCCGGTTCGCGCACACGATGCAGGTTTCAGTCATACCATAGCCCTGCAGGATGTTTATGCCGGCGCCCAAAAAAGAATATGAGAGCGCGGGTGAGAGGGGCGCGCCACCGGACACAAAGTACCGTAAGCGGCCGCCGATGCCCTCGCGCCATTTGGAAAACACCAGGCGATCGGCAACGGCGTGGCGCACCTGCAAAGAAAGCGGAATGCGCTTGCGCCCATACTTTAATTCGGCGTATCTCTGCCCAATAGTTAAACTGCGCTCGAAAATCTTGCTCTTGAACCCACCTGCCGCCATCCCCTTCTTAACGATGCGGTGATAGACCTTTTCAAATAGGCGAGGCACAGCCGTCATGATCGTCGGCCTCACCTCACGCAAGAACTCGCCGACCTGTTCGATTGACGCCGCGTAGTGGACCGAAACACCCATATAACAAAAAACATAAAACACGCTCCGTTCAAAAATATGCGACAACGGCAGCACCGAAAGCGAAATATCCGCCGACGAAATCGGCAAACCCCTGCAAATCGATCGCACGTTCGAGATGAAGTTATCGTGCGTGAGCATGACGCCCTTTGGCTCGCCGGTGGTACCCGACGTGTAAATGATCGTCGCCAGATTTCCGGCTTTTCCTTGTGCGACGAGTCGCTGAAAAGCACTCGTATCATTACGCTCAATCACTGCTCCCCGCGCTTCCAGCTTTTCCAGCGTGGTCGCGCGCTCCACTCCTGTGGCGCTCTCGGCATCAAAGATAACGACCGTTTCGAGGCGGTCCAGCGTTGCGAAACCTTTGCTTGCATGCTTCAGCACTCGGCCACCAGAAATCATCAGCATCCGAGTGCCGGAGTCGCGCAGGATGAATTCAATCTGATCGACGGCCTGTGTGGTGTAAAGCGGAACAGTGACGGCGCCGGCACTGAGAATTGCCAGATCAACAATGGACCATTCCGGACGGTTTTCTGAGATCAGTCCGACGCGATCTTGTGGGCGGATGCCCGCATCGGCCAATCCGAGCGCGATGTGACGTACGCGGCGAATGAACTCCTCAGCCGAGATGTGCACCCACTGCCCGCCGCGTTTTTCGCTCACCGTGTCAGCCTTCTTGTGACGCGCGACGGCCTCGAGACACACGCCCGGTAAGGTTTGGGGCGCACTCGAGTTCTCCTGATCGGGTGAGACGGTTACGGCCGCTGCCGAAGACACTTTCTAAGCGATCTCCTTATTGGATCAGGGCACAGACTTCAATGCCAAGCACGGGAAAGCTGCGCCAAGACTACATCTTATTAGAGGTAAGACACAAACCAGCGGCGTTTCCCGGCGAAGATGGGGATCGGTCAGGGTACGGTGGCCGGTAACTCGGCTGCCGGCTGGGTTGAATCAATGTTTGCCGGAGTTGATTGTCGGCGCCGGCGACGATAATGACCGTGTCCCTCCTCAACTCGCCGGTCAAGCGTAGCCATGGCGGCCAGCACCAGGAACAGCAACGCGTTGGATGTCGTATGCAGCGTAAAATCGAAGGCGCTGTGAACCAACACCGCGAGACAACCCGCNAGCGCGCCGGTCGCGACTCCGCGACGGAACTTGTCCTCAGTGGCCCGCCGGGCGAACCCGTTGCGGAATAAAATCACCAGGAAACTCAATCCGAGCAGACCACCAACGATGCCGCCGTCGGCCAGTATTTGCAGGTAATCGTTATGCGCCTGCTCAAGCCGGTAAAGGCCGTTCGCCGAATCATATCGAGTGTAGATCACTCCGAATGATCCCAGGCCGCCGCCGACTATGGGCTGGTGCCTGATCACATCAAGCGTGACGGTCCAGAAATGTGCGCGTCCGTTGGTAGGATCCGCAGCGTTCACGGTTCCCAAAAAACGGCTGAAGACGCCGGTACCGCCGACCGCAATGGCGCCGACAATCAGAATGAGCGCAAACGCCAGCGCGGCTGCAACGCGCACTATTACGCCCCGCGCCCGATTGGTTTGTCGCCCTCGGTCACCCATTCGGGGTCCGGCAATCACTACAACAAAAACAATTTCGGCCATCAGGCTAATCATGCCACCTCGGGAATTTGTGAATATCAGTGACACCGCCATCAGCAGCGCTACAAACGCATACAGCGGGCGTTTGTGCGCCTCGAGTGATCCTGAGAACAACAAACCGAGCGGCAAGCCAATCGTCAATTCCATGTATGCGGCGAAGTGATGACGATTAATGAAGGGACCGAAAGCGGTGCTTTGCGTCAATTGCCGGAACCAATAGACGCGTGTGCCATCAGTCGTCAGCGATTGTGTGAGGCCGAACATTGACAGCAGAAATCCAAAGATAATGATGGTCCGAGTGAGCGTGCGGAGTCGCCGCGGTGAGTCAGTGAAGATCAGGGTGGCAGCAAAGTAGATGAATAACGCTATTAGCTGGACCAGAACTAATTGCGTGGCACTGGGATCAAGGGTCAGCGCGCGCGACAAAGCCAGCGGCAGGCCGGCATTGTCAGGCGCGGATCGCAGCGGCAGAAGCTGGATCAGGCCGAGCGCAATCAATCCGAGTAACGGCAGCTGTAACGCGTTTCGATTCAGTTGGACCGAGCGAAGTGTAATTCCGTCGAGGCACCACAAACACACGAGACCGGCGGCGGTGGCGGCAAAAACGGCCAGCGCCCATGCATGCACTGTCCCGAAGGCCAACGTGGTCAGCACAACACCCGCGCAAATCGTAAGAAACGCCAGCCGGCTGGCGAGCGTGTGCCGGCGCGTACTTATCGGCTGTGACCG
>AP72_2010_repI_A01DRAFT_1000091_pt1 | contig 13954 bp, 11 predicted proteins | sample AmaPasreplicIA01_FD_9191 | JGI IMG/M metagenome (IMG submission 9191) | reverse complement strand
GAACGTGAATGAGTGGCCGGCAAAGGTCGACGAGATCCGGGCTGTCACGAAGCTGCCTGTGTGGATTTCGGAAGTCGGCGCGTCGTCCTTTGGAGCCGAAGAAGTCCAGTTATTTGGACTTCAGAGAATGTCGGAGCTACTCGTGGGGAATGTTGACCGAATTCATTGGTACAGCCTCTTCGACTTGCCTGCTTCCTGGACGGCCACCACCCGGCACAAAGAAGCGGAAGGAAGTGCTTACTACCGCCATTACTACATGGGACTGCTTCGGGAAGACGGAACGCCCAAGATGGCCGCGGCGGAATTCCCCAAAGGGCTCGGAATTTGCCAATGGTTCCACTACGAAGATCATCGCCTCGATTGCGCCGTGGAATGGCTTCGCCGACTAAAAGTTAAGTACCTCCGAACTGGGGTGAGCTGGGCTGACAGCTTTCGTGAGAATGCTGAAATATGGTTCGACAGGCAGATGAACGCTTTGGAGCCATTCGATACGACACTCACACTATGCTTCACGCCTGAGCACTTGGGTGTTGTTCCTCATTACACGAGCCCNCCAAAGGATCCGAAAACGTTTGCGGAATTTGCTGAATGGGCGGTCCAACGGTACGCTCCAGTAAAGAACCGATCAAAAGCTCAAGACGAAGCAGAACAAATTCCAGAGCCGTCGGTTGTCCGATGACCCGGTGAAGCTGAACGAACTTTGAAAGTGGATAGCGACAGAATGACAAACAAGAAAATCTTGATTACCGGTGGTGCTGGGTTCGTCGGTTCACATTTAGCCGATGCTCTGATCCAGGCGGGCCACCACGTCCGTGTGTTCGATAATCTCTCTCCCCAGGTTCACGGTAGCGGGATACCTCCTTACCTCTCTCCAGATGTTGAGTTCATGCTGGGAGACATGCGCGATTCAGATGCGGTTCGAAAGGCAATAGACGGGATCGATGTCATCTTTCATCTTGCTGCCGCCGTTGGCGTAGGACAGTCCATGTACCAGATTTACGACTATATGGGAGTAAACACGCAGGGAACGGCGGTGCTGCTGCAATCATTGCTCGATCGAAAAGCACGCGTGGAGAAGCTGGTGGTTGCGTCCTCCATGTCGATTTACGGCGAAGGGCAGTATCTTTGCGCGAATTGTGGAGAGTGTGCTCCTGGGCCGAGGAACTCTGAGCAGTTGGCCGAAAAACGATGGGAGGTGCTCTGCCCGGATTGCAGAGCGGAGCTTACTCCCATGCCCACCAGCGAGAGTAAGCCACTTCAATGCACATCGGTCTACGCATTATCGAAAAAGNATCAGGAAGAAATNTGTTTGCTATACGGCAGGACTTACGGTCTGCCAGTGGTCGCCTTGCGCTATTTCAATATCTACGGCACACGCCAGGCGCTCTCGAATCCATACACCGGAGTTGCTGCAATTTTTGCATCACGACTGCTGCATCTAAAAGCCCCGCTCGTGTTTGAAGACGGACGGCAAATGCGCGACTTCGTCAGTGTCCATGACGTTGTGAGGGCAAACCTGCTCGCCATGGACTCGGAGAAGGCCAATGGGCATGCGCTCAATATTGGCTCAGGTATGCCGATTTCAATTCGGGAAGTCGCTTCAGCGCTTGCCCGTGCTCTCGATCTCCAGATCTTTTGTGAGATCACAGGCAAAAACCGCGCGGGCGACATCCGTCATTGTTTCGGCAACATCGCCAAGGCCCGAGAGTTGATTGGATATGAACCAAGAGTGAGGTTCGAAGATGGCGTTGCGGAGCTCGTTGAATGGTTGCGCGAGCAGACCCCCGAAGACAAGGCCGAGCGCATGGTCGCCGAGCTGCAGACTTTTGGGCTTACGGCGTAGAGATTCGACTGGGACGACAAGATGAGCAACAAGAATACAGAGAAGCGATCGGCATTAATATTTGGAGGAGCAGGGTTTATTGGTGCGAATCTCGCGCGCCATCTTCTCCTTGAGAGTGACGCCAGCGTGCACGTGTTCGATAACCTGTCGCGCCGTGGCGTACAGCACAATCTTGAGTTGGTGAAGAGAGCCGCTGGAAAGTCAGGACGCTTGCGCGTCACTATCGCGGATGTACGTAATGCATCAGCAGTTGAGCGAGCTTGCAGAGACGCAACCGAAATCTATCAATTTGCAGCACAAGTGGCAGTTACGACTTCAACTACAGATCCACGATGTGATTTTGAGATAAATACGATTGGCACCTTCAACGTGCTCGAAGCAGCGCGGGCTTCAGGGAATCATCCTTTTTTGTTGTTTACTTCCACAAACAAGGTCTATGGCGAGATGGTTGACGAGCCGCTCCAGCTTCGGGGTCGTCGGTATGCCTATGTGAATCGCCGATGCGTATCGGAAAATCAGCCACTCGATTTCCATTCACCATATGGCTGTTCAAAGGGTGCGGCAGATCAGTATGTACGGGAATATTTCAGGATATATGGAATACCAACGGTAGTCCTCCGAATGTCGTGCATTGCAGGCGAGATGCAGTACGGGAACGAAGATCAAGGGTGGGTAGCCCATTTCCTCTACAGCGCCTTGCGAGGACATCCACTCGTGATCTATGGAGACGGATGTCAAGTTCGCGACGTCCTTCATGTAGGCGACCTGGTCCGGGCATTCAATTCCGTTCGGAGTCTACTGCCGCAAACTGCTGGACAGATCTACAACGTGGGTGGCGGCCCGGAAAACGCAATCTCTCTGCTGGAGTTGATGGATGAGATTGAAGGTCTCACGGGGGAACGCATTCGATACACGCGAAGTGAACGGCGCCCAGGCGATCAGCAAATCTACATAAGCGATTACTCCAAACTCGCGCTTCACACTGGATGGAAGCCGCGATCGTCCGTTCGCCAGACGCTCTCGGCGATCTACGCTTTTTGGCAGGAGCAGCGCGAACTATTCGATGGAGTTCCTGTGCGCCAGAAAGTTGAGCCGGCACTGCCCTCGAGTCTCCTGGAGAGGGTGGCGTGATGAAATACGCACTCGTCAATCCAAATTGGGACTTCGCAGGCTCAACTTACTTTGGTTGTCAGGACTCGCATTATCCACTGGAACTATTGTTCGCCTTCGATCAGATCGTTGCAGCAGGGGGTGAAGCCCTGTTGCTCGATGCCCAAGTTGAAAATCTAAGCATTACGGAGGCCTTGCCTCGTGTCCGGGATTTCCAGCCTGATTTTCTAGTGATTCCTACGGCGCCATCGTACTTGTTTTGGCGCTGTCCACCGCCTGAACTCCGTATACCGCAGGAGTGGTTTGCAGGGTTGCAGGGTCATGGCGTTCGGGTGGCCATTGGTCCGCATTCTTCCGCCACCCCTGGCACAACCCTGCGCAAGACAAAATGCGAGGTAGCTTTGCGCGGAGAACCCGATCAGACGCTACCGCAGCTCTCCTTAATGCCGTGGAGAGACATTACTGGATGTTGCTGGCGTGATGACACGGGAGAACATATAAGTGCCGGACTGGGAGTCACGGATATGAAGGCGCTTGGGGCGCTGGATTTTCACAACTACCCGGTTGAACTCCATTCTCATCGTCACCACGTTTTCAGTGGCGATGGTCGTGGGGCCGAGTTGGAATTTGCGCGTGGCTGCCCCTGGTCCTGTACCTTCTGCAATAAAACCCTGTTCCGAAACAAATTTCGTGAACGTTCGGTGCAGGCCGTACTCTCCGAAATCGATCGCTTGATTTCGCGCGGAGTCGACTACATCTACTTCATAGACGAGATCTTCGGAGTTGGAAAGAATGTCTTGCGATTGCTTGAGGGAATTGCAGAGCGGCCGGTGAAAATTGGATTTCAGACACGAATTGATCTCTGGACCGAGGAGACACTCGATCTACTTGGGCGTGCCCACTGCATCTCCATGGAGTGCGGGATCGAATCGATTACCGAAGAGGGCAGGGAAGAACTGAATAAGAACTGCCGCATAGACACACGCCGCATTAGCGAACTGCTAATCTATGCGCGCCGGCGAATCCCATGGGTACAGGCAAACCTGATACTCACGGACCACGATGACAAGTCTCAAATTCGGAAATGGCAGGACGAGTTGAAGTCGCACGAGGTCTGGGTGAGCGAGCCAGTTCCGATGTTTCCGTTTCCTGGGAGCCCGTTATTCGTCGAAACCTTTGGCAAATCGCCAGACGACGATGCGTGGGAGAAGGCGCACAACTTCTACACGTCGCATTTTCGAGAGAAGGGCTTCAGCGATATTCAGGAGCAGCAGCCCGCTTCCATCGAGGACCTTGAATGCACGTACTGATAACTGCCGATACCATTGGGGGTGTCTGGACGTACACCCGCGAATTGGTAACGCAGCTTTCCCGAGTTGGTCTCCAGATCACTTTGGTCAGCTTCGGGCAGATTCCATCAAGAGAACAGTCTGAGTGGCTCGAGGAACTTCCAGCAGTTTCGTATTTTCCAACCGCATTTCGCTTGGAATGGATGCAAGACGCGCAAGCCGATCTGAAACAATCCGCCGAGTTTCTCAAGGCCATCATCACCGAGACGAAGCCCGATCTACTTCACTTCAATCAGTTTTATTACGGGGCGATTGATTGTGATCAACCGCGGATTGTCGTCGCTCACAGCGACGTTGTCAGCTGGTGGTTTGCAGTGCATGGGGTAGAGCCACCCGCAAGCGATTGGATCTGCCAATATCGGGAAAATGTGGCTCGGGGCCTGATTAGAGCCGACCTGATTGTTGCTCCCACACAATGGATGCTAGACCAGGTAGCGCTCTACTACGGTAAACCGAAAAAAGCCGCTGTCGTGTACAACGGTCGTGATAGGCGACGATTCGATCCAGATACGACAAGGCAGAATTATGCGATCTCAATAGGGCGGCTTTGGGACGCCGGCAAGCAGGCCAATCTGTTGCTTAGAGACGATCTTCCCCTACAGACCATTCTAGTGGGGTGCGAACAGAGTCCTGAAGGGGCGGTAGCCTCAGCGCAGTCTATGGGGCACCTTGAAAAGCTCCGAGTCGTTGGCCGGCAATCGGAAAATCAACTTCGGCAGCTACTTAGTACCGCCTCCATGTATCTGGCTACGTCTCGGTATGAACCATTTGGACTGGCTCCCTTGGAAGCCGCACTCTCGGGCTGTCCAATCATTGCCAATGACATCGCCACTTTCCGCGAGCTTTGGGGTGAGGACGCCATATATTTCGAGCGAAACAATCCTCGGAGCCTGGTACTCACAATTCAGGAACTTGCATCTAACCCCATGCTGTGCTCGGAGTATGCGAAACGAGCACTCCATCGAGCGCGGAAAGAGTTCAGTTCCGAAAAGATGGCCCAGAGTTATTTAGGCCATTACCGTTCCCTAATTCACTCGGAGGTTGCAGCCGCTTGAACGGCAAGCTGCGAATTCGCATATTCGCGCATTCCCTCGTATCTGACTGGAACCATGGCAATGCCCATTTCTTGCGGGGACTGGCACGCGCACTGGTTCGTCTCGGACATCAAGTTCGCTCGTACGAAGAACTGGGAGCATGGTCGTTGGCCAATCTCATCCGCCATGAAGGCGAGACTGCAATTGAAGCCGTAGACGACTTTCGGCGAATCTATCCAGAACTCGATATCCACTTCTATAAGAACGATGCGGCGCTGGATTCGTATCTGGATGAGGAACTGAAAGACGTAGATCTGGTTCTCATCCATGAGTGGAATGAGCCTTCACTCGCCAATAAAGTCCTTGCGCTGAAAGAAAAGCACGGTTTCACCGCCCTCTTCCATGACACTCATCACCGTGCTTACACAAGAGCCGGAGAGATCCTCAAATTCCATCTCCACAAAGTGGATGGTGTGCTCGCCTTCGGCGAAGCTATCAGGCGTATCTACGCNGAAGGGTTTGGTGTGCCGCGAGTATGGACGTTCCACGAAGCCGCTGATGCCGACGTCTTTGCACCGAGACTAGTGAAGCGAGATACCGATGTGCTGTGGATCGGGAACTGGGGCGACGATGAACGGGCAAGGGAGCTAACCGAATTTCTGCTCCAGCCTGCAAGTGCACTGCACGGAAGACGAGTCGTCGCTTATGGTGTCCGTTATCCTGAAAGCGCCCTCGAACAATTAGCTCACTCCGGCATTGAATATCGTGGATACTTGCCGAATTTAAAGGCTCCCGAAACCTACAACCGCAGCGCGCTTACGATCCACGTTCCGCGACGCCAATATACGAATGGATTAAGTGGAATTCCAACCATCCGGGTGTTCGAGGCACTGGCCTGCGGGACTCCGTTGCTATGTTCGCCCTGGGCGGACACCGAGAACATGTTTCGCCCGAAGCAAGATTATTTGTGCCTGCCGAACGGAGAAAGCATGCGCTCGACGATAGAAGAACTTTTGAGAGATGATGCCGCTCGTGCCCAACTCGGGGCGAGCGGACGAGAGACGATTCAGAAACGCCACACCTGCCACCACAGGGCGGAACAACTTATCGGTATATATGAGGAGTGCCGAAGGTGAACATATTCGTCTTCGGATCGAGCATCACCTCTTCCTATTGGAACGGCGCGGCGAGTTACTATCGTGGAATTTATAGTAACCTCGCTCGGCTTGGACACAATATTACGTTTGCTGAGCCTGATGCCTATCGCCGTCAGCAACGCCGTGATGCTGGTGACTACAGTTATGTTCAGAGCGTAATTTATTCCAGCCCGTCGGATCTCCTGCAGATTTTCAAACAGGCGGCAGGAGCGGACCTTATAATTAAGCACAGCGGAATAGGCGTTGACGACACTGCAGTAGAACTCGCTACCGCTCGAGAAATCGATAGTCCAGCGCTTCGCATCTTCTGGGACGTCGATGCACCTGCAACACTTTCCCGAGTAGAGACAGATACAAACGATCCATTTCGGTTCCTGATTCCTGAATACGACCTGATCCTCACTTACGGGGGAGGACCGCCTGTTGTGGATCACTACAAACGACTTGGTGCGCGTGATTGTATTCCGATCTATAACGCACTTGATCCCGCGACGCACTACCCAGTCGCAAGAGATGTATCCCTCGACTGTGATCTCGTGCTTGTTGCCAACCGGCTCCCCGATCGCGAACGCAGAGTGGAAGAATTCTTCATCCTGGCAGCCGAGCTTGCGCCAGATCTGCATTTCATTTTGGGTGGCGAAGGTTGGGAAGGGAAGCGTTTGCCGCAAAACATCCGCTGGATCGGGCACGTGGGGACTGCGGATCACAATCGAGTAAATTGCTCGGCACGCATGGTCCTCAATCTGAATCGTGATTCCATGGCGAGCGTTGGTTTTTCTCCACCCACTAGAGTTTTTGAAGCTGCTGGCGCAGGCGCCTGTGTCATCACCGATTCCTGGGTAGGTATTGACACCTTTTTCGAGCCGGGGACGGAGATTCTAGTCGCATCTTCGGCAGAAGATATTGTTCACGCGCTGCGAACGACTACGTCGGAACGCGCCGGGCAGATTGGGGCTAACATGCGACGCCGGGCCTTAAAGGAACATACCTATAGCCAACGATCGGTGCAGGTATCGGAACTCTTGGCCGCAGTTGGTAATCGGCAGAGTGCCGTGGCTTAGGATCGCAGATGAAGATCGTTATCTTCGGACTATCGATCAGCTCCGCCTGGGGCAACGGACACGCTACTACGTTTCGTGCCCTTCTCAAGGCTCTACACAATCGAAAGCACAGGATCGTCTTCTTTGAGAAGGAGACTGACTGGTACGCCGACAATCGTGATCTTCCGGATCCACCTTATTGCCGGCTAGTGCTGTACCAGCGTTGGAGCGATATTCTGCGCAAAGTGCGCAGCGAGCTGACGGATGCGGACGTTGGAATGGTAGGCTCCTATTTCCCCGACGGCCTTCATGCAATTGATGCATTGCTCGATAGCAGGGCCGAGGTCAAGACTTTTTATGACATTGATACCCCAATCACGATCGCCCAATTACGCGCGCAAGGAAAAACTCCATACGTAACCTCCAGCCAGATTCCAGGGTTCGATGTTTATTTCAGCTTTACTGGTGGACCAATGCTTCGCGAGATCGAAGACAGATTCGGAGCGAAGCTGGCGTCTCCACTTTATTGTTCGTTTGATCCAGAGGAATATCGTCGCTTTGCCCCCAGCAAGCGATTCGCCTGCGACCTAAGTTACATGGGAACCTATGCTCCTGATCGTCAGCCGAAACTGGAGAGGCTGCTGATTGATGCGGCGAAGAGCCTCCCGAAAAAGAAATTTATCGTTGCGGGATCGCAGTATCCAAGGAAGATTGGCTGGCCGAAAAACGTCCGACGTATCGTGCATTTGAATCCCAAATGGCATGCGCGCTTCTACTCTTCCTCCCGGCTTACATTGAATGTCACGCGGAGAGAGATGGTAGCTGCCGGTTACTCACCTTCGGTGCGGTTGTTTGAGGCAGCGGCCTGTGGAGCGACGATCATTTCTGACAACTGGCCGGGACTCGAATCATTTCTGTCTCCCGGGCGCGAGATACTGCTCCCGGTAGATGCAAAAGATGTTATTCGGTTCATCTCACTACCAGACTGCGAACTGCGACGAATTGGCGATGCAGCTCAGGCGCGCGTTCTGGCCGAGCACACCAGCGAGAGTCGCGCAAGCCAGTTTGAAGGCGTAATCTCTCAGGCAAAACACTCGGGTAGGAGACCTTCCTACGCTGATCAGGTTGAGCAGATTGCGTCCGTGCACGCGAGCTGAGTCAACGATCAGCGTCACTGTGCGCCAACACCGCTGACCCGTCACGCATCCAAAGAAACTTACGCTTTCTGGCGTCTTGCGGCACGAGTGTCGGCCAAGGAGGTCAATGAGAATCGCCCTAATTGCTCCCCCGTTCATACCTGTTCCACCGGTTCGATATGGCGGAACAGAGTTGTTCTTAGGCTGCCTCGCAGAGGGGCTCAAGCGAAAGGGAATCGATGTTGTTGTGTATGCGACGGGCGACTCGACCGTCGGCACGGAACTTCGGTTTCTTTATCCCAAATCGGAGTGGCCTCTTGCAGGAGAGATATTCTCGAATCTTAAAGACCTGAATCACACTTTCTGGGCAGCATCTGACGCGATGCAAGACTGCGACATAATTCACATAAATAATGCGCCGGGACTTGCGGCATCGAGATTTCTTCGCGTTCCAGTGGTGTATACCGTCCATCACCCACACCAGCCGACGCTGAGCGATTTCTATTCCTCCTATCCTGATGTGAATTATGTCACCATCAGTGACTCGCAAAAGTCGTTCGAAAGAATGCCGAAGATGACGACTATTCATCACGGAATTTTTATTGATGACTATCCCTTTCGGGATCGAAAGCAGCAGTACCTGAGCTTCATCGGAAGGCTGGCGCCGGTGAAGGGTCCGCATACTGCGATCGAGGTCGCGCGCAAAACCGGCATTCCCCTCAAGATCGCGGGAGAGGTGCAGCCACTCTTCAAAGACTATTACGAAAGGCAGGTCAAACCGCACATTGACGGAAAACTGATTGAATATATCGGTGAGGCCGACAAGCAGATCAAAGACGAGTTGTTGAGTAACTCAATGGCGCTGCTCTTTCCGATTGAATGGAATGAGCCATTCGGGTTGGTGATGATCGAAGCCATGGCCTGCGGCACACCCGTGATTGCCCTGCCTGGTGGATCGGTTCAGGAAGTCGTTAGCGACGGGATCTCGGGATATGTCTGCAAGAACTTAGCTGAGATGATAGAACGAGTGCGGAACCTATCGATCCATCCAGCTATCATCCGTCAATATGCAAACGAGAATTTCTCGGTAGAAGTGATGACCAACAAGTACGTAGCTCTCTATGAATCCATCCTGGCGGCCGAAACTGCGCCTCTTGCTGATATTGATTCGATTTCGTTTTCTGCGGAGCCTGGGGCGCTGGCATGAGTACTGCAACTCGGATTCCTTCTGAGGAACTCGATGAGATTCCAGCTCCACATTCTGAGCCTCAGTTATTCGGGCTTCATGAGCCGAGAAAAGTCAATAATCTTACACTCATTGACGGCAAGACCTTTCTCTCAACTACGATCGCGGGCGACATTACGCCGGCGGGAGCCCCGGATGTCGGCTTTTTTCACGACGACACACGCTTTCTGAGTCGGCTGGAGCTCAAGGTCAGCGGCCAGAGAACCGTCGTGCTTTCATCGAGTACAGAAAACAGTTTTGCCTCGAAGATCGAACTCACAACCAGCAGTCTTGCACAAATTAACTCGTTCGATCTGCCGGAAAATACAATTCACATTCGAAGGCAGCAGTTGCTTGCATCAGACGTACTCTACGACTCCATTATTGTTTCAAATTTCAATCAGTCTGAGGCTGAGCTGCTGATTGAGATCGCCGTGGAAGCGGACTTCGTCGACGTCTTCCAGGTGCGCGGATGTGCGCGTGGCAAGACAGGCCACTATTACAGGCCGATACTTCGCGGAGACTCGCTAATCTTTTCCTATCTCGGACTCGATAACGTGAGCCGCGAAACCGTACTGAGCTTTCAGACCCCGCCAGATCAGATTGATGACAACATACTGCGCTGGAACTTTAAGGTCCCCGCCACAGGTTTTCGGGAACTCTTAAACACGGTCACTTGCCACGTTGGGGGCGAGTCACCGCGGTCCAAGGGCAAAAGTGTAGTACAGGGTTTTCGAGAACGAAGAGACGCATACCGACGCTGGGAGCAGGAATCGACAACTTTCCAGAGCAGCAATGAAATCTTCGATCACGCGCTGCTTACCTGCATTGCAGATTTTCACGCGCTGCAAATTCCGGATGGGAATGAACACGTCGTAGCTGCAGGCGTTCCCTGGTTCGCAACCATGTTTGGACGCGATTCTCTCATCGCCGCGTATCAGGCTCTGCTTTTAAATCCACGACTCGCCTGCGAGACGCTTCGGGTTCTGGCTCGCTACCAGGGAAAACGGTTTAACGATTGGCAAGACGAGGAACCCGGCAAAATTCTGCATGAGTATCGTAGCGGCGAGATGACGCGCGCCGGCGAAATGCCGTTCGGTCCTTACTACGGCTCGGTTGACGCAACACCTCTGTTTTTGATCCTGCTGAGCGAAACCTTCAACTGGACCGGCGATACTCAGTTGGTCTCGGATCTGCTGCCCGCAGCTCGGGCTGCGCTGGACTGGATTGAAAATTACGGCGACTTGGACGGAGATGGATTGATCGAGTACAAGCGCCGCTCTCCCAAAGGCATCACGAATCAGGGATGGAAAGACTCATGGGATGCGAATATGCACCGCGATGGGAGCGTAGCCAATCCTCCGATCGCGCTGGTCGAAGTGCAGGGGTACTGTCACGAAGCCCGGTACCGCATGTCGCAACTCCTTCGGGTGTTTGGTGACACAGCACTCGCAGATAAACTGCGAAAGTCCTCAGCTGAACTGGCGAAACGAATTGAGAAGAGCTTCTGGTTGCCGGGGGAGAGTTTCTACGCGATGGGCCTCGACAGCTCGAAACGTCCTCTCGAAAGCATTTCATCAAACCCGGGACACTTGCTCTTCACTCGAAGTATCGCAAAGGATCGCGCTCGCCAAGTTGTGCAGCGCCTCATGCAAGAGGATGTGCAATCAGGATGGGGATGGAGAACTTTTGCTCGCTCGGAGCGCGTCTTTAATCCGCTGAGTTACCATCGCGGGTCCATCTGGCCTCACGACAATTCGCTCATTGCTCACGGAATGGCTCTCTACGGATTCCGCAATGAAGTCAAACAAATATTCACGGCATTGTTCCAAGCGGCCCTTAATTTTCGCGACTACCGATTGCCCGAGCTCTTTTGCGGTGTGCAGCGCCATGAGAACGATGAGCCAGTTCACTATCCTGTATCCTGTTCTCCGCAAGCATGGGCATCGGGCGCGTTCTTCCTTCTACTGACGTCGCTCCTTGGCATTCGACCGTCGGCTCCGCGCAAAGAGTTGAACATTATTAATCCTATGCTCCCGGATTGGCTCGATTTCCTTCGAATTCGCAATCTGAACATTGGGGGAAGCCGCGTCTCGCTCGATTTCAGTCGTAACGGAGAGCGCACCTTTTGTAACGTCGTTGATGTCAGTGGGGACAAATTGGTAATCAACGTTTCCTTTAGAAAATAGTTGGCGGTTCTGTTCATTTACACTGATTCAGAAAGCGAGGCCAAATGTCTGAAGTGAAGATCACTGTAAAGCCGAACGGACCTTATCGAGTAGAAGGATCAGTCAAGCTTGTGGATGCCGATGGTCGCGAGTGGGATCTCACGGGAAAACCGGCGTTCTCGCTGTGCCGCTGCGGCGCCTCAGTAAGCAAGCCCTTCTGTGACGGGACACACAGCCGCATAGGTTTCCAGGCGGCTGAAGCTGCGGTGCGCGCGGAAACGGCCCAGAATCCCACAGCGCAAACCAAAATCTAGCTCCAGGCTTCGGTTGTTTCCAGATATCGATGTGCAGCAGTCGAAGAGAAAACTTCACCTGCNGCGACTTACAAAGTCATTGCGGTAAACCTCGCCTTCTTTCATAACGAGTTTTACCTTTCCCATTTCGTGGATATCTGCTAATGGATCTCCCTCAACGGCGATGATGTCAGCCAAGTGGCCTTTCTCAATCGACCCAACTTTGTCTGACCAGCCCATAATGTCGGCTCCGCTCAGCGTCGCCGCCCGTATAGCGTCGATCGGCTTCATCCCCCATTCAACCATCTTAGGTAGCTGCTTCCAGTTGTCACCATGCGGATAAACTCCGCCGTCAGTCGCAAACCCCATGGGCGCTCCGGCTAGAAAGGCTTTGCGGAAGTTCTCGCGTTGTAGACGACCGACTGCTCTCTCTTTCTCGATCGATTCGGGAAGCATTCCATGCTTTGCACCTTCTGAAAGAATGTAATCGTCGTTATAGATATCGAAATCCAGGTAGGTGTGGTGCTGCTTAGCCAGCGCAATTCCTTCGTCATCGATGAGGCTTGAGTGCTCGATCGTATCGATTCCTGCGAGAATCGCATCCTTGATTGACTGAGTGCCATGCGCGTGGGCAGCAACTTTTCGTCCAAGCTTATGCGCTTCGTCGGCAATAGCTTTTAATTCTTCCGATGTGTACTGCGGAGCGCCCGGTGTGTCGCCTTTTGATAACACGCCGCCAGAGGCCAGGACTTTGATTACGTCGGCGCCAAATTTTACGTTCTCGCGTACTTTCTCCCGCACCGCCCAAGGACCGTTGGCAACGCCCTGACCAGAGTGGTGATATTCGTAAGGAAGCAGATTGTCGTCGCCATGCCCTCCCGTAATCGTGAGTGCTGGACCTGAAACCTGCATCCGCGGGCCGGGGATATCGCCCGCATTAATGCCGTCCCGCAAGGCAACGTCCGAGTAGCCGCGGGCTCCTACATTGCGTACGCTGGTGAATCCCGACATCAACGTCTTGCGCGCGTTCTTCGCGCCGAAAATTGCCTCTCGTGGAACCGAGTTCCCGAGTTCCGCATATCCGAATCCGCCCTCCTCGGGATCACTGGTGAGATGAACATGAACATCAATCAGTCCCGGCAGACAGGTGCCTGGAACATCGATAATTCTGGGTGCGCTCGGAGTGGCGATATTTCCAGCTTGGACAGCAACGATCTTTCCGTTCTCGATCAGCACCGCAGCATTTGCCATGTATGTGCCTTCACGCACATCGAGCAGCTTGGCGCAACGCAGCACAGTGACGCTTGGGACCGCCTTCTGAGCAAGTGCCGCGATCGAAAGGAAAAAGAGAAAGATGCTAACCCAAATGCGAAATCGCATTTTCGATGATTCCTCACCAGTATGTGAATTGAACCAGCGGACAATGTATCAGACAGAGGAGAGTGCGAAGAAATAGGAACTCGAAATGAAAACGCCGGGCGATTATGCCCGGCGTTGAACTTAGTAAATCGATAATGGTCGAGGCACTATCCCTTCACGTTGACAGTCGAGAATGCCAATACGACGTGTCCGCTGGCAGGCTGTCCGAAAGCGCGAGCA
>AP72_2010_repI_A01DRAFT_1000089_pt1 | contig 14006 bp, 10 predicted proteins | sample AmaPasreplicIA01_FD_9191 | JGI IMG/M metagenome (IMG submission 9191) | reverse complement strand
TTCTCAGGCGAAACCCCGAGTCATGCCATTGTGGCGATTCTCGAGACCGAGCCCGAGTCGTTGACCGAGAGTCTGGATGGCGTGCCGGTAACCCTGGAAGGAATTGTGCGCAAAGCGTTGAAGAAGGATCGCAAAGAACGGTATCGCAGCGTCAGCCAATTTGCTTCTGATTTGGATCGGGTCAAACAGGAACTGTCGACTGGATCGTTCGAGGTTGCGAAATCGTCGCACCGGACGTCAACTTCGCGTCTGACCATGGGTGCGGCAGCGCTTTTCCTGATCGCCGTCGCGGTTGGTGTTATTTATCTTCTGCTGCGCAAACAACCAGCGCCCGCCGCCGAACCCGCCGGCATAACTTCGCTCGCAGTGTTGCCGTTCGTTAACGCCAACAACGATCCTGACGTTGAATATCTGTCAGATGGGATGACCGATAGTCTCATCATTGAACTTTCTCAACTCCCAAAACTGAGAGTCATCGGCCGCAACTCCGCCTTCCACTATAAGAATGTGCAAGCAGATAGTCAGACAATAGCAAAGGATTTGGGTGTCCAGGCCCTGTTGACCGGCAGAGTTGTCGAGCACGATGGAAATCTCACGATCTATGTCGATCTGGAGGACGTGCGCGACAAACATCACGTGTGGGGTGACCGTTACGACCGCAAGGCGGCTGACTTGCTGGCCCTACAGGACGAAATCACACACAAGATTACCGAGAAGCTGCGCGTGACGATGACTGGCGACGAAGACCAGCGCATTGCGAAACGTCCTACCCAGAATGCCGAGGCTTACCAGCTGTATCTGAAGGGCAGATGGTACTGGAACAAGTTCACCAGGGAAGGCAGAGATCAGGCAATTAATTCTTTCCAGCAGGCAATAAAGCTCGATCCCAACTACGCGCTGGCGTACTCAGGTCTGGCCGATGTCTATGTAGTAGACGCAACTGCTCCGTTGCGCGAATCGTCCGAAAAAGCGAAACAGGCGGCAGAGATGGCGCTGTCGCTCGACAACTCGCTGGGCGAGGCCCACGCAACTCTTGGATTTATCAAGACGCATTACGAGACCGATTGGGCCGCCGCTGAAGCTGAGTTCAAAAAAGCGATTGAGCTGAATCCAAACTATGCCACTGCTCATCACTTTTATTCCGACATGTTGCTGGCGCGCGGCAACTTCGAAAAGGCGTTGCAGGAACTGGAAAAGGCCCGCGAATTGGATCCGTTGTCACCTATAATCAATGTCGATATCGGGCTGGTCTACTACTACGAGCACGACTACGATCGCAGCATCGATTACCTCAAGCAGATGGCGGATCGCTTTCCTGATTTCTATCCCGCCCGGGAACATCTGGCATGGGCCTACACGCAAAAGAAAATGTATAAGGAAGCGATCGCTGAATATCAGAAAGCCAACGCGTTGTCGCAGGGCAGCAACACTATGGTGACCGCGACGATGGCCTACACCTATGCTTTGTCGGGCAAGAAAGACGAAGCGCGAAAGATCCTTAAGGACCTCGAAAGCCGCTCGGCACGGCAGCACATTTCACCCTTGCGATTCGCCGTAATGCATGTAGCCCTGGGCGAAAGGGACCAGGTGTTTTTATGGCTCGAGCGCGCCCGGAGCGAACTCGATCTGTTCTTGGTTTACATCAGGATCAGTCCTTTCTTTGACTCGCTGAGAAGCGATCCAAAGTTTCAGGAGTTCATCCAGCGGCTGGGTCTTGCATCGGCGTAAGCTCTGTGATATTAGCTCGCCCGACGCAATGAAGCTGGTGGCCCGGCTCAATGCCACCTCGCCGTTACCTCAACCCAGGCTTTCCGTGGAGGTAACACTACCGTTTCCGAAAAAGGAGAAGATCATGCCTCCAAAGGTCACTGTAAGTGTCCCGCGTTCGCTGCGAACCACCGCCGGTGAAAGAGCAAAGCTCAAGAGCGCGTTCAAATCCAAGATCAAAAGTATCGTCAGACCTCATGGCCCGAACGATCCAATCGCCAGCGATATCACGAACGTCGGGGGCGTAGTCACTGAAGTTATCGTTGTGAATGATGCCGCTGGTAAGCGGCGCAAAACCGGCAAGAAGCGGTAGACTTGCCTTCTGGATCGCGGGATTCTCTGCAGACCTCGATCAGTTCTGTTAGCCCAGGTCCCATGACATGAAGCTCTGCCTGATCAGTCCGCCCACGGTAATTGAATTCAACGAACGGTTGGTGGCCGAACTCGAGGCTGCCCGTTTGATGTTCGAGCATGCGCCGATGGGCATTCTAAGCCTCGCTGCAGTTCTGGAACCACAAGGTGTCGAAACCAAAATCATCGATCTCAACCGGCTGTTCTACGACTACATGACCAGCGGGCCAGGAAACGATGTAGCCGATTTCTGTGCTTATGCGGTCGGCAAGTTGCAAAACATAAGCGCGGACGTCTTTGGTTTTAGCACGATTTGTAGTTCTTACCCGCTTACCCTCAGGCTGGCCAGCAGGGTAAGGCAAATGCACCCCGATGCCGCAATCATTTTAGGTGGCCCGCAAGCGTCCGTCGTGGATGTCGCAACCCTCGAGGCCTTTCCCGATGTTGATTTGATCGTGCGCGGCGAAGCTGAAGAAACGCTGCCTCGCGTTCTCGAGGGTCTGGCGCGCCGGAAAAATGATTTTGCAAACCTTGCTGGAATCACCTACCGGAATGGAACCACGGTGGTAAAGAATCCGAATGCGGCGGTGATCGAAGATCTCGACGGCCTGCCTTTGCCCGCCTTTCACCTTTACCCGCACACCAACGATTCGAGCTTTGTCCCTCTCGAAGCCGGCCGCGGTTGTCCTTTCGCCTGCAGTTTCTGTTCGACCAACGACTTTTTCCGGCGACGTTTTCGCTTAAAGTCCCCGCGGGTTCTGGTCGAACAAATGAAGACGATCAAAGCCACTTACGGCATTGCCTCGTTTGACCTGATCCACGACATGTTTACCGTCGACCGGCGGAAAGTTGTTGCCTGCTGCGAAGCGATCGCCGCATCGGGAGAAGGACTCTACTGGGGATGCAGCGCGCGGACAGATTGCCTTGACGATGAATTGATCGATTTGATGGCGGCCAGTGGTTGCACCGGCATCTTTTTCGGCATCGATAGCGGTTCTGATCGCATGCAGTCGCTCATGCAAAAGCGCCTGAATCTTGCCGATGCCGGCGCGCGGATAAAACGCGCCAACCGTGCCGGCATGAAGCACACGGTATCGCTGATCACAGGGTTCCCTGAAGAAACCAAGGACGACCTGCGGCGGACGATCATGTTCATCGGCGAGTCTTTGCGTCATCAACACGCACAGATTCAGCTTCACTTGTTGGCGCCCCTGGCCGAGACTCCAATTACAACTCAATACCAGAACGACCTGGTGTTTGACGACATCTTTTCCGACATCTCTTTTCATGGCTGGGAACAGAATGCCGACGAGCGCGCGATGATCATTGAACATCCGAAGTTGTTTACAAATTTCTATGCTGTGCCGACCCGCTGGTTGCCGCGACCGTACCTTCGTGAGCTTCGAGAGTTTATGTTGCATGGCATTGCCAGAACGAGATGGTTACTGGCGCTGCTTCATCGGGAGATTGGCGACCTGCTCGCGGTTTTTGATGATTGGGTCGAGTGGTCGGCGCGCGCCAGAGAGGTCGCCGGTAAGGTTGATAGCAGCCGTCGCTACTACACCAGCAACGATTTTCCGCGGGACCTGATGCGATTCGTAGGATGGAAATACGTGAGCAAGGCGCGCCATCCGCACCTGATCAAGACCCTAATCGATCTTGAAACTGCAGTATCCGACTTCGATGCCATCGGCAACGAAATAAAACCAAGGAAGATGTCTTTGCACAATCTGGATTCTAAACCGGTGGTCGCAAATGAGGCGCGCTACCTGATGGTAACTGCGAATTACAAGAGACTGATGCGTTCTCTCAAGCGAAAAGAGAGGTTTGATTCGATCCCGGCTGAACAGATACCCCTCGGATTAGTTAAGGATGAAGGCGAAATCAAAATCGTTCAGCTCACGCCGTCGAGTTATGAACTGATGCAGCTGTGCGACGGCTCGCGCACGATTAATCAGATCGCCGGGCAGTTTTCGGCCGCCAGGCAAATCGGAGTTTCTCCGCTTAAGGCCAGTGTATACGGACTCGCGTCGTTGGCCCGGCAGGGTTTCATCGATATTCCGCCCGCAAATAATTAGAACTGTGTTCATGCGCCCGGATTGTTTCTGAATTGGATCGCTCCTGAGGAGATTGTTGATGGCTACCTTTAGGACCAGCCTGGGACACAGCGTCCCCCACTGTCACGTACGCCCAAATCCTGTCGACCCGTGTGACGCCACTGAATGGACTCAGGCAGAGATACAGAGGAAGCGTCACTATATGGCTAAGCACTTTCCTGACGCCGAGGAGGTGCGGCCACCCAGCCGGAAATATAACTGTTTCGGCTATGCCTACGCGCGCGCTCACGGCTGGTTCGAAGAGCCTGATCTTTTTATTGATGATGACTTCTTTGAAGTTCCAAAGGACAAAGCGCGGCGCGGCGATGTGCTGGTTTATGAGAAGGACGGAGAGATTGTCCACAGCGCTATAGTTAATTCCGTCACCGATGGCACGATTGAGACGGTGCGTAGTAAATGGGGCAAACTCGCCGCAGTAATCCACCTGCCACGAGAAGTGCACCCAGCTTATGGACGGCCGGTAAGACTGCTACGCCGGAATCCAGGCTAGTCCGTTAAGGTCAGATCACATCAGGAGAAAGCGAGTCATGAAGAAGAGCCTGTCGGTCACCTCAATTGAGAAGGCCTTAACTCGCCTGGCTGATCCCGAGTTGAATACCGAGATCGACCTCGCCAGTTCTGTGAATGTCGCAAAAGACATAATCCATTCGCTCCCTGGGGTGAAACGCCTGCGCCGGGATGGTCCGAAAGTTTCGAAAGCCGTGCTCAACCTGTTGGCACGAACCGACACGCTGAAAGAGGAAAATCTCACTTCGATCGCGCTTCACATCCTTGAGGCCTATCCGTCCGAAGATGTTAAGCTCGCGCTCGCGCCAGGGATTGTTGCGCGGTGGTACCTTGGCTTCAATACTTTTCTGGCGGCCGAAACGTTCCTGAAAGCGGCCCGGATTGAGGCCAAGAGCAAAGATGTGATTGCCGTTGCCCGGCGTGAAGCCAAAAAGATTGTCGATAAGCTGCCGCCGAAGATTGTCGACAGGCACCAGACGCAGACTGTCGACCAGCACCCGGTCAGAACTGTTGACAAGCACCGGACGAAGACCGCCGCCCGGAAAAAGCGGAGCTAAAGGTCAGGCAGGTGATTGTGCGATTTTCGGCAACTGTAATGACCCGGTGCAAGCAGCCGCTGGGACAAACTTATCTACCGCCAAACACCGAAGTCATTGTGCGCGCTTGATGGTCCGGTAGCGACTTGCCCTGCAGCAAACACGCGGCATCGAACCCAGCCAGCTCAGAAATTCAATTTCGCCCCGAACTGAATCACGCGCGGATCACCCGCGGAATTGATCGATCCAAAACCCGCAGCCCCCACAACGGTGGCCGGCGCACCCAATGGTGGTGTGTTCGTCAGGTTGAAGGCCTCCGCGCGAAATTCGAAGCTGCGTCCTTCACCGAAGAAAACGCGTTTGATCAGCGCCATATCCAGATTCCGGTAGTGCGGCCCGCGCACCGGATTACGAGAAGCATTACCAATTGTGAATTGCGGCGCGATCGAGAATGCCGCCGTATTGAAGAATTGCGCCGTCGTTTGTTGCGACGATGGCAGGTTTGGATTCGCAGCGATATTCGGACGCTGGGTGCCAAAGCCGGCAAACGCATTGAAGTTTGTCAATTGGGTAACCGCTAAAGGCAGTCCGGATTCCAGCGTGCCCACGCCCGCCAATTCCAAACCACCGAAGATTTTGCCGGTCCAGCCACTCGTCGCGAATCTCTTTCCCTTCCCAAACGGAAGCTCGTAAGTAAAGCTCGTCACAAAGACATTCGGCATATCGCCGTTTGAGAGGTCCCGTTCCAGTTTGCGATTAAAGCTGTCAGCCACGGGAAGGTTGGCTATCGGTCCGGTCAGGATGGAAGCGTCGAATACGGAAGATGCTTCATCGATGAGCTTTGAGCGCGTGTAGCTCACCAGAAATGAGAGGCCATGAGAGAAGCGTTGTTCGAGCTTTGCCTGCAGCGCGTTGTAATTAGTATTCCCTACATTGTTCCGGTAGAAATCGACATTAGTGAACCGGGGGAAGGGCTTGAGTAACTGAGCCAACGGAATTGTCGGATCACCAAGGCTCGATGAGCGCGGTATCTGGCCGAAGTATGGATTAGGCACGCGGGTCAACAATGCGTTGCCCATCGACAATTGGGCTACGGTTAATTGATTAATGTTTACATCAGGAATGCCTACGTGCGTGATCTTCGATCCGGCATATGCAACCTCAACCACGATATTCCTCATGAGCTCGCGCTGAATCGCAAAATTCCATTGCTGCGCGTAACCACTGCCGAGATCTCGATCGACAGTAAACACTCCCTGGCCCAAACCAGCGTCGGGCGTTAAACCGACCGGAACCACGCTTGGGCCAGTGGCGAGCGCGAACGCCGGCGTAATGTTATCGAGTGTGCGCTGTGAGACTGTTTGAATGAACGGGAATTGCGGTGTGGTAAAGGGTGTAGTGATACCTGCCATCTCAATCCAAATTACGCCATAGCCAGTTCGCAAAACCGTCTTGTCTTCCAAGCGATAAGCGATCCCCAAACGCGGACCGAAGTCGCCTTTGTGAAGTTGCCTGGCAGATCGGCTATTGCCGTTCTGGCCCAGATAATCAAGTTGCTGAGTTTGCAGGTTGAAGACCGCGCTTTGATTGTCGGCATCGGTAGAAGGAAAGTTGAGCGTGTAGCGAAGTCCGGCGTTAATCGTTAGCCGCGATGTCGCTTTGAAATCGTCCTGAACGAAGAACTCCATATCGTGCGCGCGCGGACGCAGGACCTTTTGTTGCACATCTATTGAAAAAGTCTGTACCTGCCCCAATAGAAAACTCGCGAGCGCGTTGCCGGTAAAGTTCGATAGGGCGGAGCCAATCGTCGGAATCGCCTGTGCGTTCGTGAACAACGTACTGAAAGTGAAGTTCCCGGTCGGCGACGGCGGCTGGATCACATCAAGCCGTTCCCAACGAAAGTCAATGCCGGCTTTGAGTGAGTGGCGACCATGCTGATGCGAAACAGCGTCAAAGATCTGCGTGACGTCAGTACGAAAATTAGACGCGGTGTTAGCCGAAGGACCGAGTTGCTGTAATCCAGCAATCGTGAACGTGGGCAGTGTATTCTCGAAAGCACCATTGGTCGGAATACCCGGTAAATCAATGCTTTGTGACGGCGGCGAATCCAGTGAAGTAGCCGCCCGGTCAATAGACCTGCGGGTGTAGCCAATCCGGAGCTCGTTCAAGGTTTGCAAATTGAAAACCTGAATGAAGTTTCCCGCAACTGATTGCGCTCGCGTATCCGTCCTCCCGGTGACTCCAGTCGTAATGTTGCCGCTACCCTCAGGCAAGGGCGTCACCGGCGCAGTCAGATCTTTGAAATATGAAAAGCGCCCGTAGAGGTGGGTTTTTTCTGAAAAACGGTGATCGATACGAACATCGTATTGATCTTGATTGTCGCTCTCGTTCCCGACGCGAGTGAAATTATTGGCCGCGCCACTGCTTGTCGGTGACGGGTAACGTGCCAGCAATCCCGCCGCAACGGAATCAAAGGTGTTTATGGGGATTTGATTATTAGCGTAAGCCCGATGATCTGTGGGCCGGAAGATCTGGCCCACGCGCGCCTGAATCGAATTGCCGTTCGTGTCGGTGACCATGACTGGACTCGCAGTTGCAGTCGTGCTGATCGTGCCGTCGGATTGCAGATAGAGTAATGTCCCCAAACTTGAGGCAAAGTTCCCTGCTCTCTGAGCCAGCGTTGGCACGGTAGAAATGTGAACTCTGGCAATTAGTTGCCGCGTTCCCTGGTAATCGCCGAAAAAGAAGGTCTGGTCCTTAATGATCGGCCCACCAATTACGCCACCGAACTGATTGCGACGAAACACCGGCTGCTTCCGATTAGCCGCCGGCGCCGGCGCAAACAGATTGCGCGCATTCAGGGCTTCGTTCCTGAGAAACTCAAAAGCCGAGCCATGAAAATCATTTGTTCCTGATTTGGTGGTCAGATTGACCACGCCGCCATTGAAACGTCCGAACTCAGCCGGCGGACTATTTACTTCGACCTTGAATTCCTGAATCGCTTCCACCACCGGAAAGAAAGCGACTTGCCCCGGCTCTGGTTGCAACACCGAAATGCCATCAAACAAATATTCGTTTGTTCTTGGGCGACCACCGTTAATGCGCGGGAACGAAGGTCCGGCGGTCGTGGGAGGCGGTTGCGCCACTCCCGCTGACAATGAAACCAAAGAAAGAAAATTTCTGCCGTTGAGCGGAATATCGACAATCTTGCGATTGCGGATGACCTGTCCGAGACTGCCACTCTCAGTTCTGAGTAGCGAAGCGTCCTGCTTGATCGTGACGACTGCGGTCACCGCTCCGGGCTCAAGCACGAAATCCAACCGCACGCGTTCGCCCGTCGCCAGGCGCACGCCTTCACGAACTGATTGTTTGAAACCACCAGCTTCGACAGTGATGGTGTAAAGCCCAGGCCTAAGGTTTGTAATCGTGTAGTTGCCGTCGTCCGCCGTGGCCAGAGATGTTTGCCCCGTGGCGACCTCGGTGGACGTGATCCTCGCCTGCGTTACCAGCGAGCCATTTTGATCGCGGACTTCGCCAACGAGCTCTGCCTTTGCTGCCTGCGCCTGTGCCAGGGATACGTAGGAGAAAACAGTTAAAGTGCAAATTGCGAAATAGAATATCCGCCGCATTGAATCGTTCCCAGTAAATTGTGGGCCGGAACCGATGATGCGGCTACTCAAACGTTGTTAGCCGCGAATCACCATCACTTCCGTGGCCTTAATGAGCGCGTAGACCGGAACTCCAACTTTCAAACCGAGAGCGCGAGCAGCATCGCTGGTGATGATCGACGTGATCTCCTGTCCCCCAATATCGATCGTCACCTGCACCAACAAACCTTCATAGCGAATGTCGATGATTGAGCCCAGCAGCTTATTGCGTCCGCTGATGGCATCGAGACCAACCGGCTTGCCTCGTTTGGCCCTGGTCCGACCGGCTCCGGTGACTCGCTCAATTTCTGCGCGGTCGATCCGGTGATGACCGCCGGCTGTCTTAGTCGAATGGATCTTCCCTTTATAAATCCATTGCTTCATCGTCGGGTAGCTGACGCCAGCCAGCCGCGCCGCATCCATCGGTGTTAGTAGTTCCTTCATGTTATTAACCTCGCGTGGGCGATTTGGTCAACGATACTTCGCACAAAGTATACGGTTTAATACGAATCTTTCTAGACAAGTAGCGGTTTAAAGGACTCTGTGCTGGGAAGGTAAACCACGAACCGACTCGAAAACAAAGCCTGTTTTAATCTGCGTTCGTGGTTTCAATTCCAGTCGAGATGGCGGCCCAAATAGCTTACCCGGTGTGACGTGACCGTATGGTCAGGAGAAACAGACCTGTACCGGCAAACCCAAACGCGCCGGCAATGATGAACGGAGTCTGCGGGGTGAACTTCCAAAGCAGGCCGCCAATCACGGATGCCGGCGTGATAGCCATGCTGCGGAGCAGATAATATAGACCGACACTCCGCGCGCGGAGTCGCGGCCTGGCGAAATCCACAATCATGGCCTTGCGAGCAGGTTCGCCGATTTCCCTGAGACCCCCGATGATAAAAGCGACCAGTAAGCTGCCAAACCCTCGCGCCAGAACTATCGCGATCGGAAACAGCGCAAAGGCGCAGAACGTTGCGACCACAAAAGGCCACCGTCCCACTCTTTCGACCGCCTTGGCTGCGGGAATATATATGACTAATGTCGTGACAAACTGAACGGCCACCAGAGTGCCGAAGCGCGCGACGCTCACCCGCAGCACATTTGTGACGTAAAGAATCACCAGCACGTCAGCCATGCCTTCGCACGTGCGAATGAAGATATCTGAAACGAGCAGACGCTTCAGACTCTGTTGAAATGAACTCCAAACACCAAAAATATTCGTTGGTTCATGCAATTCGCGCTTAATTTGGATTGGCAATATCAGCAGGGCAGTCAGTGCCGCTATTACCAGCGTAATGATCAGCCCAAAATGGACACCGTTAATCACACCGCGCGCCGCGATGATACTGCCGCCGATTACCGGCGCAATGACGACAGGCACTCGCTTCAGAATCGATTGGATACTGAAGCCCATCGCCCGCTTCTCGGCCGGTAACGCATCGCCGATAATCGCAAACATCGCGGGCGAGGCCATACTCTGCCATGCCATTACCAGCGCCAGTCCGGCAAAAGCAAAGGGCCATGACGCGCCGAATAAGTAAACGAGATAACCGGCAAATGCGAGCGCAAGAAAGATCAGAAACGCGTTTCGCCGGCCGATGCGATCCGCGATCCAACCGCCTGGGTATTGGTAAACCGCGTCGAAGAAGTCCTCAGCCGTACCGAACAATCCGATAATTGGAGTACTCGCACCCAAAGCCTCGAGGTATTTCGGCAGAAATTTTTTCCAGAGTTCTTCGCCAAAACCGAGCAGAAAGATGGCAGAAGAAGCCAGTGTCACATTTCTTTCGAGACTCAGAAACTCGGCGACACTTGAACGCCGGCTCGAATTTGATTTCACAGTGGGCAATTTTAGTTCGGCCCTCAGGCGGCCGGCGACCGCGAGTTAAAAACTCGGCGCCCTTTCTGGAAGTCCGGAGACTTCCCGCGCCTCGGCATGGCCAAGACAGTAAGTGGTCCCGGACACTATGCGCGATTGATTCTGGATCAGGTTAACGGTCCTATTGCACTAACCTTTTTTGACGTTCACATTATCCAACGCTGCTCTTAGACCTTTGGCCAACTTCCCTGCGTCGTCCGTGGCCCAAAAGTGCATGAAAAAAAGATGAGGCGAATCAGTCAACATGTGGCTGTGAAGCGCCGTGACTTCGATGCCATTGTCGCGCAGCGCCTTGATTACGGGATTTACTTCACTGGCAGTCAGCACGAAATCACCGGTGATTGCCGCTTTGCCGCCACCGGTTCCCTGAAAGTTAATCGCCTGCGCGACGCCCATCGAGGGAGGGATCATAAATCCATTCATTGATGAATCCGCAATCTCATCCGCGCGGGCAATGCTGTACTGGTAAACCACGCCGTTCAGTTTCCCGCTTTGGCCCAGGGTCTGATCAATTTGTTTGGTGTCGAATCCAATGTCGGACGATTGGGTTGAAGCGGCAGGCGCGCTGAATGGCGTCCTGCTAAGTGCGAGCGCATCGTGAATGGATTTCGCGAGCTTCGCACCGTCACCCATCGCATGAATGTGCATATACATGACGCGCGGAGATTCGTGCAGCACGTGATTGTGTAGCGCCGTCACCTCGACGCCACCTTCCTCGAGCTTGGTTAGCACTGGGGTAACTTCGTCTTCAGTAAGCACGAGGTCACCCATTACCAAAGTCATGTCGCTGCTCTTTTTAAAAGCGAGCCACGAACCGAGTGCGAGCGCCGGTTTCAATTCCACTCCGCCCACTGTAACTTTCAGATCGCTGCGCGGCAGACTCACTTTGTAAACATCGCCGGGCTGCATTGAGCCTGCTTTACCGAGAGCCTGCTCAACCGATTTCCAGTCAGCTCCGGTCTGCGTGTCAGCATTAGCGTTGCTCTTTTCCGGCTGCGGCGCGGAACACGCAGCGAGCACAAACACAACGGCAATCGCACACGCAACGCCTGCCAGGGCAATCCGTTTCAAGATGTGCGATGAAATCAATTGCACTAATAATCTGTCGGATGATTTGATGGTGTTTCTCATGATCCAGCCTTTCTTCCGTTTATGACTCGAGATTCTCTGGGGGCGTCGTTTTAGTGCGCAGCTACCGTGATTACTTCTTCCGAGTGCTTTTTCTTTTCGCGGTCCTGGAGTTCCGCCGGCTCTTATCAGACTTATCGAGTAGCGCGAACAAACCGTCAAAGATGACGCCGGCTTGTTGCAGACGCTTCCGGTCGTCGCTGATCTTTTCACGCAGACCGTCGATCATCGCTCTAAGTCCGGCAGCTTCGAGCCGATGAAACTTGTCGTCTTTCAAGTCAATGTCGTGGACGATCTCTCCCAGTTCGCGCAGTCCCTTGATTTGACTCAGGCCAAACCTCTTGGTCATCGTTTCGAAGGTGCAGTCCTCGCCGTGATGAGTGAACTCCGCGCCAAACATGTCGAAGGGAATCGCGTTCTCAACCTGCTCGCCTTCATTGACGAAGTAAAACCTCGGATGCTTGTCGATGAATTGTTTAATGAGCCAGCCGGAAGCCAGCCGGTCGATATGAATGTTTTGCCGCGTTACCCAGCGACGACCCTGATAATCCTGCACCTCGAGAGCGTTGCTGCCGGTCGATTGAGCTGCCTTAGCGATGGGTGCCTGGGAAACACGCAGCACGGTTTGCGAGCGCTCGTAAGCCTTGAGAGCAGCAACTCGCCCTCTCGCGGCGAAGAAATCATTAGCGACCACCCGTTCGAGTTCAGCATGCAAGCGATCGAGTTCATTTTCATGACTCGCTAAACGTCCGGCAGAAAGGTGTTTGCCGCGAGTCTGTTCTTTGATCGAGCTGGTTAAGCGGTCCAGTAGCGCCGTAATCTCGGCGAATTCTTCGTCGCGCGCTTTCCGAAAAGCCGCAACGATCTCTTTATCTGTCGTGCCCTCGATCGCATCGGCCCGGAAGATCGCTGCTTCTCCGCCCGCCGACTCGATCTCCTGTTTCAGCCATTGAAAATCTTCATTCGTCTTTTCGTTGGCGGGAAGTAGATAGACCGAATTCTTAATCGCCACTGCCCCAAGCTTCTGCAGCTTGCGCCAGATGCGCACGCGCAGATTTGTGGGCTTGGGTGGAAGCTGATGGATCAGCATTACCCAATCCTGGTGGCGAACGGCTTCACCTGTGCTGCTGGTAACGATAGCGGCAGTGTAACTACTGTTACATTGAAGTGCAAATAGCGGCTAACGGGCCTGGCGCGATAGACGTGAGCCTCAACGGCAGCACTTCGGTAAGTGGAACTCTGTTCGTGGCCGGCACGCCGAACGTCATCATAAGCGGCACGCCGAATTTCGGCGGCACGATCGATGGTAACGGCGATCCGGCGCCGGCGGATTACACGGTAACTCTCAGCGGCGGCATTTCGCTTGGGCAGGTCGCGCGGCGGACCGATCCGGTTCCGTTGCCCCTCATCAACGCCCCGCTTCCGCCTTCGGGAACGCGCAGCGTGACGATCAATAATCCCGATCAGAGCGTGGGCGATTGGAACACAGTCCGCGATCTAACGATCAACAAAAACGGCGGCCCGATCGTGGTCCCGCCCGGCGCGTACGGCTCGTTTGGCGCCAACGGCGGGGCGGCTTCATCCTCGGCGTGGCCGGCGCCCAGTCGCCCGCGATTTACAATTTCCGGAGCCTGACCCCTAAACAACGGAGCCCAGGTTCAGATCGTGGGACCGGTGCGGCTGGTCCTGGGCAGCGGTTTTAATGTGAATGGTGCTACGTCGGTAACGCGGCCACGCCTTCACTCCTCGCGCTCGAGATCTTTGCTGATGGACTGACGCTCAACAACGGCGGAAAGATTTATGGCTATGCTGTCGTGCCTTCCGGGACGGTGTCGATCAACGGTAATACACAGTTGGTTGGCGGGCTGGCAGCAGATCGCCTGACGATCAGTAACGGCGGCAAATTGATTTTAAGCCCGCCGGAAAATTGAGACGAAAATTTCTTTGCGCACTTCACCCAATGGAATGATGGTCAGGACCAATGGCGAGCGCGGGGCGATCAAAGCGGCTAGTTCAGTCTGCCAACCCTGACTCTCAATCCGGTGGTCAGCAATAGATCGTTCTGTTTAAGGCCACT
>AP72_2010_repI_A01DRAFT_1000087_pt1 | contig 14073 bp, 13 predicted proteins | sample AmaPasreplicIA01_FD_9191 | JGI IMG/M metagenome (IMG submission 9191) | reverse complement strand
GCCTGCGGCGGCGGCACGTCGTAAGAGCCGCTCGTCCATTTCCGCGCGGCTCAGGCCCAGCGCGACGCCTGAGGCCGCGAACCATGAGCTCGGCACGCGCACATTCTTGCCGCTGCGCGAATAGAAAACCGTTGCGGTTAAACGCGCCGGACTTGCTGCGCGCATTTGTTCGCTCACCCCGAGCCGTTCGAAATGCAATACGCACTCGGGAGAGATGAACTCGCCGCACAACTTTGGCCGGGGAAACTTTTTTTGTTCGATGAGCAAGACACGCGCGCCCGCGTTGGCAAGATGGATCGCGGCACTACTGCCCGCTGGTCCGCCACCGGCGATGATTACGTCGTAAGTATTTAAGGTGCGCATTGTTAATTCCCTCTCCTCTGGAAGAGGGTGAGGGCTTACCGACGACCTTAACAACCAATCATATGATCCGCCCGAGGCTGCGCCTCGCACGGACTGATATGCTCCGGTGACGAAGTTAGACGCTCAGCGGAACCCTCTCCCAATGGGAGAGGGAGTCTTCGCACTCAATACCAGTCGCGACGGAAAGTGCTTCTCGATCTTCACTCCTGTCAATTCTGCTTCTTGTGCCAGTGCCTGCAATTCCTCCGGGCGCCAACTTTTCAAAATCGATAGCGCTCCGTCCTCGCGAATCAAACGATTATGAAGGAACAGATGTCCAACTGTGTTATAGAAAAAATAGGCGGCCGGATTGCGATGTAGATCGATCACAAAAACACCGTGGGCCGCCACGCGCGCCATCTCGCGCAGGATTCTTACCGCGCCCGCATCGTCGAAGTGATGCAGGGTCAGCGACTGTATTGCGAAATCGAACATCCGGTCACGAAACGGAAGTTGAAAACCATTTCCACGCAGGGAAGAGATTTCCGGAAACTCGCGGGACTCATCCAGAATTGCGCGGGCCGACCTCGCATTCAACTCCAGCCCGACGAGCGTCGCTTTGCGATTTGTTTCGCGGGCCCATTGCGCGGCCACGCGCAGCAATTCTCCTGAGCCGGCGCCCACATCGAGGACCGAAAACGCTCCCAAATCCTGCCGCTCTATCTCTTTCAAGAGCGAATCACGCAAAGCATTAGCATCACCCAGCCATTCGTTAATCTTCCGTAGTTCAACCAGACAACCTTCGTATTCTTCCGCCGTGTAACTTCCTTTGTCGAGATTCTCTGGCTCGAGGCTGCGTTGGCGAAACCGGGCGAACATCGTTAATCGAGATTAATACCAGCGCGTCGCGTCAGCGAACTTACAATTGATATCATGCAAGGGGAACACGGCCATTGTACGCTTGATCTCGACGTTAACTTAATTGATTCACATAAATGGTGCTCGGGTGTTTGCCTTAAAGTAGCGCCGAAGGGGCGACATTTAGTAGCCACGGCCGTCAGGCCGTGGATCTTGGGAAGCTTGACCGGTTAATGCTAAGAACACTCGCCATTGCCAATTATCGTTCGCTCCGTAACCTGATCGTTCCGTTGCAGCGGCTGAACTTGATTACCGGCCCAAACGGCAGCGGGAAATCAAGTGTTTACCGCGCGCTGAGGTTGTTGGCTGAAACTGCGCAGGGCGGCGTAATTCCATCACTCGCTCGTGAGGGTGGATTACAGTCAACACTATGGGCCGGACCCGAGAAGATCGGACGCTCAGTCAAACGGGGCGAGCACAACATTGAAGGCACGGTCCGGCGCGAACGCACGAATCTGCGGCTCGGTTTTGCCGGAGATGAATTTGGTTATGCAATTGATCTGGGTCTCCCACCACCGGACCCACCACCCAAAACAACACAATTTGATCTCGATCCGGAAATCAAAACGGAATGTATCTGGGCCGGTCCGATTCTCCGTCCTGCCTCATTGTTGGTGGAAAGAAAGCGGTGGGTCGTGCGTACGCGGCAAAGCGATGGCAAATGGGACGTGATTAGTCACGACCTGCCTTCCTTTTACAGCATGATGAGTCAGTTTGCGGATCCTCGTAACGCTCCAGAGATGTTCATCCTGCGCGAACAGATTCGCTCGTGGCGCTTCTATGATCACTTTCGCACCGACGCCGAAGCGCCGTCACGACTGCCGCAAATCGGCACGCATACTCCGATCCTCAGCAACAATGGCGCTGACCTGGCCGCCGCGCTGCAGACGATTCACGAAATTGGCGATGCGACGGCCCTGGCTGCGGCCGTGGACGATGCCTTTCCGCGATCAACTATCAGCGTGATCAATATCGAAGGCCGCTTTGATCTCGCTGTGCACCAGCACGGACTCTTGCGACCACTAAAAGCCGCTGAGCTCTCTGACGGCACGCTTCGCTACCTGTTATGGATTGCGGCGCTGCTGACGCCGCGGCCACCGGGTCTGCTGGTCTTGAATGAGCCGGAAACCAGTCTCCATCCTGATTTACTGCCGGCCCTCGCTCGTTTGATTCGAAACGCGGCGGAACGTTCGCAGGTATTGGTCGTCACTCACGCGCCGAAACTTATCTCAGTGCTGGAAAAGCAACCCGACTGTAATTGCGTGAGATTGGAAAAGGAGTTTGGGGAAACAAANATCCAGGGCATGGGTGAGTTTGATAGACCCGCGTGGCGCTGGGCGTCGCGGTAGGACTGGAGCGCAACCGTCCCGGTTGCCTGAGTCAGATGCAAGCGGGACGCTTGCGCTCCAGTCAAACCTTCTGAATCACCAGCGCGCTGTTCTTGGATCCAAATCCGATGCAGTTACACAGTGCCGTGCGCACGTCGGCTTCGCGGGCATCAAGCGGCACATAATCCAGATCGCAATCAGGATCGGGTTCATCGAGGTTAATCGTGGGCGGGATGACGCCGGTGCGCATGGCGCAAAGCGTCGCGCCGAGACCGGCAGCGCCGCTCGCCCCCTGCGGGTGGCCCACCTGGGATTTAGTTGCCGACATCGGCACTCTGGCTGAGTTGCTGTTGAGCGCCAATTTCAACGCGTTAGTTTCAATTCGATCATTAAGTACGGTCGACGTGCCGTGCAGATTTATGTAATCGAGTTGGCCGGCATTAATCCCGGCATCTTCCATGGCGAGACTCATGGCACGCGCAGGTTCGTCGCCGCCTTCCTGCAAACGCACGCGGTGGTAAGCATCACAGGTACTGCCATAACCGGTGATCTCCGCATAAATGTTTGCGCCGCGGTTTTTCGCTCGTTCGAATTCCTCCAACACATAGATCCAGGCGCCTTCACCGAGCACCATGCCTGAACGATTCCGGGTAAAAGGACGCGACGCGCGCTCGGGTTCTTCATTCCACTCGGTCGTTAACACCGTCAGCAGGTTGAAACCGGCGAGAATTCCCGGCGCGAGCGGTGCGTCCACGCCTCCGCTGATCATGACTTCCTGTCGTCCCAGAGCTACGTGCTGGGCGGCATAAGCAATGGCGTCGGTCGAACTGGTGCAGCCGGTGGAAACCACGTGTGACAATCCGCGCAATCCGAAAGCCATCGACAATTCACTGGAAAGTGTTCCATGCGTCGCGGCGGGAATGATGTAGACGCTGGCTTTTGAGTGCGAACCACCGTTGTACCAAATCGCGTAATGGTCTTCGACAAACGGCAGTCCACCACCGCCGGTTCCGATCTCGACGCCGATCTCTTGTCGCGTTTCCAGGCTGAGTTCGTCAGTTGTAATGCCGGAGTCCAGTAGCGCTTCACGCGCCGCGGCGAGGGCCAGCGGGACAGTCCGCGGAACATGCCTCCGATCCTTAATGCCCAGTTGCGCTTGCCAGTCAAAGTCGCGCACCTGCGCTGCGATCTTCACGGGCGAGTTGGAAACATCGAATGATTCAATGCGCCGCACACCGCTCTGGCCGTTTTGCAGGCCATGCCAGAAGGCCTCACGGCCGACGCCAATCGGAGTGACACACCCCATACCTGTAATTACGACACGTCGAGGAGTTTGGAAATTCCTTAACATGGCTCAGTTAGCTGGGGTGGCCAAGGATAACACCGTTGCCGCGCACCTAACAAAAAGCCGGACGTTACTGCGTCCGGCTTCTGAGATCAGAAAAAGAATAGAAAGGATTTACATGATGAGTAAAAGCTTCTTCGATTTCTTACCTCAAGTTTCAATCGCTGTAATCAAACCCATCTAAACCTTGTTCATCCGTTAATCAAATCTATTCCACCGTTCGCGGTATCAACCAACTTTGGTTCCGCATTCGTTGCAGAATTTCGCGCCCGGCGGCAACTCTTTCTGGCAATTCGAACATTTGGCCGGTAGTTGAGATGTGCCACACTCGCTGCAGAACTTCGCGCCTGCCTGAAGTGACGCACCGCACTTGACGCATTTTTGAGTTGACGGAGCCGCGACCGATTCATTGCCGCCGGCCGGTCGCTGACGCATCGCGTCGCTCATCGCTCCGGCCATAGCGTTGCCGACGGCAAACCCGGCGCCGAGTCCCGCTCCCAGACCAGCGCCGCCGCCGGGATTCTGGGCTGCGTCCCGCATTGCCTGCGCCGCTTCGAACTGCGTGTAACGGCCCATATCGCCGAGCACACCCATCTGCGTCCGCTTGTCCATCGCCGCCTCGACTTCTTCGGGCAACGAAATATTTTCCACAATGAATTTGGTCAGCTCGAGGCCGAGAGACTTGAATTCATCCTGCAGTTTCTGTTTGGCGAAGCGGCTCAGCTCATCGTAATTGGAAGCCAGGTCCAACGCCGCGATCTTCGATTCGCCCAACGCATCAGAGAACCCGCTGACCAGCGTGCGGCGGAGTTGTCCTTCAATATCTTCGGTAACAAAGCGGGCGTTGGTGCCGGCGATTTGTTTGATCAGTTCGCGCGGATCGGCGACGCGCATCGAGTAAATTCCGAAGGCGCGCAGCCTGACCATACCGAAGTCCGCGTCGCGCATCATCACCGGATTCGATGTGCCCCACTTCAAATCGGTAAACTGTTTCGTATTGACAAAATAGATCTCGGATTTAATTGGCGAGTTGAATCCGTACTTCCAGGCGCCCAATTTTGAAAGAATTGGCGTGTTGCCGCCCTCGACGCTGAAACGGCCGGGGCCGAATACGTCGGCGATCTGTCCCTCGTGAACAAAAACGGCGGCCTGCGATTCCCGCACAATCAATTGTGCGCCGTTCTTGATCTCCTGATCGCGAACGGGAAAACGATAAAGCATCGTATCGCTCGAATCGTCGAGCCACTCGATTACTTCGATAAGCTGTGCGCTCGGGCTGAGCCGGTCCAGAATTCCCATATTGGCTTTCGATCTCCTTCGTGCTAACTAGTAGCTCTTTCGCAGGTCATTATACGCGCAAGCGGTAACCAATGTTCAAGAAACCGGATAAGGACAATCCTGGGGGGCGGCGCCTTGAAAAACAGTGGCTTATCGTGCCCGCCTTAGTATTTGCGGGTGGATTGGTGGGGACAAATGTCGCTCTGGCTCAGCGCCAGCTGTCTCCCGCCCAGAAGCAAACAAAAAAGGTTCGCTTCGAAAACGGCCGGCGTGCCGCCGCCATACCCTTTGATTTTGATGATGAGGCCATTGTGATCCAGGTGCGAGTCAATAATTCGCAACCGCTCAAATTCTTTTTCGACACTGGAGCGGGAATGTCGGTGGTGAGCGCGGCGCAGGCGGCAAAGCTCCGTCTGCGCGCCACCGGCAAACTCAATGTGACCGGAACCGGCGGCACCGTCGGCGGGACGCTTGCCAGGGGAGTGTCACTGGGTGTCCAGGGCGTAATGGTGCTTAATCAAAGTGTCGCCGTCTTGTCCCTGGATGATTTTCCCTGCGAAGCTCGGGACATTGCCGGAATTATCGGTTACGACTTCATTAAAGAGTTTGTCGTCGAAATAGACTACGAAGCAAAAGTCCTCAGGTTGGTCGACAGGGACAATTTTCATTATGAGGGTAACGGTGTCCTGGTTCCCTTGACGATTATCAGGACTCCCCGCGTTCGCGCAGGCATCAAGCCACCAGGACGTGCGGTGATTGAAGGCTCATTCGAAATCGACACCGGACACGAAGGGACGATAGTGATCAATTCTCCTTTTGTGAATCGTCACAAACTAGTCGAGAGTTTGGGGCATGGTATTCCTACTACCGGCAGAGGCATCGGCGGAATATCAAGGCGCACAAGCGCACGTCTGGAAAATCTGCAACTGGGATCTTATATAGTCCCGGCGACGGTGGCTGGGTTGTCTTTAGCAACCGCAGGCGCATTGTCGGCGGCAGACAATGATGGAGTTATCGGAAATGAGGTGTTGCAGCGATTCAAGATGACTCTCGACTACTCGGGTAAACGGATGTGGCTCGAACCAAACACTCATCTGACTGACGCGTTTCCCAGCGACACGAGCGGGCTTGAAATCGAATCCGGAGGCGACAATTGCCGCGTCTTCAGAGTCACCACAGTCGCTGACGAATCACCGGCAGCCGAGGCGGGCATCCAGGCAGGCGATGAGCTCGTCGCAATTGATAACGTGCCGGCCCCACAGTTCAGTCTGTCGCAAATTTACAAGCTGTTTACGATCGAGGACGCTGAGCACTCGCTGAAAATCAAGCGGGCCAACCAGAACTTAACGATTAGAATCAAGTTGCGGCGCTTGGTTTAGGTTGTAAGCANGTAGTGGCTTTTTCCTTTTGATCCGGCGGCTGTGCCACCACACGATGACCAAACCAATAAGGGCGCCCACAGTATCGATCATGCAGTCGTAAATCGACGCCGTGCGTGATGGGACAAAACTCTGATGGAACTCATCCGACAGAGAGTACGCAAATGCCAGTAATAGCGAGAGCCAAAACCAATTGCGGCGCAGGAATTGATTCGGTGAGTTTCGAAACGCGCGCGCGGACAGACTCGCGAAGATCGCATATTCAGTCAGATGGCCCGCTTTCCGGATCAAAAAGTGAGCTGTTGATAAGAATTGCGGACTCGCTGAGGGAAACAACCAGCGGATTATAGACAACACGATCGAGGTGTGTCCCGCAGAAAGCAAATTGCCTGAGCCAATGAAGATCAGCACGGCCCAGGCTACCAGTGGGCCATATCTTGAGACGCGACTGCTCCAGATAGCGGACCGGCGCACACGAGCCGGCGGAGCGTCGACCTGTTCGCGTTCGATCATCAAGACAGGAGCTTAGCCCAGTTTGATGAATTAGCACCACTGCTGTGTCAGAAGCCCGACCGTAAGGGAGGGCACCTCGCCATACCGCGACTGTGAATTCAAGAGGTGCCCTCCCTCACGGTCGGGCTTCTGACACGCTATTCGTATCTCAGCGCTTCGATCGGATCCAGCGCGGCGGCCTTTCGCGCGGGGTAATAACCGAAGAAGATCCCAACGGCGGCCGAGAAAATTACCGAGCCAATGATCGCCATCGTCGAGATTAGCGTTGGCCATCCCAGCATTTTCGGAATGGCCAGCGACACCACGATCCCCAGCAGGATGCCAAACACACCGCCGGTCAGGCTCAAGACAACTGACTCAATCAGGAACTGACTACGTACGGCCGATGAACGCGCGCCGATGGCCATACGAATACCGATCTCGCGAGTGCGTTCGGTGACTGAGACGAGCATGATATTCATGATGCCTATCCCACCCACTAGTAAGCTGACGCCGGCGATGCAGGCCAGCAGCATCGTCATCGTGCTGTTGGTTTCATTCGCAGCTTGAGCAATGTCGCTCATATTCCGCACAGTGAAATCGTCCGGCTCGTTGGCGCCGAGTTTGTGCCGTTGGCGCAGCAAATCACTTATCTGCTGCTGCGCGGTGTATGTTGCGTCCGGTGAAATAGCCGAGACGTAGGCAATCTGCAGACGGGGGCTGCCGAGAATTTTCTTCTGCACGGTTGTGTAAGGCGAAAAGGCGATATCGTCCTGATCCCGGCCCTGCGGATCCTGTCCCTTGCGGGCCATCACTCCGACCACGCGGAACGGAAGGTTCTGCACACGAATCGTCTGGCCGACTGGATCGGTACCGGCAAACAGGTTATCGGCGATCGTCTGGCCGATGACCAAAACGCGCGCGGCCGTGCGCACATCGGAATCTGTAAGGAAGGTCCCGCTTTGCACTGCCCACTTTCGGATATCGGGGTATTCTTCACTGACACCCTGAATCGAAGTATTCCAATTCATGTTGCCAGCGACCAGCTGGCCGCGCGCGTTCACCGCCGGTGTTACCATCGACACGCTCGGCACTTCGCGTTTGATGGCGTCGAGATCATCGACAGTCAAAGTATTGGTGCCATTGTCGCCGGTGCCGCTGCGCACCCCGCCGACGTTCTGCGCGCCGGCGCTGACGAAGAGCAGATTTGTGCCAATGCTGTCGATTTGAGCTTGCACGGTCGCTTGCGCGCCCTGGCCGATGCTGACCATCGCCACGACCGCCGAAACGCCGATAATGATGCCCAGCATTGTCAGTGCGGCACGCATCTTATTGCGCTGCAACGCCCGAAAAGCGACGCGAATGATATTTAAGATATCCATGGTTACTTCTTTTCTTCCTCTCCTATAAGGGCTCCGGGTGAGGGCTTACGCCGGCGCAAGACCCACACCCTGACCCTCTCGTGGGGAGGGACTCGTTCACTCGTCTTCGTCTTCTTCCACTGGCGGCAAGTTCTTAAGCTCTTCCGCCGCATCCCGCTGATCCTCGACGGCGTAGTCTTTTCGGATTTTCCCATCCTTAAAGACAACTACTCGCTGCGCATACTGTGCGATGTCCGGTTCATGTGTTACCAGTACCAGCGTAATGCCGCGCTCGCGATTCAAACGTTGAAAGATTTCCATGACCTCGATAGATGTTCGCGAATCGAGATTACCCGTCGGTTCGTCAGCCAGAATTAAGGCTGGGTCATTCACGAGCGCCCGCGCGACCGCGACGCGTTGCTGCTGGCCTCCCGACAATTGATTCGGATGGTTCTGTTCACGACCTGCCAGGCCCACGGCCGCCAGGCTTTGCATCGCACGCTCGTGGCGATCCGAGCTGCTGACGCCCGCATACAGCATCGGCAACTCGACATTTTCCAAAGCCGACGTGCGCGAAAGCAGATTGAAGCCCTGAAATACAAACCCAATCTTGCGTGAGCGAATGTCTGCCCGTTCGTCCTTTGACATAGTCGATACGTCCTCGCCGTCGAGGATGTAAGTCCCCTTCGTGGGACGGTCGAGGCAGCCCAGAATATTCATGGTGGTCGACTTGCCTGAGCCCGAGGCGCCCATGATCGCGACGAACTCACCTTCACGAATGGTCAACGAAACTCCGCGCAAGGCGTGCACCTGTACATCGCCCATCGTATACGTCTTGTGGATATTCTCGAGCTGAATCACCGGCCGCGACTCGGGAATTTGAATCGATCCGATGACGGCTGGATTACCTTTGGTTATTTCCTGAATTGCCTGCATAATTTTTTCGACTTACCAAGTCGCTCCGTCATACCAAGCATTTGCTGCGCACGACTGGAGCGCAACCGTCTCGGTTGCCCTGGTCCAGCAAGCGAGGACGCTTGCGCTCCCGTCACTTCGTTATCGACCTCTCGCGCCTCCGCCCGGTCCACCCGTTCTGGGCGCACCGCCAAACCCGGGCGCTGACGAGGTTTGATTCGTGCTCGGCTTGCTCGCACTCGAGGTCTGCCCGGTGATCACCATTTCACCCTCGACCAGCTTGCCTTCGACCACTTCAGTCGCCGCGCCATCAGTCAAACCAATCTTGATACGCCGGCGTTCCGGCTTGCCGTCCTGGCCCAATACCCAAATCGTCCGCGTCTGGCCCGCGAGTACGGGTGCGGTCGGTGGCGCGAATTGCGTGTCGCCGCCTTTGCCCGCCTGGGCGGTTGAATCGTTCCCGTCATTGGCGCTCGCTTGCCGTCGCGCCTGCCAGTTTCCGTTGCTGCTTTTTTGCGCACTCGCATCCTGCGGCGTGAATCTGAGCGCAGCGTTCGGCACCCGGAGCACGTTATTGCGCTCGTCGATCGTGATCGTAAGATTTGCCGTCATTCCCGGCTTCAGTTTCTGGTCCGGATTATCGACGTCGATGACCACGTTATAAGTGACAACGTTCTGCACATTTTGTGGGTTCAGTCGCATCTGTTCGATTTTGCCGTCAAAATCCTTGCCGGGAAATGCATCGACACCGAACTTCACCGACTTCGCATTCTCGACCAGCCCGATATCAGCCTGATCGATATTAGCGATGACTTGCATCTTGGTCAGATCGTTGGCAATCGTGAACAACGTTGGCGCGGAAAGACTTGCCGCAACGGTTTGGCCCACGTTCACGTCCCGCGAAACCACTATGCCGTCGATGGGCGAAGTAATTGTCGTGTGCGCGAGATTCACTTGAGCCAACTGCAGCGCAGCTGCTGCCTGCTGAACCTGAGCTTCGGCCGCCTGCACCTGCGCTTGTGACTGGCCGACCTGCGCCTGCGATTGCTGGACCTGGGCCTGAGATTGCGCGATGCCGGAACCGGCCGCCATCTGCTGGCTCAACGTGGCTTGATTAAGTTGCGCCACTCCCTGGTCGTATTTCGCCTGCGCCGTCTTGTAGGCAGTCTGGGCGACATCGAGATCTCGCTGCGCCACGATGCCGCTCTTTACTAATGTTTCCTGTTGCTTCAGGTAACTCAACGCGTCGTCCTGTTGCGCCTTCAGCACTGCCAAATTGGCTTGGGCAGCGGCCACGCCGGCCTGGTTGTTTTGAGCAGTCGAGGAAGCAGCCTGCGCGCGCGCCTGGGCATCACTGACGCCGGCGCGGGAATTGGTGACCGCGGCCTTGGCCTGCTGCAAACTAGCCTGGGCCTGTTGCAGGTTCGCTTTGGCCTGGTCAACCTGCGCCTTTGAAACCGCCGGGTCCAGCTGCGCGATTACCTGTCCTTTTTTAACGACTGAGTTGTAATCAGCATAAAGGTCCGAGATCGTTCCCGATGCCTGGCTGCCCACCTGCACCGTAGTTACCGCCTGCAAAGTCCCGGTGGCCGTAACCGTATTCCTCAAATTGCCACGCTCAACTTTGGCGGTCAGATACTGGGCCGCGCTGGCGTCGCCACCCCAAAAATAGAAAGCGGCCACCGCGACTACCGCGAGACCAGCGGTGCCAATGATCAAGTGCTTCTTGCGGGCGAGCAGTTTGCGCGAGGCTATCTTTACCCAGCCAATAATTCTGCCACCGCTGAAGCCGGTAACAATCGGTTGTTGTCTAACAAATTCAGTTGCCATCGGTTCTTCCTGTGATTCGCTAAAATGCGCCGGCAAAAACGTGAAATTCCGGCGCTAATCGTCTAGACACCGGGAATTTGGATCTCGTTACAAGGGTCTCGACTGGAGCGCAAGCGTCTCGCTTGCAGGCTATTAGTTTGCGCTACGATAGTTTGCGCTAGGAAAAGAGCAAGCGAGGACGCTTGCGCTCCAGTCACCGCTTGTAACGAATCTCGCGTTTCCGGTGTCTGGCTCATCGAGAGGCTACGGCCTCACATTCAGAACAAGGAGTATGGGAATGAAAAAACCAGGTAAGTTTACGTTAGTTGCAATAGCCTCTCTCTCAGCTATTGTCCTGGCAATTGGCTCGATTGCCGTCGCGCAGTCGGTCAAAAAAGGCAACGGCCAGGGGCCGCGCGGTGCATGGCACGGCGAAGGCATGAGGCGCGGAGGGTTCGGTGCGGACCGGATTTTCTCGCGTCTGAATCTGACCGACGATCAAAAAGCGAAGGTCAAACAGATCCGCGAGAGCTTCGCCACGACCAACAAACCGCTGCTCGATCAGTTAAAGACGAAGCGGCAGGAGTTGCGTCAGGCGAGTGAAGGCGGTACGTTCAATGAAGCGCTGGCTACTCAGAAATTAACCGAGATGGCAGGCCTGCAGGCCAAGCTGATGGGAGCAAGATTTCAGCTTCGTCAGCAGATGCTGTCGGTGTTGACGCCTGAGCAGAAAGCCCAATTGGATCAGATGAAAGCGCAGTTCAAAGCCAATCACGGCCGCCGTGGTCAGGGTGGACCGCGCGAAAACGAATAACTAACTTGGAGTGCGCCGGTCAAAACGCGCGACGATGGCGCTTTCGGGATCCGGTAGCACTTCAAACGCGCTCCAGGTTGGTTGGTGAACGGCAGAGTTCGCAAAGGAGATCATTTATCCAAAGCGCCGCTCTGCCGGCTCACCCCAAAGGGAGCGCTTCTGTCGAACAGTTACGAACAAACCTCCGATCTCGAACTGGCGAGGCAAGCTCGCGCGGAAGATGAGAGTGCGTTTGCTGAAATTGTTCGCCGGTACAGCCCCCGCGTCTTTCATGTTGCGCATCGATTTTTTCGCGACCGCGGTCAGGCGGAGGAAGCGGCCCAGGAAACATTCCTGAAAGCCTTTGCCCAACTCAAGAGTTTTGCAGGGCGCGGATCGATGGAAGGCTGGCTGACACGCATCGCCACTAATACTTGCCTCAACATGCTGCGCAGCGCCAGCCGGCGGCCAGAGTTAATCACCCCGGATTTGACAGAAGATGAAACGGATTGGCTGGAAAAGGTGTCTGACTCATCAGAGCGGCTCGACGCGGAGCAGCAGGTGATTGCAGCCGATCTGGCTGAGCGACTGCTGGAAACGCTGCCGGCGGAAGATCGGCTGGCGCTGATGATGATTGATGGTGAAGGAGCTTCGGTGAATGAAGTTGCGGCAGCGACAGGTTGGTCGGAATCGAAAGTTAAAGTGCGCGCCTTTCGCGCGCGCAAGAAAGCGCGCGAAGCACTGGAGAAGCTGATAGGCAAAAAGTACCGGGCGTAACGCAGAAAGCGAGGACAGATGCCGGAAGGTCACATCACAGAGATTCTCGATAACACGCCGTTCATCGCGCTGACACAAAGCGAGTTGAGCGCGATTCGCGAGCACACAAGCAGCTGTAGCGAGTGCGCAAATGCATTTCAGGCTGCCCAAATATCTTCCGTGCTGCTGAAAGAAAGGATTAGCGAAGCGGCCACGAGCGCTGCGAACGCCAATCCATTCTTTCAAACGCGCGTGCTGGCCGCGTGGCGTGAACAACAGGAACAGGCGAGTGCGTGGAGCTTCCGGCGGTTGTGGAACACGACGGGTGCGATCGTTGCCTCGATGGCGGCCACCACCGCGGCGCTCGCGGCGCTGACGTTTGTGGTGCCGGTAACCGACACCAACAATCAGCAGACGGCGGCCAATCAGCAGGCAGCGGCGCTCCTTCCCTACTCCGCCGAAACCGTGGTGCTCGAACAGGATCAGGGCGATAACCAGTTGACGAACGATCAGGTCATCAACGCGATCTATGTCGATGATGACGAGGGCAGGTGACATGGACAACGTGACTCGTACTAAGTGGCAAGCACGCGGTTTTGCCGTAGTAATTTTTCTGTTAGGTCTTACGTCGGGTATCATGACGGTGAACGCATATCATTGGGTGCGCGCCCAGCGCTCGCCGCAAAACCGGTTTGACCAATTCGCCTCCCGCCTGCAGCTCAATCCAGATCAGAAGACCAAGGTGCAGCAGATTTTTGGCGATACGCGACAGCAATTGCAGGACCTGCGCAAAGAATCAGAGCCGCGCGTAAATGAAATCCGCCAACAGACCGATCAACGCCTGCAACAGGTGCTGACGCCCGACCAGTGGCAGAAGTTTCAGCAGCTGCGCGATGAGATGCGAGCGAAGCGTGGACCAGGTGCACCAGGCCGGTAAACAAGCGTCTTAATTTGCCGGAACACCATATCGAAACGAATTGAAACCACGAAATGACACGAATGAGGGACTCTATTCGTGTATTTCGTGGTTCAAAGTGTTGGCCACCGTCAAACTTGCAAACCGGAACTGTCGAAAGCCACTAAATCAACTTGCAAGGGCAATTTTGCTTCCGCCAACAGCCGCGCCAGTTCAATCAGGCCAGCCACGCCACTGGCATTGTCATCCGCCGCCGGGTATTCGTGATAGGAATCGTAGTGCGCGCCCACAACAATCCTTCTCTGCGACTCCGGACCGAACGAACAGATCACGTTGCGATAGGTAACACCCGAGATGTCGAATGGTTGTTCGCTTACGCGGCCGCCTGTTTCCGCAAGCCGCTCATGAATATACGCGGCGGCGCGATCGAGATTGGCGGGG